>Ga0194118_10002979_pt1 | contig 20417 bp, 16 predicted proteins | sample TA2MahsurfametaG_2_FD_148662 | JGI IMG/M metagenome (GOLD analysis project Ga0194118, IMG submission 148662) | Freshwater microbial communities from Lake Tanganyika, Tanzania - TA2015013 Mahale N5 surface | ecosystem: Environmental > Aquatic > Freshwater > Lake | place: Tanzania: Lake...
AACGACCGCATCAGATTGCGGCGGATCTCGCGCAGGGCGATGAGCAGGGCGTTGAGGATCATGGGTTGGCGGCGGACCGGGTTTCGTCCGAGGCGATGAGTCCGTCGCGCACGCGGATGACGCGGCGCGCGTGTGCGGCGATGTCGTCCTCGTGGGTGACCATCAGGATGGTGATTCCCTGCTCGGTATTCAGTTTGGCGAGCAGGCGCATGATTTCCGCACTGGTGGAGGAATCGAGGTTGCCGGTCGGCTCGTCGGCGAAGAGCGTGTCGGGCCGCGTGACAATGGCGCGCGCGATCGCCACGCGTTGTTGTTGTCCGCCCGAAAGCTCGGCCGGTGTGTTGCGTTCCTTGCTTTCGAGGCCCACCTCGGCCAGCGCCTGGCGGGCGAGCGAGTGGCGTTCGGCGCGCGGGTATCCGCGGTAGAGCAGCGGCACTTCGACATTCTCGAGGGCCGAAGTGCGGGCGAGCAGATTGAATCCCTGGAAGATGAATCCGAGCGAGTGGCGGCGGATGCGCGCGCGCTGGTCCATGTCGAGGCCGACGATCTCGATGCCCCGGTAGCGGTAGGATCCGGAAGTCGGACTGTCGAGGCAGCCCAGGATGTTCATCATCGTCGATTTTCCCGAGCCACTCGGGCCCATCACCGCGACAAACTCGCCGCGCGCGATGTCGAGATCGACCCCCTTGAGCGCAGTGAACGCGTTCTCACCCTGACCATAGGTCTTGGTGATGCCGCGCAAGGCGATGAGTGGGCCGGGATCGGTCACGGTCGGGCAGCGGGCCTGATGCTGATGATGACCGGCGTGCCCGCGGTGAGATCGCCGCCGGTGATCTCGGTATTCCTGCCGTCGCTGATGCCGAGGGTGACGGGCACCTCACGCGGCTCACCATCGGCCAGCACCCAGACGCGCGGGTTTTCCAAAGGGGATCCTGCTTTGGGCGTGCTGCCGCGCCAGCGACGACCCGCGGGCGAGAGACTCTGGACGAGCGTGCGCTCCGGCTGGCGCGACTGTGACGCCGCATCATCCGACTGCGGATTGAAACGCAACGCCGAGTTGGGAACCAGCAGGATGCCCTCGCGACGTTCGATCGCGATGTCGACGGTGGCGGTCATCCCAGGGCGCAGCGACAGATCCTCGTTGTCGACCTCGAGTTCCGCGCGGTAGTTGACGACGCCGCCCTGCACCGCCTGGCTGCCGCCCGAGCTGCCGCTGCTCTGGTTGTTCGACTGACCGGCGGGCTTGAGGGATCCGAGCCCGACTTTGTTGACGCTCGCTCGATAACTGCGGCCCGGCCAGGCATCGACCCCGAACGTCGCCTGCTGCCCCGCGGCAACACGTCCGACGTCGGCCTCGGTGATGTTGACCTGGAGATCCATCTTCCTGAGGTCTTCGGCGATGGTGAAGAGCGTGGGGGCGGTGAATGAGGCGGCAACGGTTTGTCCAACCTCGACGGATCGAGCGAGCACGACGCCATTGACCGGCGAGCGGATCACCGCCTTTTCGAGATCGCGTTCGAAGGCGCGGACTTCGGCTTCCGCACCGGCGACCGAGGCCTCGGCGCTTTCGAGGTCGGCCTCGGCGCGCGCCACGGTGGCAAGCGAATTGTCGAGTGTCGCCTGCGACGGCGTGCGTCCGCCGCTGATCTCGTGAAGTTCCTGCTGGCGGGCGAGGGCGGCGCGGGCTTCGAGTAAGGTGGCCTTGGCTTGGCTGACGCGCGCCTTCGCTGCGAGCAACGCGGCCCGGCTGCGTCCGGTCTGCGCTTCGAGTTTCGACGTATCGAGTCGGGCGAGCTGATGACCTACGGTGACGATGTCGTTGGTATCGACGTTCACTTCCTGGATCAACCCGGAGAGTTCGCTGCCGATGATCACTTCATTGGTTGGCACGAGATTGCCCGAAGCCGTCACGATGAGCGAGATCTCACCGTTGGATGCTTCCTCGGTGAGGAATCCGGATTGCGCATCGTTGCCGGCGCGTGACAGGAAAAACCAGACTCCAGCCGCAACGAGCAGGACGACCACCGGCACGATCCACCTGGTGATCGGTGCGGAGCGATCCTGACGGACGACCGCGGCGAGATCTTGATCGGAGGTGGACGGGCTCATGGCGTGGAGGTAGGTTCAGAGTTGGAGGCAGTGCGCGACCATCCGCCACCGAGCGCCTGGTAGAGGCGGACCACGGACGACGTGAGGTCGGCACGGGTGGTGAGCAGGCTCTCTTCAATGATCAGGAGCGTGCGCTGGGTGTCGAGGACGGAGAGGAAATCGATTTCGCCGACCTCGTAGCGGCGGCGTGCGAGGAGGTCCGCTTCGCGGGCGTGCGTGGCTGCTTGTTCGAGGATGCCGAGCCGCTCGTTGCTCCTGCGGCAGGCGATCAGCGCGTTTTCCGTCTCGGCGAGCGCGCGCAGCACGGTGTCGCGATACGTTTCATACGCCTGTTCCTCGAGCGCGCCGGACGCCTCGATGTCCGCGCGGATGCGTCCGGCATCGAAGACGGGCGCGGTGAGGCCCGCGAGCAGGTTTGCCGTGGTCGTGCGCGGATCGAGGAAATCCGCCGCCTTCGGCGTCGCGGTGCCGAGGCTGCCACTGATGCGAAGCGACGGGAACCGCGATGCTTCCGCGCTGCGTCTCGCGGCCGCGGCGGCGAGCAGCTCGTATCCGGCGATGCGCACGTCCGGGCGCTGGCGCAGGGTGTCGGCGGGAATGCGCGACACGAGCGCCGGCGATGTCGTGGGAATGCCGCAGGTCGGGTCCAGCCAGTTGTCGATCCCGCCCGGATTGCGACCGACGAGGCGGGCGAGCGTGTTGCGTCCGCCGGCGATTTCCTGTTCGAGCAGCGGGATGGCCGCGCGGGCCGATTCGAGGCTTGCGGATGCCTGGCTGGATTCGAGCGCATCGGCCTCGCCGGCATCGCGCCGCCATCCGGCGAGCCGTGCGGTTTCCTCGCGCGTCTTCACATTGCGCCGCAACACATCGAGGCGGGCTTCGTTGGCGCGCAGCCGGATGTACTCCAAGGCCGTCTCCGCCGCGAGCGACGCATGCACCGCGTGCAGCGCTTCATTGGCACTGCCGAGGCGCGCGGCGGCCGCCTGCACCGCCTGACGATTGCGCCCGAAGAGGTCGACCTCCCACGAGGCATCGAGTGCGGAGGCATACGAAGTGGCGGTGTTGCGTGCGCCATCGCGATCGGTGCGGGCGGACCCGCCGCTGATGCCGGCATCGACCGCGGGGAAAAGCGTGCTGCGCGCGGCGTCACGGCGAGCACGAAATTCGCGAACGCGGGCTTCCGCCGAAACGGCGTCGGGGTGATGGCGCAGGGTGGCGGCGACAAGACGATTGAGCACCGGATCATCGAACCGCGACCACCAGCGGGCAAGGTCATCTCCGGACGCGAGCGCGGGGAATCCACCGGCCTCGCGCCATGCCTCCGGAAGTGGCAGCGGCGCGGGTTTCCACGACGTGCCGGAAGTGCAGGCGGACAACCCGAACACCGCGATCGCGGTGAATGGGATCATCCGGCATATGGAAAGGGTACGGGGCATCAACTCCACAACGGGCTGCGCCCATAGCGGAGCAAACGCATCGGTTTATCCAACAAAAACACCGTGACGCGGCGATTATTCGAAATCGAGATAGATTTCGGTGCGGCGGTTGACCCTGCGGCCGAGCGGGTCGTCCTCGCCGGTTTCCGTCCGGTTCGGTCGGCGTGGCTGGCTTGCGCCGAGCGCGTGCGTGACAATTTGCGTCTCGCCCACACCGGAGGCGACGAGATGGCGTCGCACCGTCTCGGCGCGACGCTGCGACAACGAAAGGTTGTAATCGGCGGTACCCATCGCGTCGGTGTGGCCGTTGAGCGTGATCTTCCTCGCCGGATCACCCAGCAGCAGTTTCGCAATGATCTCGAGCTGGCGAAGCGTGCGCGGGCCCGGCTCGTCCTCATCGAATCCGAAGTAAAGCGCGATCGTGTCGCCGCCCGAAGGATTCACGACCAACGGCGAATAGTGAATGTCGCCGCCCGCGACGTGCCGCGCGTAATCCTGCAGGAGTGAATCGAGGTTGATCTCACTAACCCGCCAGGATGCGGCGGATTCCGCCTGCAGCGTCAGTGAGAATTGCGCGCGCTCCTCGCCGTCGGCGGATTCGACGTTGGCGAGAAACGCGGCGAGATCGCCGCGGCGGAACATCGCCCGCAGCGGTTTGTTGGCGCGCAGGCGGTACGATCCTTCCTCGAACAAGATGCACAGACCGGCGATTTTCGCATCGTTCACCGTGCCGGGCAGTGTGAGCCGACGAGCGCTTTGAAAATCCCGGCCAAGCACGGCGCGAAGAAACGCATCGGCTGCATCGAGTGGTTCCGCGCCGGAGGGAATCGCCGTGTCCGGCTGATCCGACCCGACCGAAACCCGCGACAACCGGATCACCGACCACCGGCCATCGGCAGATTTTTTCAAGTCGAATTGCAACTCACCGGCCGACTGCCCGTCGGCGGATTCGAGCGCAACCGACCATCGGACACGCGAATTCAGCTCCATCTCACCGACTTCGCGCACCGCTTCGCCGTCCCTCACGCGTAGGCTTCCGTCTGCAAGCGATTTGAGCAGAGCCTCTGCTTCGCCGCCGTTCACCGATCCGCGGATGGACGAAAGGACGGCATCGACGTCGCCCGCCGCAAGTGATGCGGCGATGCGGCGGACCAATTCCGCCGGGTCGGCCGATGCGGAGGGAACAGACGGCGCGGCATCCGGCGCGGGTTGCTCGCCGTGCGGCGCGGGTGACGGATCCGCTTCCACGGCGACGGGAGCAACCGGCGCGACATCCCGCGGCTGCGGTTTGCGCGAAAACAACAGCACGATCGCCGATGCCGACAACAACGCGGCGAGCAGCAGGAGGAGATGAGGCAGGCGGAAACGATTCATGGCGAGGTCGAACAAGGCTCGTGCGTGTCGGCGGGTGGTTATTGATGATCCGCCGGAGACGGCAGCGTGACCACCTGCATGCGGCCGTCGCGCAGGATGCGGAGACTCGTGGCCTCGTCACCTGCCGAGGAGATCAGTACCTCGTGAAAGCCGCGCACCCCCTGAATTTGTCTGCCGTTCATCTCGATCACCAAGTCGCCGGGCTCCAGCTTTCCGGCCGCGAGGCTCTGCGGCATCACCCGGGCCACCATCACGCCACGAAATCCGCGCAGCCGCTCGGCCATCGACAATTCGCGCACCTCGACGCCGGTGAGGCGCAGGATCTCCGCGGATTCGCCCGCGGGATTCGACGGACGCGGGGTGTCCGGCGGCCGGGTCGCCTGAACAACGACACCACTTTCCGCAATGGCCGCGCTGAGCCCGAGGATGCGGCCCTGCCTCCAGACATCGATCCGCACCGACTCGCCGACCTTCGTCGATTGGATCAGCAGGAAGAGCCGCTGCGAAGCACGCACGGCCTCGCCGTTGAAAGAGACGATCACATCGCCCGACTGCAAGCCGGCGATTTCCGCGGGCGATCCCGGCACCACGTTCATCACACACACGCCGGTTTCACCCTGGTATTGCAGCACTGAACGCACCGCGACATCGAGATCGCGCAGCTCCACGCCGAGGAATCCGCGCACCGGACGCCCGCGCTCGAGAATCTGCATCAGCGCGTCCTTCACATCGTTGGAGGGGATGGAAAACCCGACACCTTGGTATCCCGGATTCTCCCGGTCCGGCGAGAAGATCGCCACGTTGATGCCGATGATCTCGCCCCGCAGGTTGACCAACGGTCCGCCCGAATTACCCGGATTGATCGCCGCATCGGTCTGGAGCAAATCGCGCTGGTTGTCCGAGAAAAAGCGCTCCTTGGCGGAGATGATCCCCTGGGTCACCGTCTCACCGAGGCCGAACGGATTGCCGATCGCGAACACGATCTGCCCGACCTGTGCCTGCGACGAATCGCCGAACTTGAGCGGCGTGAACGACCCGCCGCCTTCAATCCGGATCACCGCGATGTCGAGCTGCGGATCCTCGCCAACAAGCACCGCCTTGTGCTTTTCCCCACCGTTGTGCTTTCCCCCACCGTAGAGCGTCACCTGGATTTCCTGCTGCCCCGCGATCACATGGTGATTGGTGACGACGTGACCTTCATTTGTGACGATCACGCCGGATCCCTGGCCTTGGGTGGGAAAGCGGCGGATCATCCGCCTGCCCCAGAAATCCCGCAGCGTTTCGGTCCTGACGCCCGCCGTGTCGATGCTCACCACCGAGGGCACCACCGCGCGGGTGAGATTCGCGTATTCGCCATTGATCCGCTCGAGCAACTGAACGTCGCCGAGATCGAGCGGCGCGGCATCTGGCAGGCTGAATCGCTCGGCCCGGCCGCCGTTGCGATCCGGCGCAGCACCGTCGCCACCGCACCGACGCATCGCGGAAACCGCGAGAAACGCCGCGGAAAAGACCAGCGCGAGCGAGAGGAGACGGCGAAAGGACTGACTCATGGACAAAGCGGCGGAACCCCGTCAATCGTGCACCAAACCCGCCGCTTTCCAAGCGCGGAAACACGGACCCGACGCGTCCATGGAGCTTTACTTCCACCGGCCGCATCCCCCATCCTGCCGCGCCCGTCCGCACCGGTCAGACTCGAGCGGACGGCACAACACATCCCCGACATGACCGCAGCCGACATTCGCCAGAGCTTCCTCGATTTCTTCCGGGGCAACGCACACACGATCGTGCCCTCCGCCCCGCTGTTGCCGCAATCCCCGGGACTGCTCTTCACCAATGCGGGGATGAATCCGTTCGTGCCTTATTTCCTCGGCGCGGCCAAGGCACCCTACGATCCACCGCGCGCGGCCGACACCCAGAAATGCATCCGCGCCGGCGGCAAACACAACGACCTCGAGGATGTCGGCTACGACACCTACCACCACACGTTCTTCGAAATGCTGGGCAACTGGTCGTTCGGCGATTATTTCAAGCCGGAAGCGATCCGTTGGGCGTGGGAACTCGTCGTTGGCACCTGGGGACTGCCCGCATCGCGCCTCTACGCCACCGTGTACGCGCCGAAACCGGGAGACCCGGGCGCATTCGACCAAGAGGCATGGGACCTCTGGGCGGAACTCTTCCGCGCGGCGGGCTGCGATCCGTCGGTGCACATCGTCAACGGCAACGTGAAGGACAACTTCTGGATGATGGGCGAGACCGGCCCCTGCGGACCCTGTTCGGAATTGCACGTCGACCTCACCCCGCTCGGCGACACCCGCGGCAGCCTGGTGAACTCCGGATCCGACCTCTGCATCGAAATCTGGAATCTTGTCTTCATCCAATACAATGCCGAGGCCGACGGCAGCTTCCGCGAGCTGCCGGCCAAACACGTCGACACCGGCATGGGATTCGAGCGCGCCTGCTCGATCATCCAAGGCACCAAGGGATTCACCGACTTCTCGATCAAGCCGTCCAACTATGCGACCGACGTGTTCACTCCGTTGTTCCGCAAGCTCGAGGAGCTGAGCGGCAGAACCTACCACGACATCTATCCGGAGCCGGATGCCGACCGCAGCGCGTTCGATGAGCGGATGAAGGACGCGATCGCGTTCCGCGTCATCGCCGACCACCTGCGCACGCTGTCGTTCTCGATCGCCGACGGCATTCTGCCCGGCAACAACGGCCGCAACTACGTGCTGCGCCGGATCCTGCGCCGCGCGGTACGCTACGGACGCCAGCTCGGATTTTCAGGAGAAAAACCGTTCTTCGCCGCGCTGGTGCCCGCGCTGGCCGACCAGATGGGCGGCGTGTTCCCGGAACTGCGCACGCGGCAGGCGGCCATCGAGCAAACCCTTGCGCAGGAGGAATCGGCGTTCAACCAGACGCTCGACCGCGGACTGAAGCGCTTTGAAGAAGCGGTGGGACAGCGCACGCTCCGGGGAACGCACGCTTCCAGCGTGCATGGTTCCGCATCCTGCGGAACCCATTCAGACCTTCCGCAGGATGCGGAAGGGGGCACGCGGGACGCGTGCGCTCCCCTGTCCGGTGACGTCGCGTTCGAACTTTACGACACCTTCGGGTTTCCCATCGACCTCACCGAGCTGCTCTGCGCCGAGCGCGGGCTGACCGTGGACATGCCGCGCTTCACCGAACTGATGGAAGAACAACAGGAGCGCTCGCGTGCTGCACGCAAATCATCGGTTGTACGCGCGCTCGACATCGCCACCGATGCCGTCACCCGCTTCACCGGCTTCGACGAGGACGCCTGCGACGCCACGGTGCTCGAGGTCCACGCGCAGGACGACGCATGGCTCGTCATCACCGACCGCACGCCATTCTACGCCGAAATGGGCGGACAGACCGGCGACACAGGGACGCTCACGATCGATGGTGCCCGATTCGAAGTCACCGGTGTGGTGAACATCGGCAAGGCTCGCGGACTGCTGATCCCGTGCGAAGGCGGGCATCCCGACCCCGCCGGACTTGCGGGCAAGACCGTGCGTCTGGAACTCGACACCGCGCGCCGCAGGCCCGTCGAGGCCCACCACACCGCGACGCACCTGCTGCACTGGGCGCTGCACGAGGTCGTCTCCGCCGACGCTGCGCAGCAGGGGTCATCGGTCGACAAATTCCGCTTGCGTTTCGATTTCAACAGCGCGCCGCTCACCGCGGAACAGATCGAAAGCATCGAGGAAAAAGTCAATGAACGCATCCATGCCGGTGACGCCGTGTCGTGGATCGAGGTGCCGCACGCCTCGGTGAAAGAGCGGCGCGAGATCATGCAGTTCTTCGGCGACAAGTACGGCGATACCGTGAGGGTGGTGCAGATCGGTGGTTCGTCCGGCGCGCTGGACGGTTATTCGATGGAGCTGTGCGGCGGCACCCACGTGCGCGACACCTCAGCCATCGGATTGTTCAAGATCCGCAGCGAGGGTGCGGTCGCCGCCGGCGTGAGGAGGATCGAGGCAGTCTGCGGCGAAGCCGCTTGGCAGCACATGCGCGAGCGGGTGGAACAGTGGGACCACGATCTCAAGGCCGCGCGCCTGAAACTCGATGCGGCCAACGCGGTGCTCGCACAACTCGGTGAAGCACCGGTCACGGCCAATGAGTTCCCTCACCTGATGACCGCGATGCTGGTGGAACGCGCGGACGTGAAACAGCTCAATGCCACCTTCGCCCACAGTCTCCGCACGCTCGAGGAGACCAAACTGGCGGCAGTGGATGCGGAAAAGCGCATCCAGAGGCTGCGTGCGGCGCGAGCCGCCCAGGCGGCCGATGCCGCACTGGCCGACCTCATCAGCGGCGGCGGACCGATCATCGCCTCGTTCGACGGTGATGCCACGCTGCTGCAAGAGCTGCTCAACGGGCTCAGGAAACGGAATCATGCCGATGCGGCGTTCCTGGTCGTCGACGACGGCGAGAAGCTGCATCTCGGCGTCCACTGCGGGGCTGCCGCGCAGTCGGCCGGGATGAATGCCGGTTCCATGCTGCGCGATCTCGCGGCCATCGCGGGCGGCAAGGGTGGCGGCAAGTCGGACCAAGCCCGCGGTGCCGCCCCCGACCGCTCGAAAGTCGCGGAACTCAAGGCCGCGGCGGCGGAACGTTGGTGATCATGACGATTGGTGATGAGACGGAGCAGGGCGAGCCCGCCCCGCTCACCAACCCGCGAGACGGCAGGCCCGCTTGAAGTGTGCGGACGCGACCGGCGTGATCGAGAGCCGCGTACCACGCTGACACACGGTCATTTCCGCGAGCTGGGGATCCGCTTTGAGGGCATCGAGCGTGAGCATCGCAGGAAGCTTTCCGACGAATTCGAAATCCACCAACCACCAGCGCGGCTTGGCTGGCGTCGCCGCGGGATCGAAATACTCACCGGCTGCATCGAACTGGGTCGGATCGGGATACGCCGCACCAGCTACTTGGGCGACACCCACGATCCCCGGCGGCTTCGCATTCGAATGATAGAACAACGCCTGGTCGCCCGGCTTCATCTCCCGCCACATGAAATTACGAGCCTGATAGTTGCGCACGCCGGTCCAAGGCTCGCGGCCAACCCGCTCGAGATCATCGATCGAAAAGACGTCCGGCTCGGATTTGATCAGCCAGTGGCGCATCAGTTCAGGCAATCGCTTTTTCCAGACCCGGCTTGATCTCCGGCAGCGGGAGATGCTCGGGACCCAGCTCGAGGCCGGCCGCGGCGCGCAGCTCGGCTTCAATCGCCTCGATCACGTCCATCTCCGGCTTGAATTCCGCGGCGTGGTACGAACTGCGGACCAGCGGACCACTCGCCACATGGCGGAACCCCTTCTCGAGCGCGATGGCGCGATACTCGTCGAACACCTCGGGCGCGATGTATTCAACGACTGGCAGATGCTTCACCGAAGGGCGCAGGTACTGACCAAGGGTCAGCACGGTGACGTCGTGGTCGCGCAGGTCGTCCATCGCCTGCAACACCTCGTCGCGCGTCTCGCCGAGGCCGAGCATCATGCCGCTTTTCGTCGAGACCTTGCCATCCACCATCGCCTTGGCTTTCTTGAGCACGGCGAGGCTGCGGTGGTATTGCGCCCTCGATCTGACCAACGGCGTGAGCCGTTCGACTGTCTCGATGTTGTGATTGAAGATGTGAGGTCGGGCCTCCATGACGAGCCGCAGCGCCCAGTCGCGGTCGTTGAAGTCCGGCACGAGCACCTCGATGATGATGCCCGGGTTCGCCTCGCGCACCGCGGCGATGACGCGGCGAAAATGATCGGCACCACCGTCGCGCAGATCGTCGCGTGCCACGGCGGTGATCACGACGTGCTTGAGCCCCATGCGCCGCGTCGCCTCGGCCACGCGCTGCGGCTCGTCGTCCTCGAGCGCGTCGGGCTTCGCCGTTTTGACGGCGCAGAATCCGCAGGCGCGGGTGCATTTCTCGCCCGCGATCATGAAGGTGGCCGTGTGCTGGCTCCAGCATTCCCAGCGGTTCGGGCACTGGGCCTCTTCGCACACCGTCACGAGCCGCAGGTCGGTGATCAACGATTTGGTCGACCAGAACACCGGGTTGTTCGGCAGGCGCACCTTGATCCAGGACGGCTTGCGGCTTTGATGGAGTCCGGGATCCATCCTCATCTTCGGTCCACAACTGCTCATGGCGCGCGCGACGATAGGCTCGCCCGCCAATGTCGAAAAGCGGAAATTGGGCGCGGGTCACGCCCGCACCGGACGTCCGCGCCAGGCATGCAGCAGAAAGCCCGCGGCAAAGAGGAACATGAACAACGAAAAGAATTGTCCCTTGGTGATGCCGCCCACCAGTGGCGCATCCGGCTCGCGGAATTGCTCGCAGACGATGCGGAACAGGGCATACAGCGCAAAAAACAAGCCGGTGCACAGGCCGTCGGGTGCCTTGGGAAACCGCGTGCGCACCCACCAGAGGATCGCAAGCAGCAGCGCGCCCTCGGTGAATGCCTCGTACAATTGCGACGGATGGCGCGGCGGCAGGAAGGATCCGAACACCCGGGAAAGCTCGGGATGATCGCGCGCCGCAGCCACCAGCGAGCCGATCGATTCCGCTGCGGCCGTGGCTTGCGGTTCGGCGGCCGAGCACGCCTCCCAAACCGCGCGCTGGACGTCCTGCGACTCTTCTCTGAGCGATTCGGGAAACACCACCGCCCACGGCACCTTGTCGCCCGCGACACGGCCGTACAGCTCGCCGTTGATGAAGTTCGCCAAGCGCCCGAACAACAACCCCACCGGAGCGACGACACACAAGCCGTCTCCCAAGCCGGTCCAGGTCACCCGATGACGCCGCGCATACACCCACGTGAACACCAACAACCCGGCGATCCCGCCATGACTCGCCATCCCGCCCTCCCACACGCGCAGCACCATTAGCGGATCGCGCAACAAGCCGCCCCAACCGATCTCGGGCAACTGATAGAACAAAACATAACCAATTCGACCACCAAGAAAAACGCCGAACAACGCTGCGGCGGCCATAAAATCCCCGGTCTGCCCCGGTTTGAGCACCCACAGCCCGCGCCGCGCGAGTTGCCTGAGCAAGAGGAATCCGCACAAAAACCCGAGCAGGTAGGCTAGTCCGTACCATCGAATGACGAGGCCGCCGAACAACGGCAACGCCACGGGATCGAGATGGTGAACCCACATCAACAGCACAGGGCCGACCATCACACTAGGCACGGTCGGCGCGCAAGCCGCGATCCTTGATGAGCTCCGGATCCGTTGTGACCCATCCGGGTTTCTTCCCGGTTGACCGGCCGCCGGGTCGGGTGGACGCTTGCGCCATGGGCGGCGACCACCCTCTGCTCGATCTGCAGTTCATCGAAGCGCGCCACCTGTTGGTGGAATTGGCTGCGTTTCTCGACCGCTGCGATCGTCACGGCTGCACCGGCGACTTCAGGCATCGGGCATTGCTCGACGCACTGCCGCTCCTGCTCGAGCAGAGGACCGATCGTGCCAAAGCCGTGCTCGATGCGTTTTCGGATCCGACCGACACCGTGGCATCCCGCGCCGCCGCGCCAGTATACGGCGCGCCACGGCCGGACGCCGACTGAGATCCACTTCCCAACCACACCCATGCGTTACATCGAACCGCACGCACACATGGTCAGCCGCACGACGGACGACTACGAGCGGCTTGCGCTCGCCGGATGCGAGGTGTTGTGCGAGCCGGCGTTCTGGGCGGGCTTCGATCGTTCGTCGCCCGACGGATTCCGTGATTACTTCCTGCAGCTCACGCGGCACGAACCGAAACGTGCCGCGAAACACGGCATCCGTCATTTCTGCTGGCTATGCGTGAATCCCAAGGAAGCCGAGGATCCCGGGTTCGCGCGGGAGGTGATGCGCATGATCCCCGAGTTCCTCGACTCACCGAACGTCCTCGGCATCGGCGAAATCGGACTGAACAAGAACACGCGCAACGAGCTGGCGATCTTCGAGGAACACGTGCAGCTCGCACTCGATCACGATTTGCCGGTGCTCGTCCACACGCCCCACCTCGAGGACAAACGCAAAGGCACCCGGCTGATCCTCGACGCATTGGCGAATTTCCCGAAACTGCGACGCGACCAAGTGGTCATCGACCACGTGGAAGAACACACGGTGGGCACCGTCCTCGACGCCGGGTACTGGGCGGGCATGACCTTGTACCCACACAGCAAGTGCTCGGTCGACCGCGCGATCGACATCCTGGAAATCCACGGTCCGGAGCGGCTGTGGATGAACTCCGCGTGTGACTGGGGCGTCTCCGACCCGCTGGCCGTGCCGAAGTGCGCGCTGCGGATGAAGGCGCGCGGCCACGACACCGCCGCCATCCGGCGCATGCTGTGGGAAAACCCGCGCGAATTCCTCAGCCGGTCGCCGCGATTCATCATCGACTGATCCGATCCCTCCTGCGGAACCGACCACCCGACATTGGGTTTTGCATCTTCCGGTCGCGACGCTAGCCTGCGCTTCCTCCGATGACCACGGCCGACCTCTACGCCAGGCATGTGATGCCGACCTATGCGCGCCTGCCGCTCACCTTGGTGCGCGGCGAGGGCTGCCGCGTGTGGGACGATCATGGCCGCGGGTATCTCGATTTCTGCTCGGGCATCGCGGTGTGTTCGCTCGGCCACTGCCACCCGCGCGTCACCGATGCCATCCGCGACCAGGCCGCCACGCTGATCCATGTGTCCAACCTGTATCACATGCCGCAGCAGGCGGAACTCGCGGCGGAGATCAACGACCACCACGTGTGTCTGCCCGGCAAGGTGTTTTTCTCGAACTCCGGAGCGGAGGCCAACGACGGGCTGATCAAATCGGCGCGGCGTTTCGGCCATCGGCGGCCTCAGCCCGATGGAACGCCGCGCGTCGAGACACTGACCTTCGATCACTCGTTCCACGGGCGCACACTGGGCTCGATGGCCGCGACCGCGCAGGCGAAAATCCACGAGGGATTCGATCCACTGCTTCCCGGCTTCCGTTATCTGCCGTTCAACGACATCGCCGCGCTCGAAGCGGGCATCCGCCCGGAAACCGTGGCGATTCTGCTCGAGCCGGTGCAAGGCGAAGGCGGTGTGCATGCTGCGACACCCGAGTTCTTGCGCGCCGCCGCGGCACTTTGCCGCAAACACGACCTGCTGCTTCTTTTCGATGAAGTGCAAGCCGGATTCGGCCGCTGCGGCGAGGCGATGGCCTGGCGCGCGATCGCGCCGCAAATCGAGCCGGACGGCATTTCCTGGGCCAAGGGCATGGGTGCCGGCGTGCCGATCGGTGCCTTCTGGTTGAGCGACCGCGCGATCGACGTCGACGGCACTCCGCTGTCGTCGATCATGGGCGCGGGCTCGCACGGATCGACCTATGGCGGCAACCCACTCGTCTGCGCCGCATCGCTGGCCGCGCTTCGCGAAATCCGCGAGTCAGCCCTCGCCAACCATGCCGTGCACATCGGCAACCACATCCGTGACACCATCACTTCGTGGCAGCACCCGCTGGTCCGCGAAGTGCGCGGCATCGGATTGCTGATCGGCGTCGCACTCGATGCCGACCGCATCTCCGTGCCTGAGGGAAAAACCGCCGCCGCCAAGGTGGTTGGCACACTGCTCGACGCCGGACTTCTTGCACCCGCGGCCGGGCCCGAAACGGTCCGCCTGCTGCCGCCTCTCAACATCACGCAAGCCGAGGCCGACGAGGCGCTGGCGATCCTGCGGCGCGTGTTTGACGCGCTGAGCTGATGCCGGACATCAGCGGCCGACCAGCCGCGCATGCCGCTCGGCCATCGGCCGCGCGGCCTCCGGCACCAACTCCCGCCACGACTCGTCGTCCTCGAGGATCATGCGGCGCACATCGCGCCCGGTCCATGCGAGCCGCTGCGGATGGCTGGCGCGGATCGCGACGATCCGGCGGTTCTCGAGGAAGTGCCGGTACAGATGCACGCAATCGTCGGGTGCACGGAATGTCTCGGCCGTCACCAGTTCGCCCGTCCGGCGGTTTTTCCACGGGAACACATGCAGGGTGACGCCTTGCTTGAACAAACGGCCGAATGATTCGAGCAGCCCTCCCGCGAGATTCTCCGACCACTTGGATTTGAACAACTCGTTGAGCAACCCGATGCTCAGCACGATGCCCACCGGCTCGGTCGTGCAGCGGTTGAGAAACGCGGCGATGCGGTGGAACTCGGCGCAGCGCGAAACCAAAACCGTCTTGCCCAAGGCCTGCAGCGCGTCGGCTCGGTCGATGAAGTCCGCCGGATCGATCTCTTGGCCGCGCAGCAGGTTGTGCATCGTCATCTCGCACAGCTCGACGACCGGCGGCGGATCCTGATGACCCAGGAATCGCCCGAAGCCTTCCCGCGCGCTCTCCAGCATGTCGAGGTGCAGGTTCATCACCGGATCAAAGCTGCCGCGCAGCAGCAGCACCGGCCTATGGTGCAGCGCCTCGGCCGGCTGCACGACCTCACCGTCGGGCAAAAACATCGTCGCGTCGGTAAGCCCGCGCTCGACCAACTGCAGCGCGCAAAGCCGGTTGTCGAAACCGACGTCGCCATGGCCGGAGAACTTGAGCAGATCCACCTCGATCCGGCCGGGCGCGAGGTCATCGACGAGCGAGCCGACGAAACGCGCGAGATCCCCGCGGTGACGGAACGCCGCGTGAATCAGGTTCACTCCAAGCATGCCGAGCGCCTCCATCTGGTCAATTGATCGCGCGTCGAGCAGGCGCACGTGGAGGATGATGTCGGACGGCGGATCGCCCGGGCGCAGTTGGTAGCGGATGCCGAGCCAGCCGTGGCATTCGCCCTGATCGCGGTATCCACGTGCCCGCACCGTGTTGCAGAACGAAAAGAATGTGGTGTTCTCACCGCGCTTCGGACCCAGCCGCTCGAGCAGGATGCGGTATTCGTTGTCGAGCATCGCCTGCAGCCGCTCCAGCGAGACATAGCGGTTGGCGCGCCCGTAGATGGCGTCGCTCATCGTCATGTCGTAGGCGGAGATCGTCTTGGCCACCAGTCCCGCCGTGCCCGAGACGCGGAAGAACCAGTTCGCCGTCTCCTGCCCCGCGCCAATCTCGGCGAACGTGCCGTACACCGACGGATCGAGGTTGAGTTCGAGCGCTTTGTCGTAGGTTCCCGCCGAGGTCACTGCGACGCCCCTCCTTCCCCGTCCTGCAACACCCAGCCTTCCGCGACAATCGATTCGATGATCACTTGATTGTCCGTCACCGGCTGATCCGGGAACCGCAACTTCACGGTGAGCAGCAGCGTCTTCACGTCGGACGGAGGCGTCAGCCGCGAATTGAGCGGCGTGCCACGCTCGGCGTATCCATACAACAGGGGCTCGCCCGAAGCCGGCATCAGCAGGTAGCTCTGCCACATCCGGTCGTCGGTGAATGCCTTGTTGTAATAATCGAGCGACTCGAGCTTCACCCGGAAGAGCACCGACCGCGTCGGCCGCTGTTGCATGAACTCCCTCCAAGGCATCTCCGACCAGCAGGCCCAGCTCTCCCAGTCGATCTTCCAACCTTCCGGCGTTTCCAAAAATGCGATCTCACGCTCGAAATAGTCCGCGGTTCTCGCGACCACGGCATGGATCGCCCCCTTGGTCTGCACTTGCTCCATGGTGTTGAATGCCAGCATGCCGGGCGGTTGCAGGACGCCGTCGGGATACATCGCACGCATCTTCGACTCCACGTCGCCGCGATTGCGCACCAACGGCAGCCACTCGTCCACGCTCGTCGCGTTCAAGAATGCGACCGCCATCGGCTCGGCCACATCGAGGAAATCCGGCTTGCGCGGTTCATCCGGAGCACTCGTCGCTTCCCCGCTCGTTGCGGACCCCGGATCCAGCGGGACCATCACGCCTTGCGCAAGGTCGAGCTGGCCTTCGTTCTCGTCGCCGCTGATCATCACGTAAACACCAACCGCCGTCACCGCCGCGAACAGCAAGGCGGCCGCGGCAAGCATCCACATCGTCGTGCCGGGCTCGGCTGCGTTTCGGGAACCTCTGCCGGATTCACGCCGGTCCCACGCATGCGGCGACCAACGCTCGCCACGGCGTTTCCGTTTCACCCGATCCGGGCCCGACCCGTGATCGTCGGCATCGGCAGACTCGGCATCCTCCGATTCCGTTTGCAGTCGCTGGACGACCAATGGCGGCGGCTCGTCCCCGGGCCCGGGCAGCCGGAGCATGCGGCGGCAGTTCGGGCAAAGCACGCCCTTGCCGTCGTGATCGCGCGGCACGCGGAATACGGCGCGACAATCCGGGCAGACGAATCCGCCCCATCGCCGCACCGGTTCCTGAAGGTCGCTCACAGAGATGAGTGAAACGCCGCGGAGGCGCTTCTGCAAGCGCCGGACGCCCGGGATTTCTCCCGCGCCGCGCTCCGTGCTTGAATCCGCCCCCCTCCCCTTTCACAACAAACGCGCGATGACTGTGGACTTCGACACGCCGGTGGAACGCCGCGGCACGGGATCGATCAAATTCGACCGCAGGCCCGGACTCGACCCGTTCTGGGTCGCCGACATGGATTTTGTCTCGCCGCCATGCATCCTCGATTCCCTGCACCGCCGTGTGGATCACGGCGTCTTCGGCTACGCGCAGGCCCACGAGGCGCTCGACGACGCGGTGCTCGCCTACCTGCGCAACCGCCGGGGCGTGACCGTCGATGCCGCCGCACTCACCCACCTCGGCGGACTCGTCCCCGCGCTGTCACTGGCCGCCCGGGCGTGGTGCCGGCCCGGCGACTCGGTGATGACTTGCACTCCGGTCTATCCGCCGTTTCTCGGCGTGCATCGCGACGCCCATGCTGGATTGATCACCGTCGATCACGTGATGCGCGACGGCGCGTGGTCGTTTGATTTCGAGGCGATGGAGCGGTCGGTGACACCGACGACACGCGTGTTCCTTCTGTGCAATCCACAGAATCCGCTCGGCCGCGTGTTTCCAAACGACGAACTCGTCCGCCTCGCGGAGTTCTGCGAGTCGCACGATCTCATCCTCGTATCCGACGAGATCCACTGCGATCTCATCCTCGATGAGGCCTCCACCCCGCACGTCTCGACACTCCATCTGCCGGAACGATTCCTGTCCAGGGTCGTTTCACTACTCTCGCCGAGCAAGACGTGGAACATCGCGGGGCTGGGTCATGCCATCGCGGTGATCCCCGACGAGAACGTGCGTCGGCGGTTCCTCTCCGCGCGCGGCCACACGCTGGCGGAAATCAGCGCGCTGTCGTACCATGCCGCCGAGGCCGCCTACCGCCACGGCGAGCCATGGCGCAGGGAACTCATCGCCTATCTGCGAGGCAATCGTGACGTGCTCATCGACTTCATCAACCGTCGTTGTCCGGGTTTATCCATCATCCCGGGTGAAGCGACCTACCTCGCCTGGATCGATGCCTCGGCGCTCGACGCAGCCAATCCGGCGAAGTGGTTCGAGGAAAAAGCCGGGCTATTTCTTTCGGACGGTGCGGCATTCGGCTGGCCCCGATTCGTGCGTTTCAACTTCGGCTGCCCGCGGGCGCGGATGATGGAAGGCTTGGAAAAACTGGCGGCCGCCCTGTGACCGGCCGCATTTCCCTTGAGCGTCCGGTGTGCGGCGGCATGCTCGACCACGTGGCCACGAGAAGAAAACAACCCGAGGTCACCCGTCGGCTGCTGCTCGAGGCCGCACACGAATGCTTCTCCACCCGGGGCCACGCAGGATCGGGAATCGGCGCGGTCATCGCGCGGGCCGGCACCACCAGCGGCGCGCTCTTCCATCACTTCGCCGATAAGCGCGAACTCACCCTCGCCTGGATCCGCGAAGTACTTGCGGCGCGCCTCCACGAGGAATGGATCGCGCCGCTTTCAGCCGTCGGATCACTCGATGAGCTGCGCGTGCTTGTGCGCGACCGCTGCACAGCCATCGACCTATCGTCGCCGGTATCCGCACTGGCGGCCGTCGGCGCGGAAATCGCAGGAGCCGAGCCGACTCTGCGCGACGCGATCGACACCCTGATCCGTGAATGGCATGAGGCGCTCGAAGCCACGATCGAACGCGGACGCAGCGAAGGCTGGATCCACCGCGGCATCCGCCCCGAAAACGAATCCAAGCTCATCATCGCAAGCATTTGCGGACTCGCGGTGACGGCGAGAATGACGACGGATCCGTCCCACAATGTCCGGATCGCCGCCGCAATCGACGGCTACCTTGACACCCTGCGGCCCGTGTGATTCCGGCGGAGCGATTCGATGGATGCCCCGGATCCCTTTCTGGGTCCCTCTGTCTGATCAGCCACCAGGTTCGCGGATCCCGGCGTAGGCGGCCTCCATGGCCTTGGCCAGTGCGGTCGCATATTCGCGCAGGATCGACGGCATCGGCCGACCATTGAATTCGCGCAGTCCTTCGTAATCACCAGCGGCCATCCGCGGGTAATCCACCGTCGAATTCATGACATAAGGCTCCATGAACAACACGGGACAATCATACAGACGGTTCGCCAGGAGGTTTCTTGCCCAAACGTAGGGATGATCGCGCACCGGAAGCACATTGCGCAACGCGGGGTCGTACTGATACGGCGGCAGGCCGGTAAAAGCGGCGAACCCTTCGGCAATCCGCGTCGCGAGCAACGACTCCTCCTCGTGCGTGCCGCTCAACAACTTCTCGAGCATCGTCAGCCGCTGGTCGGCCATTGCGAACTCGTCGTCGGTGTAGGCTCCGTTCACCAGCACATGGAAATGCGTGCGATCGACCAATTGTGGTGCCGATGCATCACCCCACGGCTCGGCATTGAAATGCAGGGCAAGCACCAGATCGGGGCGGATGTGCTGGTTCACCAGATCGGCGCGCGCGCGGATCTCCGCCGTCCGATAGAACAGCCGCTCCGCCGTCTTGCGGATCACCTCATCCGGCGCTGCCACGCCAGCGGACGCCTCCGCGAGTGGCAGCAACGACTCGGGCCGATGGCGGGTCGCCGGATCGGATCCATCCCTCACCAGAAAGACGCTGGCCCCGAGTGCCTCGAGCATCGGCTTGAGGTGGCGCGCCACGGCCATCGTCATGTCGCCCTCGCAAACGGGCGCACCATCGCCCACCTGCAGCCAGCGCTCCTCGAGCATCGCCCAAGGTCCGCCGAGATGGCCGGGATCAATCGCAATGCGCAAGCCGTCGAGCGGCCTGCCTGGAGGAAACGGCGGCAACTCCCGCGCCCGCCTCCAGCCTCGGACCGGCACCGCGCATCGGCCATCGCTGGCAAACGGGATCCGGGTCATTCCCGTGGCAGGATCCGCATCGTGGCGGATATCCACCGCATCGTCGTGGATCTCGATGAACTCGCGCCAACGCCCGCCAGTGACAAACACCGAGGTGAGCAGGGTCTCGAATTCAGGGCGCGTCAGCGCGTGATGAAATCGTCCGAGTCGCGACCAATCCGGCGGCTGCGCCAATACGGACAACAGCGGAGCGGATGGCGCGGGCGGCATCGGCGGCCGATCCGCCGGTGCCCCGGGGC
>Ga0194118_10002983_pt1 | contig 20393 bp, 18 predicted proteins | sample TA2MahsurfametaG_2_FD_148662 | JGI IMG/M metagenome (GOLD analysis project Ga0194118, IMG submission 148662) | Freshwater microbial communities from Lake Tanganyika, Tanzania - TA2015013 Mahale N5 surface | ecosystem: Environmental > Aquatic > Freshwater > Lake | place: Tanzania: Lake...
GTGCGCGCTTACACTTACACGACTCTAAAAACGCCTGGTTGCTCACTAGATCCACTATCCATCTCAACGATGTAGGAGTCCAAAGTAGTTCCACCGAGGTCAATAGGATCGGACCACTGTATCTACAAATGAAGTTTGCTTTGAGATTTGAGCACAGGAGTTTAAGGCTGACTTGTCACTGTAGCCGTAAGGATTGGTTGAGAGTAGACACGATTTGATTCACCGATGATGTTGTAAGCGCTCACCGCGAATCTATAGTACTTATTTGTGACTAAACCTGCTTTTGAGAAGCTCAGAGTTTGCCAGTTTGTTTAACCAACAGCTACGTAATCTGTGGAAGCATCGTCCCAATAGACTTTATAGCCAATAATCTGTGAACTGCCATCGTAAGCAGGTGCTTTCCATTAAACACTAATGGCGCTTTGTTCCGAAGACAGCTTACCTAGCAAGCTGGGTGCATTCGGAACTTAAGCGGCGAGGATGCTGAGTATAGGCGATGCTTCGGATTAACCTATCGAATTAACGGAGACAACTCTAAACTCATAAGTTTGTCCCTTCTGAATATTGGTCATCTTTGTTAGCTAAAGTTGAGTTACATCGCTCACAGTCTACAGCTGTGTGAACTGGTTGCCATAGCCCTCATTCCAGAGGATAATAAAGCCTTTAACTGCTGGCTCACCTCTATTAGTTGCAGACTTGTAGCTGAAGCTTACATGAGCATCACTCTGCGACAACAAGGTTGGCTGTGGTGGCTGATCGGGCACGATACCACAGATGATCATTTGGGCCGGCGAATCAGGTGATTAGCCCACTGAATTAACTGCTGCTATCACGAAGAAGTACTCGCGGCCTGAGATTAGTCCACTTGATACGTACATGGTCTCTGTTGTGTAGCCGATCACTTCATAGCCGTCGCCCTCGGTGCTCTCCATCTTCACCACATAGTTCTGTATGGCTTCGCCGCCGTCTGACTCAGGCTCATCCCACTGAATCGTGATTGTGGTCAGAGAGCTGGAGACCTTGCTAGGCATCGTTGGTGCAGATGGGATAGTCGCAATCACCAAAGAAGTTGGCTGAGAGGGGGAGGACTGACCAACGTCATTCACTGCGATCACTCTAAAGTCATACGTGTCTCGGGTTGTCAGCTTTATAACCTGGAGAGTCGTCGTGGATCCACCCGTCACTCCTATCTAGATAAAAATTGCTCCTTGACCCATATTGGACTGAACTAGGTAGCCTGTAATTTCAGAGCCGCCATTATATGGTGCCTGCCAGCTCAACGTGATAGATGTCATAGATGATGCTGATCTATAGACGGGTAGAGGCTCATCAGGCTCGGATGCAGCAATAATTTAAACGAGGTTGCTTGGCTCAGACTCTTTTACAGCGTTATAAGCTGTTACCCTGAATGAGTACCTCTAGCCGGCTTGTACCTACGTCTGCGTGAACTATAAGATATCTGCGGCTTTCGTGTCGAAAATCGGTACACTGAAGTCATTCTCACTCCAGTAGAGCCTGTAGCCGACAAGATCGCTATAGCCGGAGTCGAGAGGAGCTTACCACCCAAGCTAGATCATCGAGGTGTTAGCCATGATTCTGATAGGCGCCTGCATCGTCGATGGCGAGTCGGCAGCTCTCACTGAATGGATCTGAGAATCGTGTGAAACACCGGCGTCATTCGTAGTAGTGACTTTGAACTCGTAAATAGTTCCAGGTGACTAAACGATTCTTGTCAGCTGCAAAGTGCTTGATGTCGTTTGGCCAGCCAGTGCAAATGTCTGATCAGTCGAAGATTTCCAATAGACCTAATATGAGGTTACAGGTGTTCCGCCTGTCTCACTTCCCGTGACCGCCAACCATCCGAGCGTGATCGAGACTGAGCTTTGTGCGATCGTCTGCAATAGACTCGGCGGCTAAGGAGCAACTGCAGCCACGATTCTTGTGGAAAGAGATTCTTGACCGGCGCCAACGACGTTTTTAGCCTGAACCAGCACATCATAGTAAACTCCCTAGGAGAGCCCTCTGATCGTGTGAGCAAATATGTGAGCATCGGCGGTCTCCCACGAGTTAAGGTAGTCGCCCTCTGCTTGTGTCTTCCAGCGCACGATGTAGCTCGTAATTGGACTGCCGACGTCTTGGATTGGTGCTTGCCACGTGACTCCGATTGAGGAGCGATCTGTCACTGCTCGGTTGTTCTTGAGCGAGAGTGGCTGGTTTGGCTTGTTAGCAGCGACGGCAGTGAGAGACTGAGACTCAGCTCCGAATCCGATCGCGTTGTGTGCTTGGACTCGCAGCTGATAGAATGTACCTTTCACGAGACCAGAGGCAGTGTAGGTTCTTTGGCCTGTGGTGCTTGATGCGACTAATTCAAAAGAGCACTCCTCATTGATTTGATCGCACATTTTAACGCAATAGTCATCCACATTGCTGCCGTTGTTCTCAGGCTCATACCACTGGATAGTGATTGCGGTCGCAGATTAAGAAGTTATGTGCGGTCGATTGGGTGCTGCTGGAACAGTGGCTGCGAGGAAAGATTGCGCAACTGAGTTTGTGCTCTCACCAATCATGTTGCTCGCAGTTAAGTAGAAGTAATACAGCATTCCCTTTTGTAAGTTATCTGCAGTTGCTTCTAAACCAGCCGTACTAACTAGAAGCAGGTAGTCTGTGCTTGTTGACATCGAAAGATATACTTAGTAAGCCGTTATTGCATTTCCGCCATCATAGGCCGGCACTGACCATCGCACTTTAATTTATGATGTTGTTTGTGAAACCAACTCAGGCTGGGTGGGAGAATCTGGCACTGTTGCAGCTCTGATTCCTTCAGAGGCTGGTGAAAGCTCACCTGATCCTAGTGCATTGAGCGCTTACACTTTGAATTGATACACAGAGTCAATTAATAGTCCTGCATCAATCGTAAATGTGTTTACCACTCCGGTGGAGGGAATTATCTCAACGAATGTATTGGTGGCTTGATCTGAGTAGATCTTGTAGGTTGTCAGGGGTGTACCACCGTCGTCAGGTGTTGTCCACTGGATTTTAATGGCTGTACCAGACTGGGAAACCATTTTAACTTACTGTACTGCATTTGGCACAGTGGCAGCCATTATGTTAAGGACGTCTGATCGCTCCCCTTCACCTACGTCGTTGTAGGCAGACACTGCAATTTGGTAGATGACACCTGCTTGTATGCTGCTCGTAATCATGACTTTTAATGTCTTTACATCGGCAACTTACACTCCATCTCTGTAGACGCGGTATCCTCTGATAGATGAACCTCCATCTAGAGGCTCCTAATACTCCACTTCAATCCAGCTGTACGCTGCCGACTTTTTAGTAGGTTGTAGCGGTTTTGATGGGGCAGAAGCAGCTATAATTTCATTTTCGTCGGACTTGGTGCTCTCCCCAACTGCATTGATGGCTGATACTCGGAAACGATGCACCTATCCAGTCGTTAGAGCTGAAGTGGCAGTGTATGTAAACTAAGTACCAGGCACTGTCCCGTGTAGAATCGAGTCGACGTAAACTAAGTAGCTTTGAATTGTTGAGCCGCCATTCTAAGCTGGTTATGTCCATTAGATCTAGATCAAAGGTTGATCAGACGCCAAAACTTTTTAAGGCTAGCCAGGAACTCCGGGATAGCCACTTGCGATGAATCCGACTGAGATGGACAAGTCGCTCTCCCCTACAACATTTAGGGCAGAGAGTCTAAATCTGTATTCGTGACCTGCCATCAGATTCTAAACAGTATACTAGAAAGCGGGTGTAGTGGTTGAGGCGAGCACTACATATCCTTATAGGTCGGTGGGGTCGTCCCAATAAATTTTGTAGTCAATAACGGGAGAGCCACCATTCTTTGATACTTGAAGAGCTGTCCATGATATCGTTATAGCGCTTGAGGACTAGCTAACGAGAATAGGTGCATTGGGAGCAGCAGGGACGTCTGCTGCATATATCAAAACTGGTTCTGATTGAGGGCTCTCTCCAACGGCATTTTCAGCCACGATTCTGAATCTGTAAATCAGTCCGTCTATCAACGCCGATGCCGTAATTGTACCTGCCGTAGACCACTATGTCTAGGTACCGATCGAACTCTTAAGTAAAACAAATGAGCCACCCCATGCGTTATCCCAATACACATGGTAATTGGTAACAGGTGATCCACCATTATCTGCGGGTGCTGACCATTTAAAAGTTATTTAGGCTGCATCAGCATAAACTTTCACTAGGAGTGTAGGCTAGCCTGGTACTGTTCCTGCAATTACACTTAGTGTTTCGCTTCTCAAACTTTCGCCAACTTCATTGGTTGCTGTAATTTGGAAGTAATAAGTCTTGCCCGTAACTACTTCATCTAGCTGATACCTCAAATCAAACATTTCTTTATCTTGCGCGACAACAGTGAAGCTTTCGCCTTCACGTTTCACGTAGACAGAGTAGTACTCAATTAAGACACCTCCGTTAGAGGCTGGTGCACGCCATTTGATCTGGATGTGATATTTGCTCGCTTAGACCTTCGTTGGAGCTGATGGAGCTGATGGCACTTCTGCAGCCAGAACTCTGATCCAGGGCGATGAAGGTGAACTTCCTTGGTCATTGTCGGCCACAATCTGGAACTTGAAAGGTAATCCTGCGTATGGATTTAATCCCGACCTTGTGTATGTGAAAGTTGTTGAGCTGAGAGTGGCTGTCTCGTAGAAGACGTTTTCTTCTCCTCCCTAATTCCAGAGTACTCGGTATCGAGTGATTAAAGAGCCACCATCATCGAGTGGCGCTGACCACTGAATTGTTATTTGACTTTGATCTTAGGAAATAATGCTCGGCATAGAGGGTGCTACTGGTACCTCTGCTGCCAGGAACTGAGCCTGGGAACCGCTAAAACTGATACCAACATCATTAACAGCTCGGACTCTAAAGTCATAGAATCTACCAACTTGCAGGTTTGTCACTGTAAATGAGTACTAGCCACCTGTAGAATAAATAGTACTCCAGAATGAGTTACTACTCAGCTTCCAATCAATTTCAAAGTCGTCCACTTCGGCCCCTCCATCATAAGTGACTTGCCATCCGAAAGAGATGAAAGTACGACCTGACTATATGAAGTTAGGTTCTGATGGCGGGTCACTAATCGTTGCCGCAATCATGATTAGCGCTAAGGACATGTCAGATTCACCGATAGAATTGACTGCAGAAACCTTGAACTGGTAGTAGGCCCCAGGCACTAGTTCTGGCATCTTGGAGTCATCCTTAGTCCACTCATTGTTACCGTAGGTTGTCTCCGTTAATAACTAGAAAATAATTAGTTACTTATCTCCTTAATCCCAATAAACTTTGAAGTCAATTATTGGATCATAATTATCGTTGGGGGCGCTCCAGCCAAACTTCAAACTGCTTTAATCCTGCGAAATTGCAATAGGCTTGTTAGGAGCATCAGGACGATTTGCTGCCTTGACCAAGAGATATGGTGAGGCAACCGAGTCACCAACTAAGTTTGAGGCACTGACTCGGAACCTATAATTTGTTCCTGCTACCACATTACTAGTGGTGTAGTGAAGAGTCTCTGACTCAACGATAGCCAACGATGTGAATGCTGATGAGCCTGGGTTAAGTCCATCCCAGAACACTTCATAGGAGTCGATGGGCATTCCTCCGTCGTGAGGTGCGTTCCAAGCTATTTTTATGAGTTAAGGAGACTGGGAAACTAAAATAGGAGCGGTCATTTATGACGGGTAGTCAGCAGCCACGATCTGGATACTCTAGCTAGGTTGGGAGTTACCAATATCATTAACAGCTATGACCTTGAAAGAGTAAGTAGTACCCTTGATAGCAGAGCTGTAAGTGTAGAAAAGACCGTCACTTAATTCCTGCACAGCTAGATAGCTATAACTTATGCCGCCCTAAGCTGCATCCCACATTATCTTGAATTAAGTTACTGGGGCACCTCCATCATAAGTTGGAGCCATCCAGCCAATAGTTATGAATTCAGATGTCGCATGCTTTCTAAACAAATTAGTGGGCTGATCAGGAATCTCGGCTGCGATGATCAGTTTTGACTGCCCTGATGAGGGACCCTCTCCTGCATCATTGTGCGGGATAACTCTAAACTTATAGTGATTGCCTGTACTCAGGTCGTTTGCTAAGAATGTATTACTTGTTGAGCTTCCTTTGAACAAATAGTTGCCAGAGTTAGCCGACATATAAACATCGTATCGATTGATTCTTGCTCCATTTTCATCTGCAGGGTTCCACTCAATAGCAATGGAAGTGATTGCTCGACTGGTCCAGTACGGAGTTCCAGGCCTGCTAGGCACAGCTGCAGCTATAAAAGTAAATGCATTCGATAATGGACTTTCCCCGACTGCATTAACAGAAACTACCTTGAATGAGTAGTAGACACCGGATTGAAGACCACTGTCAACTATGAAATTATTGTCTGGACCGACAGTAAAAGCATAAACCTTAAAGGACTAGTTTAGACCATCATCCCAGAGTATCTTATAAAACGTGATTTCAGAGCCACCATCGTAAGGTTACGCCCATTAGAAATTGATTGATGCCTCAGTTGATGATATCAATACCATGGATTGGGTCGCATCTGGTGCTCGGGCAGCGATAACTCTATGCGAATCACTAAAGGCACTCGCTCCAATTTGATTAATAGCTCTCACTCTAAAGCTGTAAGTCTATCCCGTAACCAAACCTGCAGTAATGCTGCCACTTGGTGTTGTAAACTCGCCGATTGGTTCCCACTGTGAACCGACTTTCTTTTGCAACTCGTAGCTGTGTGCCGCTGAGCCAACATCCACAGAGGATGGAGTCCAGGTTAAGCTGATCACAGTTTCAGTTTGCAAAATTGTTCGCAAGTCGATTGGCTACTCATTGACGGTTGCAGCCAGAAGCGAAATTGTGTCAGATGGCTCCGATAAACCAGCATCATTAACTGCAACAATATAGAATCTATACCAGTTGCCTTTTGTAAGATTAGACTGGCGATGCTGTCTCGAGAGGTAAGTTGTGCTCTCGACCTCAACGAAAAATTGCTTAGAAAGTTAACTATTTCCTTGATCAAAATAGACTTTGTAGTCTGTGACTGGCGCACCACCATTATCGCTATTTTCTTTCCACATGAAAGTGACCGTTGTAAATGTCGAAGATACTCTACTCAACTCAACAGGCGGTTGAGGTATAGCTGAGGCAACAACGATTAAAACTTTGCTTAGTGGACCTGAACCTATAAAGTTGATCGCTCGCACTCTATATTAGTATTGCTAGGCTGCTTGCAAATCTGTTTGGTGGAAGAAGGATTTCATGCCCAGAGTCGACTCTTCTAGAAGTGTAAATGAACCTGTTCCTTAGTCCCACAGAATCTGGTAGTCCGAAACAGGGGTTCCGCCGTCATCAGCAGGCTCTTGCCACTAGAAGTGAATAGTTGAGCTGGTTGATGAAATTAAAGTCGGGTTTAGAGGCACTGAGGGAAGTACTGCTGGCATCACATTTTGCAACTCATCAGAGAATTCACTCGGACCCACTTAGTTTGTCGCTCTTACCTTAAAGGTATATTTTACTCCAGTTTTTATTTCGTGCATTTGCTGCGTGATTCTGTAAGTTGTCAAGCCTGGGCTCTTGTTGGTCGGACTTAACATCGTGAAGGATTAGATTCCTTAATCTGAGAACACTTGGTATTCCCGGATCGTTGAGCCACCATCGTCATCCTATATCCAGCTAAGTTGCAACTCGGTCCTGCTTAATGAAACAAGCACTAGGCTGTGAGGGGCAGGTGGCACTGCTGCTGCAATTATAGTCGTAGAATCGTCTGAAAAATCACCATCACCTACAGCATTGACTGCCTTTACTCTGAATATGTATTGGTCTCTCTTAACGAATTATGCAGAAATCATACTCGTTACAGTGAAAGTCTAATAGGTTGTGCTTCCGAGTTGGTAATACTGCTCGTTACCGCGACCTTCATCCCACTAGACAACATAGGAGGTAATGGGAGATCCTGAATCACTTGGCTCACTCCATCTAATTGTGATCGAGTCAATTGATGCTTCATGCTTGTATGGTGCAGGTGATACTTTTGCAGGAACTGCGGCTGCGATGACTGTTATAGGATCTGATAGAACAGAATCACCTATGATATTTTTTGCAGCAATTCTAAATGTATAATAATCACCAGCTTTGATTCCCTAGCTCACCTTCAGCATCTTTGAGTCCAATACACTTTACAGTCTAATTAATTAGTCGTTTTAGAGGCCTTGGTCCCAATAAACCTCATAGGATGTTATAGGTAAACCGCCATTATCAATAGGGGCGGACCAGGCAAGCGTGATTTATGTTGAGTCTGCGCTAAACTTTTCCACAACTTTAATTTGTGTTGGCACTGTCGCCGCATATACAGCAACAGGAATACTCTAAACACTTTCACCACGCCCATTTATAGCACTGACTGCAAATAAGTACTACCTACCTGCGATCACATTCAATGAGTAGCACCAAGACTCTTTGTTAAGAGTTTCTTTAGCAGGAACTTATGCTACATTGACTCCATCGACATAGACATAATAGTTTGTTACAGGAGAGCCATTATCCTAAAGAGGCGCTTCCCACTCGATTGTGATATTCTCTTTGCTTGCTGCTCGCTACTGTAGGAGAAGTGGCGCCGACGGCACCTCAGCCGCAATAAATGGATCAGATTCGCTAGATAACATTCCTTCCCCGATCACATTGACAGCAGCCACTCTAAACCTGTAGTAAACACCTGATTCTATTCCTAAGTCTCGCGTGTAAACAGATTAGTTAACTTCGAAAGGTGTCGACTGCTGGTACACACCAGTGCCCTAATCCCAATAGACTCTGTATGCAACGATTGTGCTGCCTCCATTGTAGGGTGCAGTCCAAGTGAAGCTTACTTGCTAGGAGTCGGCTGTCACAAGCATCAATTCAGTTGGCGCCTCAGGTAGCTTAGCCGCAATTAAATTTATCGCTTCGGAAAGCGGACCTTCACCATGCACATTGAGGGCGGAGATCTTGAACTCGTACTCCCTTTCTAGTTGCACATTGGTTTCAGTATATTTCCTTAGAGTTGCGTTGTTTAATGTTACTCTAAGAACGAACACTTAGGCGACTTTCCAATAAATCTTATACCCTATCACAGGTGAAAAGCCTGTTGATGCTCCATCGGTAAGTGATTACCACAATAACTCAATGCGAGTTGCGTCGGTCATATCACCCCTTATTAGCACAATAATTGCTTAAGGAACATCCTAAACGATTCCTCCAACTGTGTTTAGTTCTGACATATCGGAGACACCCTTTAAATTGCTTGCACTTACTCTCAACTAGATCAGTTATCCGAGCGGTAGAAGGAAAGGAGCTGCTCTTAAGTTTGTCATGGCAATAAAGCACTGGTGAGTGGCCAAAACTGATGCACCTTTGCCATTACAAGACGCTACTTCAGAGTAATTCCCGTTATTTTGTTTGATTTCAATCTGATAACTCAATAAGGAGCTGCCATGGCTGTCTGGTTCATTCCACGCGACAGCGAGTAGTTTGCCAGAGTTTTAAGTCTCAACAGACAAAATCTTGCTAGGACGTCTGGTCGCCTGAATTGTGCTTATTTGAGATTGACTGCCGAAACCCTACTGATTTATGGCCAGATAGTAGAACTTGTAGGAATTAGCTCTTTTAATCCCTGTCGCTTCAATGTGAGTGAATGTGAAGTTTTACTTTTCCTCTACTAGTTCCACCCACTGCTAGCCATTACTTCCGTTATCCCAATAAACAGCATAGGAAGTGACAGTGTCAAGACCTGTTATAGGGTCAAATACAGGCGCCCATGTGATTTGTATTTGACTATCATCAGTGAGTGGCCCTTCTAGTACTTTGGTCAGAGGAGCCTGTGGAGCAGTTCTGACAATATCTTTCACTAAGGGAGTGACTGAGAATAGACTCCATCCAATTGTGTTCCTCGCTCTAACAATGAACAAAATTTCATCACCGAGTTACAAGCTAAATGGTTGTTCCCTAAGCCTAGTGTAAGGTATGAGGCACTATCTTGTGTTGATCACTTCAGTGTCTGAACCATCGCAATCAACCGACGAACTAAATTGTAGTTTAGATGTCTAAATCTTAACTTCGTACTCGATAATGTTTGATCCATGCTCAGACGGAATTGACCATCGTAATAAGCAAGCCGTTCCTTCTTAGCTGCTTGATGTGTCTTCTGAAACACCTGGCTCAGTCGCTGCAAGTATAGTGAGCTCGGGACTGAATGCGCCCCAACCGTGCTTGTTCTTGGCACGGATGCGGAAAGTGTACTCAACACCAGAGCTAACACCAAGAGTCTAAATGTATTCGGTCTCAGTGTGAATCCTTTCAATACCTGTCACATCGAGCCAGTCTTCGTCCAGGTACCTCCACTGGATGTTGTAGCTGAAGATTGTGCAAGTCAGTCCGCCAAGCTCCTCCTAGCTAGCAAGTGCATTCCAAAGCAAATGTATTTGAGTTTCGGTGGTAAGCTCACCATCAAAGAGCTAACGTATCCGCGATGGAACTACCTCAACTTTCGCACCGACTGAATTGAATGAGGAAAGTTCGCCCCACCCTCTTAAGTTCATAGCTTAGGCTTTGACTAAAATCAATCGATTATAGGGCAGGCTAAATCGTGGCCCTGTCAATTCACTCATGGGCACGTAGCATTAAAGCTCATTAACCAGTGCCATATCTGTGGATTCACAATACTCTGACTCTTTCCAAGTGACATTGTCTGCAGCAAGAATGAAGACCCTATAATTGGTGATCACTGCACCCATGTCATCGGGCGAACTCCACTAGATCCTCATGTAAGTATTGTCTACCTCGGTGGCAACGGCGCTCATCTTTGCCGGCACATTACTTGGGATTGATGGAGTTGATTGACTGTATGGTCCCCAGCCATGCTGATTCTTTGCCCTTAATCTAAACATGAATCGATTGCCAGAAACAACGTTCTGATTGACCGTATACTCGAGTAGTTGGTAGTCGCTCTCATAGCCGATGAGTGCAACCCAGTCACCAGTGGCCTAATCCCACTCTAGGGAGTAGGACGTGACTGGAACGGATCCTGTCTCTAACTCCGAGGTGATCGGCTGCCAATAAACTCTGATCGAAACATCAGTCGTTTTGGATTCATCCATTTGTGGAGCATTCATGAAGGTAGGCTCAGTCTGCGCCACCACTCCAGCCGAGTTCTAGCTTGAGTAGAGACCCCAGCCCAGCCGATTTTATGCTCTTACTCTCGCGAGCACCAACTAGCCTCTTTCGTAGCCATACTACTCCAAGAGCACCGACATCGGCACTCTACATGATAGCTGCTCAAATGTGGCGCTCTGTTGAGAACCATCGCACACAGATGCTTCAGAAATGAAGCTAGTTTGCGCGGCTGAGTAGATCTGGATCATGTACGCTGTTATTTAGTGGCCATTATTGAATGGTTCGACGAATGAGATCGTGACCCAGGGGTATGACAGTGTCGTTGTAACTTCATTCATCATCGCGGGCGCACCATCAGCAATCAAGGTCACTGTGTCGGAGTACGCACCAAAGCCGTAGATATTACGAGCGCGCACTCTGAACTTATACTAGTGACCGGCCACAAGACTTTAGACTGTCAGCTCGAGCTGATCCAGTCCTTCGTAAAGCCTGATATTTGCTGTGCCAGAGTTGGCGTCCCATCTCAACTAGTAGGCTAAAATCTCAGAGTTGCCGATTTCTAGGTCGGTACTTAGCGCGAACCACTAGATGTGCAGAGATGTGGCTGTGGACGATGGTCCTTTGATTGGAGCGAGCATCTTTCGAGGCACAGTTCTTATGCGAGCACCATTTGAGTTTTATATGCTCCAGGCACCTTAACCCATCATATTTGAGGCGGAAATTCTGACCAAGACAAGGCTGTCAAACTCGAGACCAAACTACTCGATCAGCTGGCTCATCGGAACAGCACATGAGTTCTGTTTGGATCCGATGCAAACCTATTACCACAGGCCATTTTGATTGTTGATCTCAACCTGGTAGGCTTTAATAGGTGCACCATTTTCGAAGGGTGCCTCCCAAGTAATCAACACATCTCCGCTTGCTGCACTAATCTGTGTTACTGGAATTTTTACTCGTTCTGGCACAGTCGCTGCGATAATAGCATCACTGGTTGGCGAGTAAAGTGACCAGCCCCATTTATTCTTAGCGCGAATCTTGTAAGCATACAAACGACCGGGTATTATTCCGTTGGCCACTGTGAATTTTAGGCCTGTAAAGCCCGAATCATCGGTGAAAATGATGATGTCATCTTTGCCATTAACCCAGGCTAATTCATATGATATTATCTGAGAACCGCCAGTATTGGGCAATTACCAGTCTAGCTCAATCTGGAAAGCATTTGTGTCAGCGCCTCTTGTCGGTGCAGCCATCTGCCTAGGAACAGTTTAGACTGCGACACCCACCTAGTTCTGATTGGAGACTAAACTCTGGCCTCGCGAGTTCTGCGCGAGTACCTTGGCTTTAATCTAGTGATCGAGTGGGAAATCAAATGGCGCAGTCCAGAACACTGACATTTGGATGTTGCACTGGAGTTAATTGACTACTTCTTGCTCTGCACCATCGCACAGATCAGGCATTTCTACAAAAGCACCGTCCTTTCTCTACAGAAGCACTTTATATGACTCGATTGGCATGTAGTTGTCAAATGGAGCCGTCCAGCTTACCCTCACGTAAATATCCACAATCTGCATGGTCACCTCTGAAGGTTGCTCTGGAGCCTAGGCTGTCCACACAGACACAGACTCAGAGAATTCAGGCGAGGCACCGAGATAGTTGATGGCCCTAATCTGGTACTAGTACTCATTGCCACCCACAAGATACTGCTCATGTGTGTACTGATTCTAGCCAGCACTAATCGTGGCTAAATAGTTAAAGATTCCGAAAGTGCTCGCATACTGTAGCTCATAACTAATGATGTTTACATCGCTACCGCCTGTCTCGGATGCTTGTGCGTCTGCAAACCTTATTGTGACTTGTGTGTTTGAAACTTCTGCAAGGTTAATGGTTGGTGCTGCGATCTTGAGTGGCAGAGAATTGACTCGCGGACCCCGATTGTTTATCTCAGAGTAGCCTCCCCAGCCATTCGCGTTATAAGCGCGCACTTTAACCTAGATGAGCTAATCAGTTGTCAAACCAGTGAAAGATGCAATTTCAAGCATGGGCACTCTGCACAAAGCCATTAGAATACCTCCATCACAGTAGGTTAGGTTTTCTACAAAGGCGCCCGTTGCGGATTTGAAAAGTATTTGGTATTGGGTGATCTGACTGAAGTGGTTGTTGGGAGATTGCCACTCTATTAAGACTTTGGTTCCATTCAGTGACACCGTGGGGATCTCGGGTCTTCCAGGCAAGTCAGAAGCTTCTAAGGAGTACTCAGTCGAGAAAGCACCATAGCCGTAAATGTTGCTAGCTCTAACTTTGAATCGGTAGTTCAAGCCACCGACGAGTCCCGTAACTCTAAAGTCACTAACTAACGCATCAACCAGCTCAAAGTTAGTCTCGCCCGTTCCATTATCCCAATACAGGTTGTAGGTGAGGATAGCGGAATTGCCGGCCTGCACACCTTCAATTTCCTGCCAGCCCACTTGGATTGAATGGTCAGTGCTGAGAACTTCAAAGGGAGCTTGCATTTGGCTTGGAACAGTTCGTATGCGAGCGCCTACTTAATTTACCTCAGATGGAAGCAGTGCGGTGCCATAAGCATTTGATGCGGTTGCTCTCACCCTGAGAATACTATCGAAAGCTAAGTTGTATGGTGCAACTAGAAGTTTCCGCATCTCAATCGTGCAATTCAATGCTTGAGATTGGCAGCCAGAGTTGATCCACTCAAGTTCGGATGTCTAGATTTCGATCAGGTAGCCCAAGATTGTTTCGTAGCCATCATGGGGCTTCAACCATGAAATATGAATGTCACCTGTCTCACTTGCTATCGATGTGTTGACTGTAGACATCTGGTCTGGAATTTAGGCGGCCTTTATCTCGACATAGTTTGAGAATTCTCCCCATCCATGAATATTCTGAGCACGCACTCTGAATTTATAAGTCTTTCCACCCTCCACATCTGTCTATGTTGTGGACACTGCGAGAGAGACAGGGGAGAATCCCATGATGTCAAACCATTAGCCTGTTTGGTTCCTATTCCACTGCAGATGGTAGGAGGAGATTTCGGTACCGCCCTTTGACTTCAAGTCACTAAAAGGCAGCCACTGCACATTTATTTGAGACTTGGAAGTGCCAGGCATGTTGAATGGTGCAGTCATCTTTTAAGGGATGTCTTCAATGAGAGCGCCAACTGAGTTAAGAGTGCTAAGTGGAGCCCAACCGTTAATATTTCTTGCTTAGACCTGGGCTATGACTTGATTACCCTATTTTAGGTTGAACGGCTACTCTCTAAGCTCACTCATCAGCAAAGTGCAGCTCGGCTCTGTGCTTGCTATCAATTCCAAATCCTTTCCATCACAAGATATTTGCATGGAACCATCTCTTGCCCGTATAAACACTCGGTACTCTTCGATCTTCGCACCGTTATCTGTCGAAGGCAAGCTCCAAAACAATCTCACGTTAATTTGCTCAACGATTGACTTGACTGGGCTTATTTGTGCAGGTACTTCATCAGCCCTGATCGTGACAGCGTCTGAAAAATCGCCCCATCCGAATTGGTTTGAAGCTCTCACTCTAAATTAGTAGGGTTAGCCTGTTTAGAGGCCGATCTCCAAATGCTGCAACTGTATGAAGACCGATTAACCACCGACTATAGATCTCCATGACTGGCCATCATTCATTTACAGCTCATAAGAGGTTATTGAGAAGGTGCCTCCTGTTTGTTGGAGGGTGGACAGTGCGCCCCACTTAGTCTGAATCCGATCATAAGTTGTGAGCGCGCCCTCTATCGGCGTTTGCATCTTATGTGGTACTGTCATAATATATGCAGAGCCCAAATTTACCTGCGAGTAAGCCCCCCATCCGAACTTATTATGAGCACGGACTCTCACCTGCAAAATGTCGCCAACTCTGAAGCCATATGTTGCAATTAGATACTCATGTGAGAATAGGCAGTTTAAGCCATCTTCAATAGCTCCAGTGCATGTTGCATCGTTAACAAATTGCTTTGTTGTGTTCAGCAACTCGACATCATATCGATCAATCTCCTCGCCACCGTTATATGGTACAGTCCAAGTCACTACGATTGTCTACAAGACTGAAACACTTTAAACGATGTTCATGGTGTCTGGAATGCTGCTTGCCCTTATTATGACTGTTTGAGAGTATGGACCGCAGCCGTAAATGTTCCTCGCGCAGACCTTAAACTTGTAGTCTTGACCTAGCGTTAAACCTATCAGCAGTTTTGTGAGCTGCATTGTGTTGCTAGCGACTATATTTGCAGTGCCAGTCGCTTTGTCCCAAACAAGCTGGTAGGAGAGTATGGGTGAGTTTCCAATTTCAGCCTCACTGCTCAAAGCCAACCAATTGACTTCAATTTGGGTCTCTGTTGTTTGGTCACCTCGATTTACTGGCTGCATAATGGTTGGAACTGTGCGCACTCTTACTGATTCTACGATTTGAGAGTACTGGCCTTGGCCAAGCTTGTTTTTGGCTAGCACTCTTATCGCGATTGTTTGGTTAAACTCAAGTTTGAGCGACTCTATTACATAGCTCATGCTGATGAGACAAGACAGTCCTAGTCCATCTTCACATTGAGAATACTGGGGGATGAACTCGCCGACACTGTTCTATATCTCTACTTAGTAGGAGGTGATAGGTGTTCCTCGACTCTCAGCTGCCTGCCAATTAGTCTATACGTCTCCAGTTGCCTCATCTATAAAGCTTTCGACACTGAGCACCTAACTTGGCCAGGTGGCTGCCAGTATCGTGCATGGAAATGACCACTCACTTGCGATGCCCCACCTGTTGAGTGCTTTAAGCACGAACTGATATTTGGCACCCTCAACAACATCAGTGGTCAGTTAGAGCTGCCGTTCTTGGTAGTTTGTGACGAGCTGCACAAAGTCTAGCTCCTCAACAAATTTGCTCGCAACGATGTAGCCTGTGATCTACGAGCCTCCGTTGTCAGGTTCGCTCCACTCGAGAGCGACCACATTGTTCGTAGTTTCACTCTGCTGTACACACGACAGCATACGTCTGGGAACATCTTGAATGGTGGGTCTAACCTGATTAGCTAAAGAAACAATGCTGATGCCTCTGCTGTTTACAGCATACACGACAGCGACGATTTCGTCTTTGTACTCAAGGGCGTACGACTCAATAAGAGTTGTCATCGGCAGCAAGCAGTAGTTCTGTGCGATTAGCTTTAAGTTCCATGTCTCATTTTAACAGTCGAGAGTGGCGTCCACCCACGCACCTGCTTAGTTCTTTATTTCAACTTTGTAGCCCTCGATCGCTTCGTAGTTATCAAATGGAATGGTCCACTCAATCCTCACATACATATCATCAGTGTTCACGGTGACGCCTGTCACCTGCTCTGGAGCCTAAGCAGCCACGAAGAAAAGAGGAACACTCTCCTCACTTGGGCCGTATTTATTGACAGCCGTGATCGTTACCGAGTATTCTTGACCCGCCTCCAGGTTGCGGATCGTGTATGAAATCAGGCTCGGGTCGACAGCAATTTAAGATAGACCCAAGTTAATTATTTAGCTCGTAAGCTAAGAGCCACCATTCTTTTATTGGGTCCATGACACTGTGATCTGAGTGTTGCGAGACGTAAAAGCGTCAAATTTCAAGTTGCTCAACTAGTCTGGCACCGTCTCTATTAGAGCACCCTGGACGTTTTGCTGACTGTAGGCTGTCCAGCCATTCTCATTTCTGGCTTTAACTCTAACAGCAATTAAGTCTCCTCTCTTTAGCTCTGTTAGTCTGATCACCTCACTCATTTCGATCATACATCTTGTCTGGGTCGTATCTTACCCATCACAGTCGGCATGCTGCTTATAGGAGCCATCGTTGCTCATCAAGACGATAGAGTACTCTAAAATTGCAGCATGGTTGTTGAAAGGCTCGTTCCATTCAATAATCACTTAGGTTCCTTCGATTTTAGTCTAGGCAATCTGAATTAAGTCAGGCACATCAGATGCTGTCTACTCGAGTGTTTCAGATGTTTCACCCTCGCCGTAGATGTTCGAAGCTGTGACTTGGAAACAGTAAGTTTTGCCGCCGGCAAGGCCATCGATCGTAAACTAAGTATCAAGACCTTAATACAACTTGTCATCAAGAGGCCCATCCCCATTGTCCCAGTAGAGCTTGTAGTTGAGAATGGGTGAGTTGCCTGTTTATTACGAGCCAGACAATGCGCTCCAACTCAGGGTAATCTAAGTCTCAAATTTAGAGACCAAAGAGAGTGGTCCCATCTTCACAGGTTTCTGCCTGATCCTAGCACCCTCGGTGTTCAGTGTCGACCACTCAGAGACCCCGAACAGATTAGTGGCCCGAGCTCTCACCTGCACAAGCTAGTCGAACTGGAGATTGAAGGGAGCAGAAGTCAGCAAGTCCATGCTCAAGACACAGGACATTATGGTTTGTCTTTCGCCGCTACAATTTTCAATCAGAAGATTTAAGCTTAGCATTCCACTTGATTCTAAGATTTAAATCTCATAGTGTGCTACCTCTTCTGAGTTAACATCTGAATCAAACCACTCAATCAGGACTGTGCCATCGAGTTGGACTGAAGTTTGTGCAGGCAGCATTTAGAATGGAATGCCCGCAGCCTTGATCCTTGTTTGCTCAGACCATTCGCCTGCACCGTGCAAATTTTTTGCTCTCACGCGGAACAGGTAGCTTTCACCTCTTGTAATGCCGCTGGTCACCGTGAATTCAGTGATCACTGCTCCAGGCACCTCACCGAACAGATCCTCCCAGTTGCCGTCTTGTAGCCACTAGAGCTGGTAAGTAATAATTTATGCATCTCCGTCTGAGGGTGACACCAAAGCCGACCAACTAATTGCGATCAAATCTTAACTTGTCTGAGGGTTACGCACAGGCTAATTCATTTTTTCTGGCTCAGTTTGGATCAAACCTCCTTCAAAATTGACATCACTGTAAGGTCCGTGTCCTCTTTCATTTGAGGCTCTTGTACGCAGCAGAGGCAACTCTCGCAGCTTGTAGCCGAATTTTCCTCTAAGATCCTTGATTTGCAGTCTGCATTCATACCACTCATCTAAACAGACTTGGTGGTATTGCTGGTCCACTTATGAAAAAATCTCAGTCTCGAAATCGATTATTGGCAGGTAGTTGTAAAACGGTGTCGACCACTGAATCAAGAGGAATGTATTTTCGACAGTCGTGGTGATTGGATCTGGCTTAGCGGGTTACTAAGCTGCCTTAAAAGTTAAAGAGTCACTTTAAGTTCCCCAACCATGAATGTTGCCTGCGACAATGGCAACATAGTAGTCTGCATCCGGCACAAGCCCTGTAACTGTATAATTCGTTACGACCCCATAAACAGTCTGCAACTCAGTCCACTAGCTATCGTCACCACTGATGAGGATCTTGTAATTTAAGATCTCTGCTCCGCCTGTTTCCTCCACATTAACAAGTTGTTACCAGTACAAGTCAGCAGTTGTAATCGTTGATGTTAGCATGTTAAAAGATAAGCCTTGGACTTTAGCGGGCTACACTTATACAATAGAGCCATCAGTATTAACTTGACTGTAGTCACTCATTCCAATGATGTTCAGCGCCCTAACTCTAGCGCTTATTAAGTCGCCTCGTTCAAGGTTGAAAGGTGATTGTCTTAAATGCAAGAACGAGACTTTGCAACTGTAGGTACCAGTGTTCAGTTAAAGAGATGCATCGCACTCATTGCTCTGCATGAACTCTCCATGTTTAGTCTTAATTTCTACAAACACTCCAGTAAGAGGATCACCCTTGTTATCAGGCTCTGCAAAACTGATTTACACTTATTTTTCTTAAGTGAGTACTGTTGGGATTTCGGGCATCTCAGGACGGCTTGATGCGAGAATAACACTCGGGTCAGAGAATGGACCGAAGCCATATATATTTCTTGCTCTAACTTTGAAACTGTAAGCCTAACCTTGAATTATGCCATCAATCGCAATTGCCTGATACTAAAATTCAGGTACATCCGGATAATTTAAGTCAGTCCAGATCGAGACCTCAGTCAATTATTTCCACTAGACGTTGTAGCCAAGTATTAAAGAGTCGCCATCTTACTAATCAGCAAGAGGCAGCCAGTCTATGACGATTTGTCTCTCATTGGTGAGCAGGTTTCGGGTAGGCGCTTGCATTTGATAGGGCTGTACTCGGAGTGCCACACTAAGAGCAGTTGTTGTATATGGACCGTAGCCGTAGTTGTTAGCTGACATGACTCTTACTTAAACTGCTTCGCCCTGCTCATAGCCATACGTAGTTTTAAGAGTGCTCATTGGCACTTCGATCGCACTGACAATCGGATTGAGTAAGGGTTACGTGATCCATTAAGAGTCAGTGGCTCTCCAAATCTACAGAGTTGTCTCTGTTAAGGCAGAGCCCTGGTCATCTGCAAGAGACCACTCAACTCTGAAGTTGCCTGATTCACTCACACTAGCTACCAGGTTGGTCGCCTGCAAAGGTCTTGTTGCTGCTTGTATCTAAGTGATTTGGGAGTACTGGCCCCAGCCCCACATATTTCTAGCACGGAGTCTGAACTGTAAATATTTTCCTCGTTCGATGTTCTCTGTTACTTTAAACTGGAATCCAGCGAAGTCAGTAAGGTATCCACAGAGAGCGGACCAGACCTTACCATCAGTGCCTGCATCGTACTCCAAACTATATGATGTGACAGGGGAGTTTCCATTTTGGGGCGCCTAAATCTACTACCAAGAAATGAAAATTGACTTAGTGTTGGTATTGCTATCCCGTGTAGGAAGTGACATCGACAAGGGTGCACTTTGAATGCGAACTCCATCAAGATTCAAATCTGAGAAGTCAGACCAGCCTCTGGAGTTCTTGGCCTGAATTTTAACTCTGACGAGATCATCAAACTGATAGTTAAATGGTTCTTTCTCCAAAACTGCCTTAACCGGTAAACTGCACCACAGACTGCGCACAGAGTGGTCGAAACGAGCTCCATCGCAATGCTGCTTACTCTCGAAGAAAGCAGTCAAGTCTCTTGTGGCGATTAAGACTCTATAGGCTGTGATTGGCTAGTAATTGCTGACTGGTGCTTGCCAGCTGATCTTGATGTTCAAATTGCTAAACTCCGTAGTCACAGCAAGTGGCTTCTCAGGACGCATCGAAGTCAGTGAAGAGAATTCTTGGCTGTACTGGCCTGCCCCGTGCACATTAAGTGCCCTCACTCTGAAGTTGTAGTAGGT
>Ga0194118_10002985_pt1 | contig 20380 bp, 22 predicted proteins | sample TA2MahsurfametaG_2_FD_148662 | JGI IMG/M metagenome (GOLD analysis project Ga0194118, IMG submission 148662) | Freshwater microbial communities from Lake Tanganyika, Tanzania - TA2015013 Mahale N5 surface | ecosystem: Environmental > Aquatic > Freshwater > Lake | place: Tanzania: Lake...
TGGCGAGGTCGTCGTCTTGGAGGGCGAGCAGAGCGCGAAGATCGGACATGAAAGGGTCGGAGAGGAGAGAGGAGGTGAGAGAAAGATGGGGTCAGCGCGACCGACGGACCATCCCCCAATGTTGCACACCGAGCGAACGCTTCTCGTCGGCGAGTCGCTTGATCTGCAGCGTGAGAGCGTCCTTCTCAGCGGCGTCGGCCAGCGGGAGGAGGGATTCCAGCGCCCGGAGCCGTGCGTCTACCGATCGCCCCCGAAGTTGGCGGAGGGCATCAGCCACGCTCGCCCGGGCGTCGACGACCGCTTGGGGATCGGCTCGGAGCTCCTCGTAGACCCGGATCGCGAGGGGATCGAGGTGCTCGGCGATCGCCTCTGCCGAGAGCGCCTCGCCCACCAGCAGGAGGGCTCGGTAGATCATGCCATACACGGGATCCCGAAGGGCGAGCGGCGCCGATTCCCCGAACCCGTCGGACTCGTCGCCACCGAAGTCGACGCTGCCCGGCCGCTCCGATTCCTCGAGCTTCCCGAGCTCCTCGATGACATGGTCGCGCCACATCGGCTGCGTGAGAACCACACGGAGCAACACCTGCTCCGCATTCCCCTGTTCCACTCCCGAGCGATACGGCCCGGTCGGCACCGCGTCGCGGGTCGGCGCGGCCCCGGGCTCGCCCGCACGCGCATCGGCCGACCGCGCATCCCCGCGCGATGGACGGTTGACCGCCGCACGTGGCCCACTCCCGCGCCGGACCGCATGCAACTCCGCCACCAGCGCCTCGCGTGCCACGCCCGCCGCCTCCGCCGCCCGCGCGAGGTAGAGGTCGCGCGTCACCGGATCGCTTGCCGCCCGAATCGTCGGGAGGAGCCGGTCGAGCGCCTGCCGCTTGTGCTGCAGATCCGCGAACCACCCCGCGCGCTCGAGCAGCTGGACCTTCCGATCGAAGACATCCATGGCGTCGTCGAGCAGTCGCGACACCGCCGCCCCGCCCGTGCTTCGCGCGAAGGTGTCGGGATCCTCCCCCTCGGGGAGCGTGACCACGCGGACGACGAATCCCTTGGCCAGCAGGAGATCCGCCGCGCGGAACGTCGCCTTCTGCCCCGGCCCATCGGAGTCGTAGCAGAGCACCACCTGGCGCGTGAACCGCCCGAGGAGCTCCGCCTGCGATTCGGTGAGCGCCGTCCCCATCGGGGCGACGACCCCCTCCACCCCGACCGAGACGAGACGTAACGCGTCGAAGTAGCCCTCGACGATCACCGCGCGATCGTCCTTGCGGATCGCGTTGCGCGCCGCACCGAGGTTGTAGAGGAGCTTCCCTTTGTTGAAGACCTCGGACTCGGCCGAGTTGAGATACTTCGGCTCCCCCGGCCCGAGGAGACGACCCCCGAAGCCGACGGTGTGCCCCGACGGATCGAGGATCGGGAAGAGCAGGCGGTCACGGAAGCGCGGCTTGAGTTGGTCACTCCCGTCGATGGGGAGATAGAGCCCTGCGGCGGTGAGCCGCGCATCGTCGTAGCCGAGGCCGTGCAGATAGGTGCGCAGCGCCTCGCCATCCCGCGGGGCGAACCCAAGCCCGAATCGCGTCGCCAACTCTCGCGAGACATCCCGAGAGGTGAGATACTCACGTGCCGCACTCGCCTGCGGCGCGTCCCACAGGGTCTTCTGGAAGAACTCGGAGGTCGCCGCCTGCAGCTCCCAGAGCGGCTCGCGCGGATCGGGGCCCTCGCGCCGACGCTGCACCTCCTGCACCTCGATCCCCGCCCTCGCTCCCGCGAGCTTCACCGCCTCCACGAAGCTCATCCCCAGACGCTTCTGCAGGAAGGTGAAGACCGAGCCCTTCTCTCCGCAGACGAAGCAGGTGTAGCCGCGGCCTGGGACCACGGAGAAGTTCGGCCCCTTCCCCTGATGGAACGGGCAGGGCCCACGCCAGACGGAGCCCGTCTTCTTGAGCTTCACATGCTCGCCGATGATGGCGACGATGTCGGCCTGTTGGCTGACCTGTTCGACCACCTCGTCGGGGATCACGCGAACTCCGCGATCGTGACGCCGGCCCCACCTTCGTTCCACGCGCCCAGCCGGAACTGCTTCACCCGTCGGTCTCCCTTCAGGACCTGCGCGACGCGCTCACGTAGCGCGCCGGTGCCCTTGCCATGGATGATACGCACCTGGCCGAGATCCGCACGGATCGCCCCGTCCAGCGCCTGGAGGACGAGGTCATCCACCTCGTGGACCCGTACCCCCCGCACATCCACCTCGGGCTTCGCCTCGACGTCTGGCAGATCCAGCGCCGCCACCTCGACCCGCTCGCTCCGCAGCTGCTTGGCCGAGAGGCGCCGGAGCGCCGCGAAGGGCACCGTCATCTTGAGCGGCCCGACCGCCACCACCGCATCCTCCCCACGGCGTTCGAGCAGCTGCCCGACCTTCCCGCCCAACGACTCGACGGCGACCGCATCGCCGATCGCGAGCGTGACGCCACGCGCGTCGGCGACCTCGAGGCCCTCTGCGGCCGCCCGTTCGAGTGCCGCCACCTGCTGCGCGACCCGCTCCTCAGCGTCGAGCGCCTCCAGCGCCGACTGTTCCGCCGCGGCGCGCCCCTCGAGGGTCCGCCGCGCCTCCACCGCCACCTGATCGATCGCGGCGGCCCCAGCGGCTCGCAACGACGCGATCGTCTGCTCGACTTCCTTGCGTGCGTCGAGCAGATGCCGACGGGCCTCGCGACGTGACTCCCGCTCCACCTCACGCTCCCGCCCCTGCACCGTCCGCTCGCGCTCGCCGATCCGCGCCGCGCGCTGTTGGAGGTCGACTGACTGCGCCTGCACCTCGCGCTCCTGCGCGGCGAGGCGCTCGCCCCGCGCCTCGAGATCGGTCAGCAGGGCGGCGAGATCGCGCTCCATCGTCGGCACGCGCGCCTCGGCGCGCGCCAGGATCGCCTCCGGCATCTGCAGCCGCCGTGCGATCGCCAACCCATACGAGCGCCCCGGGATCCCCTTGATCAATCGATAGGTCGGCGCGAGCCGCACGGCGTCGAACTGCAGCGAGGCGTTCACCACGCCGGGTACCTCGCCGGCCAACTCCTTCAGCGCCCCGAGGTGCGTCGTCGCGATCGTCGTGACCCCACGGGTCGTGAGCGCCTCGAGGATCGCCCCGCCGAGCGCGGCCCCCTCGAGCGGATCGGTCCCGGACCCCAGCTCGTCGATCAGCACCAAGGCATCGGGCGATGCGGAGTGGATGATCTCGGTGAGGTGTTTGAGGTGCGCACTGAAGGTCGAGAGCGAGGCCGCGAGACTCTGTTCGTCGCCGATGTCGGCGAAGACGTCATCAAAGACCGGGAGCACCGACTCCGGCCCCACCGGCGCGGGGACCCCGCACTGCATCATGAGGGCGCAGAGCGCGAGCGCCTTGAGCAACACCGTCTTGCCCCCGGTGTTTGGCCCGGAGACGAGCAACGTGCGTTCCTCAGGCGCCATCGCGAGATCGAACGGCACCACCGCGACACCCTGCGCGAGCAGCAACGGATGCCGCCCTTCGCGCACATGGAAGCCATCGCGCGCCGCCGCCAGCGTCGCATCCGCGCATCCGGTGGCCACCGCGTACCGCGCGCGGCCATAGAGCGAGTCTAGCGCGATCAGCGCCTCGAGTGCCGCGATGAGGGCATCGCGATCCGGTCGCAGCGTCTCGGTCAGTTCGAGGAAGATCCGCTCGCACTCGGCGATCTCCTCCGATTCGAGTTCGCGGATCCGGTTCCCCGCTTCCACCGCGGCCGGTGGCTCCATGAAGAGGGTCTGCCCCGATTGCGAGCTGTCGTGCACGATCCCGCCGAGGGCCACGCGCCCTTCGCGGCGCACCGGGATCACGTACCGCCCGTTGCGGATCGTGACCGAGGCGTCGTCCACGCGGAGATGCGACTCGAGCTTCGCCATGATCCGCTCGAGGAGCCGCACGAGTTCCCCTTCCGCCCCACGACGCTCCCGACGGACGCGCCGCAGCGCTGGCGAGGCGTCGTCCTTGAGCGTGCCCTCCTCGGTGAGCACGCGCTCGAGTTGCTGCTCGAGGGTGGGTCGCGCGATCAGTGTCCCGACATAGGGGGCGAGCGCGGCGCGCGCCATCGCGGGGCGCACCTCATCGGTGAGGGTGGCGAGCGTACGTCGCGATGAGGCGAGGAGCGTCACCGCCCCACGAAGCTCCGGTCCCGACCACGAGGTCCCCGCGATCCGCAGCCGCCGGAGCGGCTCGCTCAGCTCGGGGATCGCCTCCGGACGCCACCCATCGGCCTCTGCGATGAGCGCCCGCATCGCGACCACCCGCGCATGCTCGGCACGAAGGGCCTGCAGCGCCTCATCGCGCTCCGGTCGCGTCCCCCCGACGCGCGTCGGGCGCAGCGCGCGGATGCGTGCGGCGCCCGCGGAGCTGGAGGCGTATCCGGCGATGTGGTCGAGGAGACGGGCGAACTCGAGGACCTCGAGGGCGTGGCCCTGCACCTGCGCCTGCCCGGTCACGGTCCCGACCCGAGCTCCTCGCGCACGATGCGATTGATCACCGTACCATCGGCACGGCCTTTGAACTGGGGCATCACCTTCCCCATCACGGCTCCGATCGCCGACACGCCGGCGTCGACCACCGCGCGGACGGCGGCACGGATCTCTTCTTCTGAGGGGGCGGCGGGGAGCCACTGCTCCAGCGCCGATGCCTCACGGCGCTCTGTGGCGGCCAATTCTTCGCGGCCGGCCTGCACATACATCTCGATCGATTCTCGGCGCCGTTTGATCGCGCGGCGCAGGACCTCCACGACATCGTCGTCGGTGAGGTCCCGCCCCAACTCGATCGCTCGGTTCTTGATCTCCGACAGCACGGTGCTGAGCAACAGGACGCGATCTTTGTCCTGCGCCTTCCGGGCGTCCAGCAACTCGCCCTGCACCAGTGCCATCAGTGCGGCCGCCATATCAGTACGAGCGGGTCCGCTTCGTCTTCCGCTGCGCGGCGTTGAGCTTCCGCTTGCGCTTCTCGCTCGGCTTCTCGTAATGCCGATGCTTCCGCAGGTCCGCGAGGATCCCGGCCTTCTCGCACTTCTTCTTGAAGCGCCTGAGCGCACGCTCGAAGTTCTCGTCCTCGTGGATGATGATCTCCGACAAACTGACTTCCCCCCTTGAATGGCGGGTCAACGCCGGCTGGGGTCCGAGTGATGTGAGCCTCTTAAGTTACGACGAGACAAACATTTGGGCAAGTCGGCCCGCTCCGGTCACCCGGGGGGCCAGGCGAGGTCCCGCCCCCCGAGGAGGTGGAGGTGGAGATGCCCCACCGTCTGCCCCCCGTCCGCCCCGGTGTTGATCACCGTCCGGTACCCCGTCGCGGCCACCCCCTCCGCCCGGGCCACCTGCTGGGCCATCCGGGCCATCGCCCCCACCACCCCGGCGGCATCACCCACCGTCTCGAGCGAGGCGGTGTGTGCCTTGGGGATGACGAGGATGTGGGTCGGGGCCTGCGGGGCGATGTCGCGGAAGGCCAGACACTGGTCGTCCTCGGCCACCACCTGGGCCGGGATCTCGCGCCGGACGATCCGGCAGAACAGGCAATCGGTCATGGTGCCCTCGTTCAAATGGATGTCGCGTCCGCTGATCGGTCAGCGCGGGTCCCCAGCGCCGCGCGCACCGTCGCCACCGCCGCGATCGCCGCGGTCTCGAAGCGAAGGATCGATCGACCCAGCGCCACCCGCTGGAATCCAGCGGCCTCGAACGCCGCGATCTCATCGGCCTCGAGTCCTCCCTCTGGCCCGACCGCCAGTACCACCGGCTCGCGCAACGACCCGAGGAGCTGATCGAACGCGATGCCCTCGCCATCCATCAGCAAGCGCGTCCCGGCCGGCGCCGCGGCGAGCGCATTGGCCAACGTCGCCTCCGGAAAGACCGTCGGGGACCACGCGCCACGGCTCTGCTCGAGCGCGCCCTCGATCCGATGCGCGACCTTCTGATGAAAGGTCGGCCCCTCCCCCCGCGGCGTCACATGACGCGAACGACGGAACACGACCGGCCGCCAACTCGAGACCTCGAGCTCCGTCACCTTTTCCGCGAGAAGCAGCATACGATCCTTGTCGGCGACCGGGAGCAGGAGATGCACCGCCGGCGCCGCCTCGACGACCGCGACCGACTCCACCTGCACCGAGGCGTGCCGCTTCGCGAGCGTCACCAACATCCCCTCGCCCCGGCGCCCCGCCCCATCGACGAGCCCCACGCGCGCGCCGACGTCGAGCCGCCGCACGCGCATGTGATGTGCGGCCTCTTCACCCAGGGTCACCGTCTCGCCGATGGCGAACGGCTGATCGAGCACGAAGGTGGGGAGACTCATCGCCGCACCCGCACCGACCACCACTGCTCCTCGGCGTCTTCCGCGTCGATGACCCAACCGGCCGTCTCGAGTGCCGCCACCATCATCTCGCGCTCCTCGCGCAGGATCCCACTCAGGATCATCACACCACCGGATGCGAGGGAATCTCCCATCAGCGGCAGCAGTTCGAGTAGGACCGAGGAGATGATGTTGGCGAGGATCACCTGCACCGGCGCGACGAGCGGGAGGAGGAGCTGCGCATCACCCTCGAGGACCGCGACGCGATCCAAGACGCCATTGGTCGTCACGTTGAGTTCCGCATTGCCGATCGAATCGGCGTCGTTCTCGATCGCGAAGACGCGCGCCGCACGGAGCTTCGCGGCGGCGATCGCGAGCACCGCACTCCCCGCCCCGAGGTCAGCGACCGAGGCGCCGGCGAGTGGGATGGCCTGCAGCAATCGGACGACCCCGCGCGTGGTCGGATGCTCTCCGGTGCCGAACGCCATCGCGGGCTCGATCACGATCGTCGTCGCGGGATCACGTCCCTCCGCCAACCAAGGTGGGGTGACCGTCAGCCCACCGAGATGATGCGCGGTGATCCGATCGCGCCACTTGGTCGACCAATCGATCAGCTCGAGCGGGGAGAGCTCCACGATCGATGCCGGATCCACCGCGCGAAGTGCCGCGAGGAATCGCTCGACGTCAGCGGTCGGCGGGAGATGCGTGATGAGGTGAGCGCCATCTTCGTGCACCCCCTCAGCGCCAGCCGCGAACATTGTCGCGATCAGCGTCTCCGTCTGCGAAGTGCTCGATGGGGTGCACGCCGCGCGGGTCCACCGCGCATCCGTCGGATCTGCGTTGGTCATGCGACGCCCTCATGGCGTGTGGTAGCTGGGGTCGGCCGCTCCGTCCACGCGCGCGCGATCACCTCGGCGATCCTCGCACGAAAGACCGGGATCGCGAAACGCTCCGCCTGCTGCCGACAGGCCGCCTCGCTCGGCGGCGGAGCCGCGAGGAAGCGACGGACCGCCGTGACGATCGACGCCGGCGTCTGCGCGTCGAAGAAGGCACCGGTCTCGCCCTCGATCACCGTCTCGAGCGCGCCACCTGCTCCAAAGGCGATCACCGGCGTGCCGCAGGCCTGTGCTTCGAGTGGGGCGATGCCGAAGTCCTCGAGTGCCGCGAAGACGAAGGCCTGCGCGCCGCTCAAGATACGCGGGAGCTCCCTGTATGGCGCATGGCCGACGAAGCGGATGTTCGTCGCGCCCCGCGCCGCCGCGTGGCAGCGCGCGCGATCAGGGCCATCACCGACGACCGTCAGCTCGAGATCAGGCATCTGTCGGAAGGCATCGATGAGGAGCGGGACCTTCTTGTATGGCGCTAAGCGGGAGACGGAGATGAACCCCTTCCGCTCACCAGACATCGGGCGAAAGGTCTCGGTGTCCACCGGCGGCGGCACGACCACGCTCGATCGACCGTAGTAGCGGGCGACACGATCTCCCACGAAACGGGAGTTCGTGAGATAGAGATCGGTACGATCACTCGTTCGCCGGTCCCATCCTCGCAGTCGCGCCAAGCCGACCCGCGCAGCGGCTCGCCTCAGCGGACCGAAACCCGAGTCGGCGAGATAGGCCTCCTGCAGATCCCACGCGTAGCGCACCGGGGTGTGGCAGTAGGTGATGTGGAGCTGGTCTGGGCGACGCGTCGGCGCCCCCTTCGCCACGCAGTGGCTCGACGAGATCACGAGATCGTACTTGCGGAGGTCGAACGACTCCACCGCCTCAGGGAAGATCGGGAGGTAGGAGCGAAACGACTCGCGACCACCGGTCCAGCGCTGGAGGAACGACGTGCGCACCGGACGACCACGGTAGCGCTCCGGTGCCTCACCGGGCATCGCACAGACCAGCGCGAAGAGATCGGCCTCCGGAAAGACCGCGAGCAATTCGTCGACCACCCGCTCCGAGCCCGCGTGACCGATCAGCCACTCATGCACGATCGCGACGCGTCGCCCCGCGGGGAGTGGCGATCCACTCATCCCGCGATCGCCTCCTTCATCTTCGCCCAGAATCCCTTCTCGCGCTTCTCCGGCGGCTTCTCCTGCATCTCGCCGAGCTGCTCCACCAGCGCGCGCTCCTCACGTGAGAGCGAACTCGGCGTCCAGACCTGGACGCGCACATGCAGATCCCCCGTGCCACTCGCGTTCACCCGAGGCAATCCCTTCCCGCGCATCGTGAACACCTGTCCGCTCTGGGTCCCCGCGGGGATCCCCAGCGAGAGCGTCCCGGTGATCCCTGGCACCTCGACCTCTGCCCCGAGCGCGACCTGCGGATAGCTCACGAGTACCTCGCAGTAGAGGTCCTCGCCGTCCCGCTCGAACCGCTCATCCTCGACCACGTCGAAGACGACGATCACATCCCCACGTGGCCCCCCACGCGTCCCCGCATTCCCCACGCCGCGGAGCTGCATGTACTGCCCCGTCGCGACGCCGGCGGGCACCTTGATGTCGAGTGTGTGATCGGTGCGCATGCGCCCCTCCCCGCGACATTCCGTGCACGGCGATGTGATCGTCGTCCCCTCACCGCGACAGGTCGGACAGGGAGCGACGCTCACGAACTGACCGAAGAAGCTCTGCTGCGCGCGCCGCACCTCACCCTGCCCCGCACAGGTCGTGCAGCGCTGCGGCTTCGTGCCGGGCTCGGCCCCCTCCCCGTCGCAGCGCGCGCACGGGTCGAGGAGCTTGAGCTTGACCGTCTTCGTGACCCCGGTCGCGACCTCCAGCATCGCGAGCTGCAGATCGAGCTTGACGTCGGCGCCAGCGCGTGGCCCGTTCGACTGGCGCCCACCACCGCCGCCGCCGCCGAAGAGATCGCCGAGCCCGAAGTCGCGCATGAAGATGTTGAGCGCTTCGGAGAGGTCGACGTGCTGATACCCCCCACCGCCGCCACCGCGGAGCCCCGCCTCGCCGTATCGGTCGTAGGCCGCACGCTTCTGCGGGTCCCGAAGCACGTCGTACGCCTCGGTGACCTCCTTGAACTTCTCCTCCGCCTCCTTCGATCCCCCGTTGCGATCGGGGTGATATTGCATCGCGAGCCTGCGGTAGGCCTTCTTGATGTCGTCGTCACTCGCCGTCTTGTCGACGCCGAGGGTAGCGTAGAGGTCAGCCATGTCAGAGCGAGAAAAGCCAGGGTGGCACCACAGCCCTGCCAACTCGGCGGGCCACGGAGGGAAGATACCTACCGAAGGGGCAATTCGGGTGCCACGCGCATCGCCGGCCGAGCCGACGGCTCAGTCATCGGCTCGGCCGTCCAAGCCTATGGCGGACCGAACCCGATAGTACCCCCGCCCGATGAACTCTCGGAGCATGCGATCGGTGTCCTCAAACGCCTCCGCATCCGGCAGGAAATCCATGGGCGTGCGGGCGCGGAGGGCCTGCCCGAAATCCACCGGAAAGGGGGTCACCGTGAAGCCCTGCCCTGTGAAGAGCCGCTCCGACCGTGACATGTGAAAAGCCGAAGTCACGAGGAGGATACGCCGCCCGACGCCGAGCGAGTCGACGAGGGCGCGCACCGCTCGCGCTTCCTCCGCCGTATTCGCCGCAACGCGCGTGAGTGCGATGCGTGACGAGGGGATGCCGATGGCCCTGGCTTCCTCCGCAAGGAACTCCCCCTCTGGGCGCATCTCGCGCATCCATGGCACCTGACCGCGCGTGAAGATGAGAAGCGGCGCCCGCTCAGCGCGCAGCAACTCGATCCCTCCCATGAAGCGATCGACGCCATCGCTCCATTCGGAGGTTCGCCCGGTTGCGGTGGGCGAGGTAGTGGTCATCCCGCCGAGGACGACGATGGCATCAGCGACCGGCACCTCAGCCGCGACCTGTCGCGACATGCCCTGCTCAGACCAGCTGACGAACCGCTGTGACACCACCTGCAAGCTCGACGCATAGAGAAGCGCCACACCGACGAACACCGGCCACCGACGCCGCGTGAACGTTCCCCAGAGCACCAACCCCATCACCACCACGAGTGGTGAGACGAGGAGCGGCAGGAGCTTGTGGAGGTAGATCAGAGGGCGGCCTACGCCAGCAGATCGGTCACGAGCGACGACGTGTGCGTCACCAAGGCGATCACCTTCTCATAGGGCATCCGCGTGGGACCGATCACCCCGATCACCCCCGTCAGACTCCCCGCCTTGTACTCGGCGGTGACCAGCGTGAGGCCGCCGAGGAGCGCGGTCCCATGCTCCCCACCGATCGTGATCGAGACCCCGGGCTGCTCGGCGCGAGACCGTAACACCGTCGCCAGCTGCGAGCGCGTCTCGGTCAGGGTGAGGAGACGCTTCATCGACTCCCCCGTCGCGAACTCCGGCTGATCCGCGAGCACCGAAGGCTGACCGAGCACCACCGTCTCCTCATCGGTCACGGTGCCGACATCGAAGAGCTGCTCCCCTTCCTGCACGAAGATGTTCAGCAACTCCCCCGCTCCGGCGAGGCCCGTCGCATGCGGCGCCGCATCGCGAAGGCGCGCGCCGAGTGTCCCGCGGATCTCCGCGAGCGAGAGGCCAGCCAAGCGCTCATTGAGCACGCGCTGCACCTCCGCGATCGCCTCGTCGGCGATCTCACCGCGCATCTCGACGAAGATCGTGCGCATCGTCCCACCGCGGAGCGTCAGGACGAGGATCAACTTCTCGGTGGTCAGCCGGACCAGCTCGAGCCGCTGGAGTACCGTCTGGTCGAGGCGAGGACCGAGGGCCAGCCCAAGCTCCTGCGTCAGCACCCCGAGCGATTGCGCCGCTCGGCGGAGGATCGTCTCGATCGCCGAACTCTCGGTGCCGATCCCCTCCGCCAGGCGATCCATCTCCGCACTCGGGAGTGGCTCGAGTCGCATCAAGGAATCGACGTAGGTCCGGTAGGCCTTATCGGTCGGGATGCGACCGGCGGAGGTGTGGGGGTGGAAGAGGAACCCCTTCTCCTCGAGGTCGGCCATGGTGTTGCGGATCGTGGCCGGGGAGACCCCCAGTCCGAATCGACGGGAGATCGTCCGGGACCCGGCGGGTTCCGCCGTCTCCACGTAGGAGCGGACCACACACTCGAGCACCCGACGCTCGCGTTCCGACAGCTCATGCAACGCCATAAGTCGCAGATTACGAATGACTTCGAACCGAAGTCAAGGCGGCGGCGAGTGCATCGATGCGGAGCCATCCGTCAGGGGTCAGCACAAGTCGATCCCCCTCCTGCCGGCCCCACCCGGCGTCGATCCAGGGGCCGATGATGGTCGCGTCCTCAGGTCGGAGGACCAGGCCGTCGCTCGTGCGAAGGCCGAGGTAGACCGCTTCGGCCAGCCGCTCGTCTGGGCCGATGGTCTCCTCCCCCGCGAGGGGATCGATCCCCTGCTCGACTTGAGTGGACCATTCGGCGTAAGCCGACGTGTTCCACCGCCGGACCCGCCCGTCAAAGCCATGGGCGGAAGGACCGAGTCCGAGATATGGGGCTCCCGACCAATAGGCGGCGTTGTGGATGGCCCGGTGCCCCGGGCGGGCGTAGCTCGAGACCTCGTAGTGTTCGAAGCCCGCGGCCACGAGACGTTCGTGGGCGAGGAGGAACTCCGCCGCATAGCGCTCTTCCGTCGCCTCCTCGACCGCCCCACGCGCGGTCCAGCGGCCGAGCGGGGTCCGAGGCTCGACCGTCAGCCCGTATACCGAAAGGTGGGTCGGCTCCAGCGCGACCGCCCGATCCAGGTCCGCGGCCAGTCGGCTCGCCCCGACCTGATCCGGGATGGCGAAGATCAGGTCCAGCGAGACCTCGTCGATCCCCCCCTCGCGGATGGTCTGGACCGCGACCGCTGCCTCCTCCGAGGTATGGCCACGGTGCATCCAAGAAAGCACCCCGGGGTCGAAGGATTGGACCCCAAGTGACACCCGGTTCACCCCTGCCGCCTGCCAGGATCGCACCGCATGGACGGAGATATCCTCCGGATTGGCCTCGACAGTGACCTCACGGACTTTTGTGGAAAACTTATCCACGTCGGAGAATTCGCGGATTCCGTGGAGAAGTGAGGCGATCCCCGCTCCGCCCAGTTTCGACGGGGTACCGCCCCCAAAATAGATGGTTCGTAGTTCTGTGGAAAACTCTACTCCGCGAGCTGCAAGCTCCAGGAGAACGTTTTCCACATAGCGATCGACGGGGACCGTCTTCCGAACCGCGATCGCGAAATCGCAGTACGAGCACCGGCGCCCGCAAAACGGGACGTGGAGGTAGATATGGGGGTAAGAAACAGCCATGAGAATGACTTAAAGTATTTTGTCAAACTGTTTATTTTAAGAGCTTTAAGCTTTTAGCCTCAAGCTTTTTATCATCTGCCAAGTTCTTGCATCAGCGACCGCCATGATTCCACTTTCAGCGATGCCACTCCACCCTCGTCCGCCTCCGCCAAGCCGAGATCTTCCCCTACCCCACACCAGTCGTCGGGCAAACAGGACTCGGTACCAATTGTGGATAAACCATACAATCCCAACAGGTCTTCCACATCGGTGAGGACCTGAGCCCCATCCCGAATGAGAAGGTTCACCCCGGCGGCGGTGGGGTCCTCGATACGCCCAGGTACCCCCGCCACCACCCGCCCCAGCTCCAGCGCCTGGGTCGCCGTATTGACCGCCCCGGACTTGAAACCTGCCTCAACCACCAGGGTCACTCGGCACAGGGCAGCGATGATCCGGTTCCGGCGCGGGAAGCACCCTTGGACCGCCCGGGTCCCCGGTTCGACCTCCGAGACCACGAGGGCCCGCCGCCCCATCTCAGCCAACAGGGTCCGGTGCGCTACCGGATAGGGCACGTCGACCCCCGTTCCCTGCACCCCGATGGTCCGTCCCCCGGCCTCCAGCGCCGCCTGATGGGCCGCGACATCCACCCCTCGAGCCATCCCGCTCACCACCACCAACCCCGCCCGGGCACAGGCACGAGCCAGCTGGCTGGCCATCCGAACGCCATACGGGGTGGGCTCTCGGGTCCCGACGATGGCCACCAGGCGGTCGGGAGCGTCCGCCAATAGGCCAACATCACCCTCGCACCATAATCCCGCCGGTGGGTTCGAAAGATCGCGTAACGAGCCAGGGAGACCCTCCGCGCCGATCCACTTCGGCTGGCCGGAGAGGGCCTCGGCCGGGGGCATCACGCCGCGCCCGACTTCCGGAGTTCGAGCAGCTTGCTCCACCACGCCGCCTTGAGCTCATCGAGCCCGAGCCGGCCGGGGGCCGAGATCGCCCACATCCCGAAAGCGTGCGGCGCCTCGATGGCGGGAACGTAGAGCTCCCCCATCAGATCGCACTTGGAGAAGACCACACAGTGCGGCTTGGCCGCCAGCTCAGGGGAGTACTGCTCCACCTCGCGCCGGAGCTGATCGTACTCCGCCTGCCAGTCCATGGCGTCGATCGGGATCAGGAAGGACAGGATGCGGGTGCGCTCGATATGCCGTAGGAACTGGAGCCCGAGCCCCTTCCCCTCATGGGCCCCCTCGATGATCCCTGGGATGTCCGCCACCACGAAGGTGCGCGAATCACTGAGCTGCACGACCCCGAGGTTCGGCTTGAGCGTGGTGAAGGGGTAGTCGGCGATCTTGGGGCGCGCGGCAGAGATGACCGAGAGGAGGGTCGACTTCCCCGCATTCGGTTGCCCCACGAGCCCCACGTCGGCGATGAGTTTGAGTTCGAGCTCGAGGGTCCGCACCTCACCCTCCTCGCCCGGCTGCCACTCGCGGGGCGCCTGATGGGTCGCGGTGACGAAGAAGGCATTCCCCTTCCCCCCTCGACCGCCCTTGGCGACGACCATCTCATCGCCGTGCTCGAGGATCTCCCCGACCCGTTCCCCCGTCTCCTTGTCGCGAATCACCGTCCCGGGGGGCACCGGGAGGACCACGTCCTCACCTGACCGCCCCGTCTTGTTCGACCCCATCCCGTGTTCGCCGCGCTCCGCCTCCCAGGCGTCGCGGTAGGTGAAGTCGAGGAGGGTCGAGAGGTTGGCATCGCCGCGGATGCGGACATCCCCGCCCTTCCCGCCATCGCCGCCATCGGGGCCACCCATCGGCGCGAACTTCTCCCGCCGAAACGAGGTGCATCCGGAGCCGCCGGTACCGGCGGTCACGCGAACCGTCACGAGATCGATGAACACGAGGGGAAGCTAGTCAAAGCAGCTCCCACGTGCGGACCGATTCAGCGCACGGGCGACCCCGATGACGCCACACGCATCGGGCGAATCTCCCCCACGACCTCGCCGCGCGTATTGCGGATCGGCCGGTGCGCGAACTCCGCGAGCCGAGCCGGTAACTCCGCGGGGAGGATATCGAGCTGCTGCAGCGCGGCGAGGACCGCGGCCTGCTGCGCCCGGAGCGCACCATCCTCCACCTTGAGCGCGAGCCCAAGCCCGCGACTCGGCACCGCCACCGAATGCACCCCTTCGGCCCCGACCTTCGCGATCACTGCGCCCTTCGTCTCCTCGAGGAGGACGGTATCGAAGCGCTCGGTCCCTCCGAGCAGATGCGGATGCGCACGCACGGCGGCGGCGATACGCGATGCGATCTCGTCGCCACTCTGGATCGCCGTCGCGAAGCGCGCGTAGGCCCGCGCCATCCGCTCCAGCGAGAGCGCCATCACCGTCACCCCACAGCCATCGACCCCGACCGGCATGTCATCGAGTGGGACCCCAGTCCACGCCGAGACCTCACCGAGGCAGGCGCGCTGCACCGGATGATCGACGTGTTCGTAGCCACGCATCGCCCATCCGGAGGTCTTGGCGCGGGCGAGCATCGACGCATGCTTGCCGGAGCAATTGTTGTGGAGGCGCGTCAGGGGATTCCCCGACTCGCGCCAGAGCTTCGTCCCGCGCGTCGAGAGTGGTTCGTGCGGACCACAGGCGAGATCCCCCTCCTCGAGCCCGAGCGAGGCGAGCATGCGCTCGACCACCACGAGGTGCTCGGGCTCTCCCCCGTGCGATGCGCAGCTGAGCGCGAGCTCCTGTGGCCCCCACCCGACGCTATCGAATCCCCCGCTCGCAATGAACGGCATCACCTGGAAGAACTTGGCACAGGAGCGCCACATCGAGACGAGCTGCGGGTCGCGAGCACCGGCGATCGGGGCGCCGTCGCGGACGATGACCGCCGCGTGGACGCGGTGCTGCGATTCGACGACCTCACCGCGGGTGACTTCGATATCGAGATGCAGGGGGATCATGATGCGTGAAGGGTAATCGCCGCTCGCAAGAGGTGATCACGGGTGTTCCGCGTCGGATCGTCCAACACCTGGTCCAGTAACTGCTGCAGGATCCGACCGACCTGCGGCCCCGCCGTGATGCCGGCGCCTCGCAGATCGTCCCCGTCGACCGCGAGGTCCGCAAGGGTGATGGGATCGCGCCACGCGCAGCGCATTGCATGCCGGTAGGTCGCGCGCGCGGTGCGACACATCACCGGCGTCGGGCCTGTCGGGCCGGCAAGCGCCCGATGGTGCGCCCAGAGCACGCGCGCCACCAGAGGCACGAACAATGGCCCCACCCGCGCGACGCGCCGCCGGAGCGCAGCATCGGGCTCGCCGTCGATCACCCAGGCGTCGAGAGCACCCAGCTCGCCTATGGCCCGCGAGAGATCCAGCGTAAGTGCGACCTCGATGTTGCTGTATCTCAGCGCCTTGAGCTGCGCCGCAAGGCGCGATACCGGGCCGATCCCCGGCTCGACGAAGAGGGCCGCGAGCCGGAGATCGCGCCGATGCGGTCGCCCCAGTAGTCCTGGCATCGCCAGGTAGTCCAGGGTGCGAAAGCGCGTTGTGGTGACCTCCGCGAGCGCGGGAATCACCGCCGCGAACACGCCCGCCGCGCGATAGCGCTCGAGCGTCCCCGAGGGATGTGCGACCTGTTCCATCACCTTTTCGAGCTCCTGCTTCACCCGCTCCATGGAGAGGCGACCGAGATGCTTCGCACTCCCCCGAATCGCGGCCCAGGTACCTGCCTCGATGGTGAAACCGAACCGTCCGGCGAAACGGAGGGCCCGGAGCGCCCGCAGGCGATCCTCTTCCATGCGAGCGTCGGGATCGCCGACGCACCGGACCACCCCCTCCAGAAGATCCCGTCGACCATCGAAGGGATCTCGCACCTCGAGACGCTCGGCGTGCACGGCGATGGCATTGATCGTGAAGTCGCGCCGTGCAAGATCCTCGTCCAAGGACGCACCGAAGCGCACCATGGCATGGCGTCCGTCCGTCTCTACATCGTGTCGAAAGGTGGTGACCTCATGCAGGACCCCAGACCGATCCAGTACCCCGACCGTCCCGAAGCGAATTCCAACCGGGACGGTCCGACGGAAGAGCCGCTGCACCTCCTCGGGCCGCGCCGAGGTGGCCAGGTCCCAATCGAGGGTCGGGATCCCGAGGAAGGCATCGCGCACCGCGCCACCGACGCACCACGCCTCATGGCCCGCCGCCTCGAGGGTGTGCGCGATGTCGCGGACGGCGGCCGGGGGCTGCAGTCGCAGGCTGGTCATCTCACCGAGTGCGCGCCGAGCGCCATCTGAAGCGCCGTCTGGAGCACCGTATCAGCGCTGACACCGGTGAGACATCGGTTCGCGCCGCAGACCGCGTAGTCCCGACCATCGTAGCAGGGGGCGCATGGCAACCCCGCGGCCGCCGAGAGAACGCGAACGTCCGCCTCAGGATCGATGAAGGTCGCGGGGTCAGTCGGGCCGAAGAGCGCGATCACCGGGGTGCGGGTGAGCATGGCGAGATGCATCGGCCCCGAATCATGGGTGATCAGGAGCGAGCTCATGGCGATGCGGTCAAGGAGCGCCTCAAGAGAGGTTCGCGCGGACCAATCATGGACCGCCGGCACGGCGGCACGAATTGCCGCCGCCTCCGCCACATCGCGATGGTCCCCGATGATCCCGAGAGGAACCCCCGCGGCCTCGAGTCCACGGGCGAGAGTCACCCACCGATCGATCGGCCACCGCTTGAGCGGCTGATCACGGAGGACGTTCCGTCCCCCGCCAGGTGCGAGCAACACGACTCCCGGGATGCGCTCGCGCGCATCAGATGGTTCGTTTGACCGGAGACGTGCCAAGCGCGCAGCGCGTCGGCCTCCCGAAGCAACCAGCAGATCCCGATGAACGAGGTCGGCGTACTCCTCACCCATCCACCCGGCAGGAACTGCCTCGATGGCTCGACGAGCGGGCCCAGGGCGTCGCCGGCGCTCCGCCCCTCGCGTCCGGGGAACCATCCACTCGTACCGATGATCGCGATGTCCGATCAATACGAGATCCCACGGCCCTCGGCCGATTCGAGTCCTCACACCGAGCAATGCGGCCCCTCGGCGCAGCCACGACCCCCGACGAAGGACGGCCTCGGCATTGACCGCTCGGACCTCGTCCACACCGTCAAAACGGCGCACCACGGGCGCGAAGGCACCGTCGGTCACCCACGTGATCCGCGCGGCGGGCCATCGCTCCCGAACCGCCCCGATCATCGTCGAAGCCATCACGACGTCACCAAGGGCGGCGACCTGTACGATAAGGACTCGCATCCTAACAATATATGACCGACCAAACGGGCGGTCGCGATTCCGGCGACGGGCTCACATCTTTCCCTGATGGCGACCCATCCCCTCAGTCATCCTCGGCTCGCGGCCCTCCTCGCCGCGCCAGCCGCCCAGCGCCGCCGCATCGCCATCGTCGGCGATGCGATGCTCGACGTCTACCTCCGTGGTGATGTCGATCGCATCTCCCCCGAGGCTCCCGTCCCCGTCGTGCGGGTCCGCGACCGGACGGAGGCCCTCGGCGGGGCCGCCAACGTCGCACAGAACGTCGCGGCGGTTGGCGCGCAGCTCGAACTGGTCGCCGCCATCGGCGATGACCGCTCCGGTGAGCGCGTGCGCGCCATGCTCGCCGCCCTCGGCGCCGACCCGCGCGGGCTCGTCACGATCGATCGCCCGACCACGACCAAGACCCGCGTCGTCGCGCGGGGCCAGCAGGTGGTGCGGGTCGATGAGGAGGTCGACACCGACCTCGGCGGGCCCGAGGTGGAGGCCCTCCTCCTCGCCGTCGACCGCGCCGTCGCCGACGCCGATGCCCTCATCCTCGAGGACTACAACAAAGGGGTCCTCACGGAGCCGGTGATCCATCGGGCGATCGCCGCGGCGCAGGCCAAACGCATCCCCGTCATCGTCGACCCGAAATACCGAAACTTCTTCGCCTATCGCGGGGCGACGATCTTCAAACCGAACCGCCGGGAGCTCGAGGCCGCCCTCGGCGCCGCCGTCGATCTCGAGCACTCCGAGGCGTTGCCCGCCGTCCTGCACCGGTTGGGGGCCGAGCGACTGCTGCTCACCCTGAGCGAGCGCGGGATGGCCCTGATCGACCCCGATGGGGCGATCCACCGGATTCCCACGACGGCGCGCGAGGTCTTCGACGTCGTGGGGGCCGGTGACACCGTGACCGCCTATCTCGCCGCGATGCTCGCGGTGGGGGCCACCCCGGTGGAGGCCGCCATCGTCGCGAACGACGCCGCCGGGATCCAGGTCGGCAAGTCGGGGGCGGCTACGGTCACCCCCGCGGAGCTCCTCGCGCAGCGCGACTGATTTTCACGTACGGCCACACAGACCGAGTGGCAGGACCACGATCACCCTCACCACATCACCCGATGAAGAAAGCGACCTTCCTTCCCCTCTTGGCCGTGGCGGTCCTCGCGGCGCCAGCCGACGCCCAGCTTGGGGGGGCCGCGGGATTGCGCAGCGCCTCGAACGGCGGCTCCGAGCGCAACGGGACCCGGACCGGGGTCGAGCTCCGCGGCTTCTATGACCGCACGCTCACCTCCCGCGTCGGGCTCCGTGCCGAGCTCGGGTACAATCAGATGGCGTATCAGCGCGAGGATCCCACCGAGCGCTATCGGGTCAACGAGAACGGGTTCGAGTTGGCCTTGCAGGCGCGGGTCCCCTTCGCCCTCGCCGGGACGAGCGTCTACGCCCTGGGCGGACCGATCGCCTCGTTCCGAGCCGCGTGCGGCGTGGACAGCCACTTCGACTCGAACGGCCGTGTCCCCTGCGGCGAGGGCGCGACCTCGCAGGTCGGCTGGGGGGCTGGGCTCGGGGTCCGGGGCCAGCTGCCCGACCCCTCGCTGCGCTGGGTCGCGGAGGCACGCGTGCTGGGCAGGGTGACCTCCGGGGTCGGTGGGACGGTGCTGGCCCTCAGCGTCGGGATCCAGCGGAGTCGCTGAGGCCCGGACGCTGGCCGGTTCACGGACAGCGGGAAGGTCACAATGCAAGTGCGGGGGCCCGGCGAACCGGGCCCCCGCACTCTCATTCGTGAAGCTACTCGCTTAGCGGGACGCCGAGGCGATCGCGAAGCGGATGGCGAGCATCGCCGGCGACGGGGCGCTCGGGCCCGCGTCAATGGCGGCGTTGAAGGCATCGATCGCCGCGACCAGCGTGGCGCGGCCCTGATTCGAGCCGAGCGCGGCCAAGGCGTTGGCCAGCGAGCCGGCGGCGGCCGCCGGGACCCCCTCACCAACGAGGATGTTCAGGAGGGCCTGACCCGCCTCCGCCCCACCGCCACTCAAAACGGCCGCGATCGCACGAGCCGTCGCCGGGGAGATGGTGACCGCGCCACCCGCCGGGTTCGGGACCGAGATGCCACCCGCACCGGGGTTGCCAAAGAGGCTCACAACGCCGCCGAGCCCCGCCGAGCCCGCGGTCGAGAGCGGACCGGCGGGGGCGCCCGCCGGGACCCCCAGCGGGGCGTAGGAGCCACCGGCGCCGCCGCCACCGCCTCCCGGGCCGGTGAAATCAGAGCCGCCACCGCTCTGGGCCTCGGCGACCGCGACCGTCAGGGTCGCGAGCATCGCGACCCGGACGACCTGCTGCGTAAGAGAACGAATCATGGGATACAAGCTCCGAAATCGAGTGTGAGGTGAGTCGTTCAAGGCTTACTGCACCGGGGTCAGCTCGACGCGACGGTTCGTCGCGCGGCCAGCCGGGGTGTTGTTCGGAGCGATCGGCTTGGAGCTGCCGTAGCCCTTCGCCGTGATCCGGTCCGCCGCGACCCCCTCCGAGAT
>Ga0194118_10002991_pt1 | contig 20366 bp, 14 predicted proteins | sample TA2MahsurfametaG_2_FD_148662 | JGI IMG/M metagenome (GOLD analysis project Ga0194118, IMG submission 148662) | Freshwater microbial communities from Lake Tanganyika, Tanzania - TA2015013 Mahale N5 surface | ecosystem: Environmental > Aquatic > Freshwater > Lake | place: Tanzania: Lake...
AAGTCGCGATTACTACAAATTAAGTCGTTCCTTGCATCGAGAGCAACTCGTTACATAAACTCATGCCAAGTTAGCATTGGATTTCGGCGCCTGACCACTCGTACCATGGCGGTCCATCTTGTCTCGGATGGCGGGCAAGGCCGGTGACCAACGCCAGCCTTGCTTAGCATTTCAGGAGTGGTTCCAACCGAGCCACTCCTTTTTTTATCGCGCTATCATCGGCGCACCAACATCTCCGAGACTGCATCATGAGCTTGCGCGTCATCGCTACCGGCGGCACCTTCGACAAAAGCTATGATCCGCTCACCGGCGCACTGGTTTTTGTCGAAAGTATTTTGCCTACGGCGATTGCCCGAGCGCGCGTCACGCTACCGGTTAGCTTCGAACCTTTGTTGGCGCTTGACTCCCTGGACATGGACGACACGCATCGCGCACAGATCTTGTCGGCTTGTGAGCGCAGCCCAGAGAACAACATCGTGATTATTCATGGTACCGATACCATGCGCGAAACCGCGCAAGTCATCGGGGCGGCCGGCTTGAAAAAAACCGTCGTGCTAGCGGGCGCTATGGTGCCCTACCGGATCGAATCTTCTGATGCCCTATTCAATCTGGGATTTGCATTTGCCGCCGCGCAGTTGAGCGCGCCAGGCGTGTTTGTCGCCATGAATGGCCAGTTGTTTGCGTGGGACCGCGTACAAAAAAACAAAACCGCCGGGGTATTCGAGAGCAGGTAGCAAGCGCTATTTGCCGATACAAAAACGGCTGAATATAGCGCCCAGTAGATCATCCGAAGTGAAAGCGCCGGTGATGCTGCTTAATTGTTCTTGGACAAGCCGCAATTCTTCGGCAAATAAATCAAGCGCTTGATCGCCGCTATCGGCATGTTGCCCTGCGATGGTGAGATGTTGATGCGCCTGCTGTAACGCCAGCAAATGCCGCTCACGCGCGAGATAAATTGATTGATCGGTTTGCTGCCAGCCGGCGACATGTAACAGCGCCGATTTGAGCAGGCTTATGCCGCTGCCAGTTGCGGCCGACAAATAAATGTGCGTCGAATCGGGCTGCTGCTCGACCGCTGGCCGGTGCCCGGATAGATCGATTTTGTTCCAGATCCGAAGCAGCGGCAGCCGCGCGGGCAGTCGTGCCACCAAGGCATCGTCCGCACGGGTGGGGCCGCGATTTGCGTCGAGAATGTGCAGCACAACATCGGCTTGCTCGACCGCCGCCCAGGTTCGCGCAATGCCAATACGCTCGACCTCGTCAACCACGTCCTGGTCATCGCGGATGCCAGCGGTGTCGATGACGTGAATCGGTATGCCCTCGATTTGTATCGTTTCAGATACCCGATCGCGCGTGGTGCCAGCGATCGGGGTGACGATTGCAATGTCTGCCCCGGCGAGTGCATTCAACAATGAGCTTTTGCCGACGTTTGGCAACCCGGCCAGCACAACCTTAAGGCCGCTGCGCAGCAACGCGCCCTGCCCCGCTTGGGCCATGACGTTTTCCAGACTGTCGCGAATCGCTTGCAAACGGCTGCGCGCGTTAGAAGTTTCAAGAAATTCGATTTCTTCTTCCGGAAAATCTAGGGTGGCTTCAACCAGCATGCGTAGTTGAGTGACTCGCGCGACCAAATCGGTGATCACTGCGGAAAACGTGCCAGTCAGTGACTGTGTGGCCAGGCGGGCAGCAGCCTCGGTCGACGCCTCGATCAAGTCTGCTACTGCTTCTGCCTGTGCCAGATCAAGCTTGTTGTTCTGAAATGCGCGAAAGGTGAATTCACCCGGTTGCGCGTGCCGAAGGCCGATGTTTGCGCCGGCTTCCATGCAGCGACTCAGCAACATCTGCAACACCACTGGACCACCGTGACCCTGAAGCTCGAGCACTTCTTCGCCGGTGTAGGAATGCGGCGCTTCGAACCAGATCGCCAAACCGCGATCAATCACGGCGCCGTTCGCAGCAACAAAGCTCACGTACTTGGCATGGCGAGCGTGAAGACCCTGATCGTCCAAGCCGCACACTGCACGCGCCAATAACATCAGTCCGCGACCTGAAATTCGCACCACACCAATGCCACCACGACCGGGTGCGGTGGCGATGGCAGCGATCGGCGCCGTATCGGGAAACATGCTCGAATTCTAGTCGGAATAAAAAAGCCCGCACCAGGGTGCGGACTCGGCGGTTAATGGAATGCCGTATCGCCGCTCAGGCTTTGCCGGCTTCCGATTGTTTGGTAATCGCCCATTGCTGTGCGATTGAAAGAATATTGTTAACTACCCAGTAAAGCACTAAGCCGGACGGAAAATAAAAAAACATGAACGAGAACACCAGCGGCATGATCATCATCACTTTGGCCTGAATCGGATCAGGCGGCGTGGGGTTCAGTTTGGTTTGCACATACATCGATACGGCCATGATGATGGGCAGCAGACCGATCGGCATGTCCAAGCCCGGCAGCGTGCCAAACAATGTGTCGGGAGCCGACAGGTCGTGAATCCAACCCAGCCATGGCGCATGCCGCATTTCCACACTGGCTAGCAGTACCCAGTACAGCGCAATAAACACGGGGATTTGCACCACGATAGGCAAGCAACCACCCAGCGGGTTGATCTTTTCGGTCTTGTACAACTCCATCATGGCCGCATTCATTTTCTGCGGATCGCCCTGGTGACGTTCACGAATCGCTGTCATCTTCGGCGTCACCAGCTTCATCTTGGCCATGCTGCGGTAGCTTGCGGCGGACAGCGGGAAAAAAGCAAGCTTGATGAGAATGGTGAGGAAAATGATGGTCCAGCCCCAGTTACCCAGGAGGGTGTGCAACTGTGTCATCAACCAGAAAATCGGCTTCGCGATCAGCGTCAGCCAACCATAGTCTTTTACCAAGTCGAAGTCGGTCGCAAATTGCTCCAGCATGACCGACTCTTGCGGACCCACGTAGAATTTTCCTTCATGCACAGCGCTGCTGTTGGGGGCGACTTGGCCGATCGGCATGATGGCACCAACGGCGTACAAGCGCGGCCCTACCTTGCGTGTAAAAAGTTCGTGGTCGCCTTTTGAGGTTGGCGTGAAAGCCGAAACAAAATAATGCTGCACCATCGCCACCCAACCTTCGGGCGTTCGCGCGGCGACCGGATTTTTCCCTTTCTCGATATCTTCAAAACTCACTTTGCGGTATTTTTCCGCACTGGTGTATAGCGCGGGGCCGGTGAAGGTCGAGTAAAAATAAGAATCGCCACCCAGCTTGCTATCGTCCCGCACCAGCTGCGCGTAGATCGATGGCGTGATGACATTGCTGCTGTGATTTGCGACTTCGTGTTTGATGCCGATATCGTATTCACCGCGCTTCAATGAATAGGTCTTGGTGACCTTGACACCACTCTGGTCGCCATCAAGCACAAGTTGCAACGTATCCCCGCTGCTCAGGGTGCGAACACCATCACGCGCCACAAACATCGAGCGATGGTTCGGGAAGTCGCCGCCAATCACACCACTCTGAGCCACATAGGTGTGGTTGATATTTTTTTGGAGCAGTACAACCGGGTTGCCGGTTTCCTTGCTGTCCTGATGCTTGAGCAGCTCGACACGCGTGATATCGCCACCCAGCGTGCTGATCTCAACTTTCAACAAATCCGTGGTCAGTGTGATTGCCTCCCCAGCGGTGGCCGGCGGGCTGGTCGCAGGCAATTCGCCAGTGGGTGCCGGCGCAGGCGCTGCTGCGCTCGGCTGCGGGAGTGAGGCGTCCTTCTGAGCTGCGGTGGCCTGGCTGGTGGCTTCGACCGACGGTGGCAGTGGCGGGTTGCTGTAGCGATTCCAGTTTTCCCACAGCATCAGTAATGACAGCGAGAAAACGACCAACAGCACAGTTCGTTTGATATCCATTGATTTTTTCGAGGTGAAGGCGGGTTAATGGTGTGCTTGTGATGGTTTTGGCCGAGATTCAGGGTTGCGCTGACTAATCGGCGGCACCGGGTCAAATCCGCCGCGGTGCCAAGGATGGCATTTGCACAGTCGCCGGCTAGCCAACGCACTACCTTTCACGGCGCCGTGTGCGGCAATCGCTTCACAGGCATAGTCAGAGCAGCTTGGGAAAAAGCGGCAATTCTGCCCGAGAAACGGACTTATGCAGAGTTTGTAGGTGCGCAATAGCGCCAATAAAACCCGCTTCATGTCGAGGGCACCGTATTTTTCGACAACAAAATTCGCAATTCCAAGCCCAGACTCGACTTTAAAGCGCTTGATGCGGCCGGCGATCCTTTTCTGAGTGGCGCTTGGCTCAACCGAATAATGCAATCGAAGGCGCCCAGTGCGGCATGCCGAAACACCTCGCGCGCTAGCCGCTTGATCAGATTTCGCGTTACCGATCGGGGTGCCAGCCGTTTAGCAACGACCACGCCGAGCCGGGCGTGCCCAAGCACGTTGGGGCGCATATACAGCACGAAATGTTCGGTTCGGTGCATAGGCCGCAAACGAAAAACGGATGAGAAATCATCCGTTTTTACGATACGTTTGTGTCTGCCGTAACCCTCCGGAGAACCGGACATGGTACGACCAAGCTTGGTTGGATCCTGCCGGGTCAGACAGCGAGCCGCTTGCGGCCCTTGGCGCGGCGCGCATTCAATACAGCGCGGCCAGAACGCGTCGCCATGCGGGCGCGGAAGCCGTGGGTGCGCTTGCGACGAACGACGGAGGGCTGGAAGGTACGTTTCATGATGGTCTCGCGAAGTAATTGGGTGCAAAAACACGGGCAAGGCCGTTGCCAGACCAGCAACGAATTTTGAATCACAAATCCGATTGCGATACGGTCTTAGTGCATTGGGCAGAACTAACAATTAGACACCAGAATATGTATATCTGTCAATCACTTAACCCACCCCCTGTAACCGGTTGATGCACAAGCAAAAACCCGTTCCAAACAATGGCGAAGCACTCACTTCCAAGCAATAAAATCACGCATCGTCCTGTGGATAACTTGCGCTGACGGCGGTAAAATGGCGGTTGATTCGGCCCGCGCAGGACAGTTCCCGCCAAGCGGCTGAAAATTCCGACTAACCATCATGTTTGAAGCGCACCGGCTGCTGCTTCTGTTTGGACTTTTGAATGGAAGAATTCTGGCAGACCTGCGCGCAACGGCTGCAGCAGGAGCTGACACCCCAACAATTCAGCGCCTGGATCAAGCCGCTTGCGCCGCTTGACTATGAAGAAGGTCGGCTGCGTATCGCGGCGCCTAACCGCTTCAAGCTGGATTGGGTCAAGACCCAGTTCGCCGCCCGCATTACCAGCATCGCTACAGAGTTCTGGCAATCACCGGTGGATGTGCAATTCGTACTTGATCCGCGCGGCGCTATCGCCAGGCCACCGGCAGCTAGCGCACCAGCCGCGATCGCGCCCCTCAAGTCGCACTCAGAGGTCACGGAGCCCGGGCTCGATAACGCGCTGTTGCGCGACCAAAGCAAAATCAATACGGCACTGACCTTCGACAGTTTTGTTACCGGCAAGGCGAATCAGCTTGCACGCGCGGCGGCGATACAAGTGGCCGCCAATCCTGGCAGCTCTTACAACCCGTTGTTTCTCTACGGCGGCGTTGGCTTGGGCAAAACACATTTGATACACGCGATCGGCAATCAAGTGATGGCTGACAACCCCGGCGTGCGGATCCGGTATATCCATGCAGAGCAGTATGTGCGCGATGTAGTTACGGCTTACCAGCGCAAAGGCTTCGACGACTTCAAGCGCTATTACCACTCGCTCGATTTATTGCTGATCGACGATATCCAGTTTTTTGGCGGCAAAAGTCGGACTCAGGAAGAATTTTTCTATGCTTTTGAGGCGCTGATCGCTGCCAAGAATCAGATCGTTATTACGAGCGACACTTATCCGAAAGAGATCACCGGTATGGATGACCGGTTGATATCGCGTTTCGACTCCGGGCTAACCGTGGCGGTTGAGCCGCCCGAGCTTGAAATGCGAGTGGCGATCCTGCTGAAAAAAGCGCAGCAAGAAGGCGTCAAATTGAACGACGACGTTGCCTTCTTTGTCGCCAAGCATTTGCGCTCTAATGTTCGCGAGTTGGAAGGTGCGCTGCGCAAGATTCTGGCGTACTCGCATTTCCATGGCCGTGAGACCACGATCGATGTTGTGAAAGAAGCGCTGAAAGATTTGCTGTCAGTACAGAACCGTCAGATTTCAGTCGAGAACATTCAAAAAACCGTCGCGGACTTTTTCAACATCAAAGTCGCCGACATGTACTCGAAGAAGCGGCCAGCCAACATTGCACGACCACGTCAGATAGCGATGTATCTGGCCAAGGAGCTGACGCAGAAAAGCTTGCCCGAAATCGGTGAGCTTTTCGGTGGCCGCGACCACACCACCGTACTGCACGCGGTTCGCAAGATTGCTGCAGACCGCAGCAAGAATCCGGAAATCAATCATGAACTGCACGTGCTAGAGCAGACCCTGAAGGGCTGAGCTGAACCGAGACAACGAAATTGTTTATGCAAACACCAGGTATTTTTTGCGAAAGGACACCATCATGCAGCTGGTAAAGACTCAACGAGATGCGCTGCTCAGGCCGCTGCAAATCGTGAGCGGTATTGTCGAGCGTCGGCACACGCTGCCGATTCTGGCCAATATCCTCATCCGTAAAGACGGTAATCAAGTGACCCTGCTGTCGACTGACATCGAGGTGCAGATTAGTACCCATGCGGCGATCGGTTCGGGCAGCGATGCCGCTGCCACCACGGTTGCCGCGCGCAAGCTGTTGGATATCTTGCGCGCCCTGCCAGACGCCGAAGTGACGCTCTCAGTGACGAACAAGCGCATGACCCTCCAGTGCGGCAAGTCGCGTTTCGCACTGCAAACACTGGCGGCTGAAGAATTTCCGACCGTCGCTCAGGCAGAGCAATACGGCGCTCAGTTCAGCTTGCCGCAAAAAACGCTCAAGCATTTGCTGAACATGGTGCATTTCTCGATGGCGCAGCAAGACATACGGTATTACCTGAATGGCTTGCTGCTAGTGGTCGAAGGCAAGCACGTAATCGCCGTCGCTACGGATGGCCATCGTCTTGCCTTTAGCCAAATTACCACTGAGCAGGAGTTCGCGCGTCAGGAAGTGATTATTCCGCGCAAAACCATTATCGAGCTGCAGCGCCTGCTGGAGGAAACCGATGACCTGGTCAAGCTGGCAATCGCCACCAATCAGGTCAAATTCGATTTCTCCAATATCGAGCTGATCTCAAAACTGGTGGAAGGGAAGTTTCCCGATTACACCCGTGTGATCCCCAAAGCCTATAAAAACAATTTCACGCTGGATCGTGAAGCGCTACTGCGCTCGTTACAGCGCGCCGCCATCATGACCTCCGATAAATTCAAAGGCGTGCGATGCATGATCGAGCCGGGTAGTTTGAAAATCAGCTCCACCAACGCCGATCAGGAAGAAGCGGTGGAAGAGCTGGAAATTGATTATGCCGGTGACGCCATCGATATCGGCTTCAACGTGACTTATCTGCTCGATGTATTGAACAACCTCAAGTGCGACAGCATCAGTGTGTCATTAGGCGACGCTAACTCATCGGCACTGGTCACTATTCCGGATGACCCCAACTTCAAATATGTCGTGATGCCGATGCGTATCTGAGCCGAGGCGATCACCGAGCTTCGAAGGGGCCGCAGGGCCCCTTCGTGCCGTTATTGAAAGTCGCTAGTCAACGCTTTGCTTGATCAGGAACACCATGTCAGCCATACCTGCAGAAAACCCCAACGCCGCCAATCAGTACGGCGCGTCGTCAATCCAAATCCTGGAAGGCCTTGAGGCGGTTCGCAAGCGGCCCGGCATGTACATAGGCGACACATCGGACGGCACGGGCTTGCATCATCTGGTGTTTGAAGTGCTGGATAACTCGATTGATGAAGCGCTTGCGGGCCATTGCAGCGAAATACACGTCACCATTCACGCCGATAATTCGATTTCAATTACAGATAACGGACGCGGCATTCCAACCGGCATCAAATGGGACGACAAGCACGAACCGAAGCGTAGCGCTGCTGAAATTGTCATGACCGAATTGCACGCAGGCGGCAAGTTTGACCAGAATGCGTACAAGGTGTCAGGTGGATTGCACGGGGTGGGCGTGTCTTGCGTCAACGCGCTGTCCAAGCGACTGAAATTGACGGTACGTCGCGATGGCAAAAAGCATTTCATCGAATTTGCGCGGGGCGTGCCACAGAACCGGGAAATCGAGCAGCAGAACGGCGTTGAAGTGTCGCCGATCAAGGTGATTGGCGACACTGAGAAACGCGGCACCGAAGTCCATTTCTGGGCGGATGAAGAAATTTTTTCTCAGGTTGAGTTTCATTACGACATACTCGCCAAGCGTATTCGGGAGCTGTCTTTCCTGAATAATGGCGTGCATATCAAGTTGACCGACCAGCGTTCCGGCAAAGAAGAAGACTTCGCTTTCGAAGGCGGCACGCGCGGCTTTGTCGAGTACATCAACAAGAATAAAAATGTTTTGCACCCCACCGTATTTCAGGCGACCGGTGATCGCATGTCCGAGCACGGTACCAATATTTCGGTTGATGTATCGATGCAGTGGAACGATGCCTTCAACGAGCAGGTACTTTGCTTCACCAATAATATTCCTCAACGTGATGGCGGCACTCACCTCACTGGGTTGCGCGCTGCCATGACGCGTGTCATTAACAAATACATCGAAGAGCACGAGTTCGCGAAAAAAGCCAAAGTGGAAGTGAGTGGCGACGATATGCGCGAGGGATTGACCTGCGTGTTATCGGTCAAAGTGCCTGAGCCGAAATTCAGTTCCCAAACCAAAGACAAACTCGTCTCGTCCGAGGTGCGTGGTCCAGTCGAGGAGGTGGTTGCAAAAACCCTGACCGATTTTTTGATGGAAAAACCGAATGACGCCAAAATCATTTGCGGCAAAATCGTAGAGGCTGCGCGCGCACGTGAAGCCGCACGTAAGGCGCGCGAGCTAACGCGCCGCAAGGGCGTGATGGACGGCCTTGGGTTGTCGGCAAAGCTCGCCGATTGCCAGGAAAAAGATCCCGCGCTGTGCGAGTTGTATATCGTCGAGGGCGACTCAGCCGGCGGCTCGGCCAAGCAGGGCCGTGATCGAAAGTTTCAGGCGATTCTGCCGTTGCGGGGCAAAGTGCTGAATGTTGAGAAAGCGCGTTTTGAAAAAATGCTTTCCTCAGAACAGATCACAACGTTGATCGCGACCTTGGGTACGTCGATTGGTGCGGACGAATTCAATATCGAGAAGCTGCGCTATCACCGCATCATCATCATGACTGACGCCGATGTCGATGGCGCGCACATCCGCACCTTGTTGCTGACGCTGCTGTACCGGCAGATGCCACTCCTGGTTGAGCGTGGACATGTCTATATCGCCCAACCACCCCTTTACAAGGTTAAGCATGGCAAGGAGGAGCGTTACCTGAAAGACGATTTGGAAGAAGCCAGCTACATGATGCAAATTGCTCTGCAGGACGCGGCGTTGCTTCCGTCGGAGGGTGCGCCGCAGATTGCAGGTGAATCTCTCAATGAATTGGTCAGGAAGTACAACACAGCCAAAGCAATCGTTCAGCGATTATCGAAGGTGATCGACGATGCAGCACTGGCAGCGATCATGAATGGCGTAACACTGGATTTGTCGAATGAGGAGAGCGCAGAACTCAGTGCGCGCGAGTTAGCAGCAGCTATTAATGATCCGTTAGTACGAGTCAGAGTCAATATTGAACCGCTGTCTGGTGCCCCGCGATTGCGTATCGAACGCCAGCATCACGGTAACTTGCGAATTAGTGTGATCGACGCGGAATTTATCGAGGGCCCTGACCACGGCCTGTTGTTTGAGGCGGCGGCAACTTTCAAAGGCTTGATCCGCCCGGGCGCGGCCATTCGACGCGGCAGCGGCGAGAAACTGCGCGAGCACGCGATCAGCGATTTTCGTCAGGCCATGGCCTGGCTACGTGATGAAGCCGAACGAGGCGTCAGCAAGCAGCGCTACAAAGGTTTGGGTGAGATGAATCCCGAGCAGCTATGGGAGACCACCATGGACCCCGCGGTGCGCCGCTTATTGAGGGTACAGATTGAAGACGCGATTGCGGCTGATCAGATTTTTGCCACCCTGATGGGCGATGAAGTCGAGCCGCGCCGCGCCTTTATTGAGACCAACGCGTTATCGGCGGGTAACATCGACGTTTAAAATCGTTAATTAATCTCGACATTAATCGCAGCGACGCAGCATGTCTTTACGAGCCATTCTTTTCGACGCTTACGGCACGCTGTTTGATGTATACGCGATTGCCGCCGAAGCTGAGCGGCAATTCCCTGGCAAGGGCGTCGAGTTGGCCAATCTTTGGCGCGACAAGCAAATTGAATATACCCGCCTGCGCACGCTGTCCAACCGCTATCAACCGTTCGAAGCAGTGACGCGAGAAGCACTGCAATTTGCCTGCAACAAGCTCGGGCTCCTAATTGATCAGCACATCCAGACGCAGCTGCTGGCGCAGTACAACCAGTTGACGCTCTTTCCCGAGAACCTGAACGTACTAAACCAATTGAAGCAAAAGGGCATTGCTCTGGCGATTCTCTCTAACGGCAATCCCGACATGCTGAATCCTGTGGTCAAGGCCGCGGGAATGGAAAGCGTATTCGATCACGTAATATCGGCGCACAGTGTCAAAAAATTCAAGACCGCGCCAGCGGTTTATCAATTAGGCTTGGATACGCTCGGTATTACTGCGAAAGATGCTTTGTTCGTCTCCAGTAATGGCTGGGACATTTGCGGCGCGGCGTGGTTCGGCTATCCGACGTTTTGGGTCAATCGCTCGGCAGCACCCAGCGAGGTGCTCGGGGTGACCCCGAATGGCGAGGGTCGCTCATTGAACGATCTGCTTTTATTCGTTCAGCAACACCAAGAATGATCTCACATTCCTGTCAATCAACAACACCAACCAATTCAACACCCTAAGGAACACGCAATGACAGCACGCACCGCTTGCCACGGTTTGCAGGTGGATACCATCCTGTACCGCTTTATCGAGGACAAAGTCTTGCCTGGCACCGGCGTCAAAAGCGAGCATTGGTGGCGCGGCTTTGCAAAAATCGTTCATGATTTGTCGCCGAAGAATGCCGCCTTGCTGGCAGAGCGCGATCGTCTGCAAAGTGAACTGGATGCCTGGCACCTCGCCCACCCTGGGCCCGTGCGCGACATACCTGGGTATCGAAAATTTCTTGAATCGATCGGCTACCTGCTCCCCGTACCGAAAAACGTAAAGGTTACAACCGATCACGTGGATGCTGAGCTGGCAACAACCGCCGGCCCGCAGTTGGTCGTCCCGATCTTGAATGCACGCTATGTGCTGAACGCGGCGAATGCGCGTTGGGGTTCACTATACGACGCTCTTTATGGGACCGATGCAGTTCCGGAATCTGATGGCGCAACCCGTGCGGGCGGCTATAACCCAGTACGTGGCGCCAAGGTGATCGCTTTCGCGCGAGGATTTCTTGATCAGGTCATGCCGCTCGCATCGGGCTCCCATGCAGATGTCACTGCATACAGCATTCATGCCGGACGCCTACAGGCGTTGATGCAAAACGGCAGCGTCACAGGATTATCCGATGCGTCGAAATTTGTCGGCTACCAGGGCGATGCGGCCGCGCCGACCGTCGTACTGCTGAAAAATAATGGCCTGCATATTGAACTTCGTATAGACCGCAACAGTACTATCGGTCGACACGATCTGGCCGGCGTGGCCGACATGGTGGTCGAATCTGCTTTGTCCACCATCCTTGACCTTGAAGACTCGGTGGCAGTAGTGGACGGCACCGATAAGGTTGCCGCCTACGAGAATTGGCTTGGGATCTTGAAAGGCACTTTGTCTGAGACGGTGAAAAAAGGCGAGAAAGCTTTCCAACGTACCTTGAATGCCGATCGCGAGTACACCAGTGCGGATGGCAAGTCGCTGAAGTTACATGGCCGCTCGTTGCTGTTCTTGCGTAACGTGGGCCACTTGATGACGAACCCAGCCATCTTGATTGGCGATGGCAAGGAAATCCCCGAAGGTATTTTGGACGCGGTCGTGACGACGACCATTGCCCTGCATGATTTGCGCCGACCCGCTTCGCAGGCAATCGGCAATACGCGCGCCGGCTCGGTGTATATCGTCAAGCCCAAAATGCACGGGCCAAAAGAGGTGGCTTTCGCGGTCGAGTTATTCGAGCGCGTCGAAAAACTGCTCGCTCTGAAGGCAAATACAGTCAAGCTAGGCATCATGGACGAAGAGCGCCGCACGTCCACTAACCTCAAAGCCTGCTTGCACGAAGCGGCAGCACGCGTTGCATTTATCAACACCGGTTTCCTGGATCGCACGGGTGACGAGATTCACTCGTCTTTGCTTGGCGGCCCCATGCTGCGCAAGGGCCACATGAAAACATCGACCTGGCTTGCAGCGTATGAGCGTAGCAATGTGTTGACCGGTTTAAGCTGCGGTTTGCGTGGTCGTGCACAAATCGGTAAAGGTATGTGGGCAATGCCTGATCTGATGTCTGCCATGCTCGATCAGAAAATCGGCCATCCAAAATCCGGCGCCAATACCGCGTGGGTACCGTCGCCCACCGCGGCCACCTTGCACGCGCTGCACTACCACCAAGTTGATGTGTTTGAGACTCAGCGCGAGCTCGGGCAACAAGACAACACCGCCGAGTTGCAAGACTTGCGCGATAAGCTGCTAACCGTACCCATTGTTGACGCTCCCAATTGGACAGTGGAAGAGATTCAACAAGAGCTCGAAAACAATGCCCAAGGCATCTTGGGCTACGTGGTGCGCTGGGTAGAACAGGGGATTGGTTGCTCCAAGGTGCCCGACATTCATAATGTGGCGTTGATGGAAGATCGTGCCACGTTGCGTATATCCAGCCAGCATATTGCGAACTGGTTGCGCCATGGTGTGATCACCGAAGCCCAAGTCAAAGAGACCTTGGCGCGTATGGCAAAAATCGTCGACCAACAAAATGCCGGTGACCCGCTCTATCGACCAATGGCGCCTAATCTTGAACAATCACATGCTTTCCGCGCGGCCAGCGACCTCGTGTTCAAGGGCGCGGTACAACCCTCGGGCTACACCGAGCCACTGCTGCACGCGTGGCGCTTGAAATTCAAGAAGGAAGTTATGGGCATCTGATTTTTTAGCAACCGCCTTAAAAGAGCCGGCCAGTGGCCGGCTTTTTTGTTTTGTGACTTCAAACGAAAAGGTCAGGATCTGGCTGGAACCAAGCAGCTATGTGCGTTTCACAGACCACGGCCTCGTCAACCGAACAAACATTATCTGTTAGGCGATCCCGTCACCAACCAACCGCCATTGGAGAATACACATGTCCTTTACCATCAACGAATCGCCACGATTACTTGGCGACCCCGCGCATGCGCAACAGACAGTTACAAAAACCTCTGATAAAACCGATCGTTTCAGCGCTCCCATAATGAGAGAAAAAGTCAAGCCGGCACTTTTTGAATCGCCGTTTCGTGATTTGAATGACGATGTAATGACCTTGATACTAAGTCATGCTGGTCAAGGTGTTTTTTCGGTGGGACAGACCTGCAAATATTTTAGTCTTACATTACGTGATTTTCTGCATGGGAATCTTAATGGTAGAAAAATCAAGCGAGAAAAAAATGAAATCGAGTTTCATAAATTACACGGTAAGCCCTTACTTCACCAAATACGCGAATCACATAGTGATAGGAGTTCTGTTCAGAAGATATCTTTGTCTGACGACGATCAGACCGTGGACAAGCATTTTGAGAATTTAAAGAAATCTAATCAGCCCGCCTTTCTTCTTCCTGCCAATAATGGCCGGCCGATAACCAGTCGTGTGGTATCAGCGCTCGCTTCTCGCGGTAGCGAACTGACCATCATCGACATTCGCGAATTTAATGACAATGAATTACAGTCCGTTGCTGAAGCGATCAAGGCTATCCCACCGAATGGATTTGTCTCGCTTGTAATCTCCAGTGCCGTGCTCACATCCAAAAGCGCAGCTGGATTGTGGGACGCGATTTCCAGTCATCCGATCGTGGCATATGTTCAGTGCATCGGAGACGATATGCCAGATACAGCCGGCCAGGTTGTTGAGTGGGTGGCCTTGCTTGCCAAAAAGGAAGCCATGGTTTCTTCGTTTGAGCTCGTTCGCTGTCGGCTGGGTGCGCTGAGTGACGCTGCGCTATCGACATTACTGTCGGTGACGACGGGAATCGTAGAGCTTGAAATTTCCGAGAATGAGATTAGTGAAGATCAAATCAGACGCTTGGCCGACGCGGTTGCAGCGAGAAATGCCAATGTTGGTCCTCAGCTGACGGTACATTTTTCTGCCAACAATCTCGACGACGTGATCAACCTGCCGGATCGATCTCAACTTGCCGGCCAAGGCCTCTATTTCCGTCAGCTTGACCAAATTTGGGCATTTCAGGATCAACCTTTCTACGAGGTCATTCCTTCCGAAAGTCCAGTCCAAGAGAATTCAATTCATGAGGACTCCAACCATGACGATTCCAGCAGTGTGGTGGGTGAACCTTCTTCCGGGGATGAGGCTTGGGGTAGCGGATTCGAATTGTCGGCGGATGAATCTGACGTGGTTGTTGCCAGTTCTTCTGATGATGAACGCAGTGCTGAAAACTCATAGTGAGGAAAAACGTCAGCCGATCAAATAATGCCAGTCGTTTAAACGCTGGTTAAGGCTCCGAGGCTATGGAATCGGTTTGATGACATGGCCTCGGCGAACATATCCGCCATCGAGGTTTGGCCTTCAGCGTCAATTCCCCAATGGATTGAAACATTTCTATATTTACGAATCAAACCTCCATAAACAAGTAATTTTTTCGGAACAACTTTTCGCCTATAATCAGCCGCACGCCGCAAATCTGGCGAAAGCAAATCCGCAGTGCCCTTGTTGTTTCAGTGATCTGGAGGTTTCATGAAAAGGCTTTTGACATTCTTAATGGTGGCCCTGCTCGGTACCAGCGTCTTGATGGGTAACGCGCAGGCAAAACGTCTCGGCGGTGGGGGGTCGATTGGTAAGTCGTCCCCAACGTACAGCCGCCAGGCCACTCCGCCAGCTAATCAGGCGGCTCCTGCACCGCGCCCCGCGCAGCCCGCAGCGCCGGCGCCTGCAAGCCCTTGGCGGGGTATCTTGGGCGGCGCCCTGTTGGGACTTGGCTTGGGCGCATTACTGTCGCACTTTGGTATGGGCGAGGCGGCAGCCGGCATGATCGGCACCATGCTGATGATTGGTCTGTTGGTGGCTGCAGCAATCTTTATTTTCCGGATGATCAGCCGCAAATCGCAAGCCACGCCGCTGCAGCCGGCTTACGCCGGACCCATGCAGCGCGAAGCTAACAATGATTTCGCGCGCACGCCCGAGATTGGATCAGGGTTGGGTGGTTCCGCTGGGGCCTATTCATCGACTTCTCAAGCATCTGTTCCCGCAGACTTTGACGTGAACGGGTTCTTGCGGCACGCGAAAACTAACTTTATTCGCATGCAAGCAGCCTGGGACCGTGCGGATGTGAACGATATCCGTGAGTTCACTACCCCAGAGATGTTTGGTGAGCTCAAGATGCAACTGTCCGAGCGTGGTGCTGCGTCGAATGTGACCGATGTTGTAAGCATCGATGCCGAGTTGTTGGGTGTCGAGACCAATAGCGTCGAGCATGTCGCCAGTGTGCGCTTTTTCGGCACGATCCGCGAAGCCGAGCATGCACCTACGGAGTCGTTCAGCGAGGTCTGGGTACTGTCCAAGCCCGTTGAAGGCCAGCAAGGTTGGCTCCTTGCCGGGATACAGCAATCAACCTAAGCGCGCCGAGCCAGGTAATCCGCTCGCCGCGGGTTGGCGCAGTTTCATGATCTAAGCCGCTCAGCTCTTGAGCGGCTTTTTTGTCTGTCGTGATGCTTTGCATTTACCACAGGACGCCAGATAAACGCCCTCATTTGGGCATTGCCCGCCGCCATGCAAGTGAAAGCAGCATTGCTCGGCGTAGCGGGCATCATGGCTAAGCCAATGGTTGACGCTTATCTCGAGCGCCGCCACAAGCGGTGAACCTTGTTTGACAGCCGTGTTTAATGTGCAGCGAGCGAGTTAATGCCCATGATTATTCGATTGCCGCTCATAATTTTTTCTGGTGATCGCCGTCTGCGATCGACGCGATTAAATCAGCCGGGCGTGAGGAATGTTTACGCAGACGCATGTTGATCATTTCGACCACCACCGCAAACGCCATCGCACTGTAGATATAGCCCTTCGGAATATGCGTACCGAAACCCTCTGCAATCAAGACGACTCCAATTGCCACCAGAAACGCAAGCGCCAACACCTTAAAGGTGGGATGCGCGGAAACAAATCGACCGATGGATCCGGCGAATAGCATCATCAACCCGACTGAAACAATAACTGCCGCCACCATAATCTCAATACGATCTACCATGCCTACTGCAGTGATAATCGAATCCAATGAGAATACGAGATCAATGATCATGATTTGTAAAATCACCATACCAAAAGCTGCATGCACTGGCGACGCCCGTTCGGCATGTGCGCCCTCCAGCATCTGGTGGATTTCACCCACGCTTTTCCAGAGCAGGAAGAGCCCGCCGAGTAACAGTACAAGGTCACGCCCGGAAAAAGCATTTCCCAGGATCTCGAATAACGGCGTGGTCATGCCGATGATCCAGGACAGCATGAAAAGCAAGCCGACCCGCATGAACATAGCCGCAAATAAACCGATTTTTCGGGCTACCTCACGCTGATGTGCCGGTAATTTATCAACCAGAATGGAGATGAATATGACGTTATCAATGCCTAGCACCAGCTCCAGCGCGGTGAGTGTTGCGAAAGCGATCCAAGTATGCGGATCGGATAATAATTCAATCATCGATGGCTTCCGGCAGTTTGAGTGTGCAGCGGATTTTAGCGAGGTATCAAGCATATCGCAGCGCTGCAACATCGCGCCAATCCAAGCATAATCAGATCAAGTCTTCGTAAAAACGGGACCAAACAGTGAGTCTTAATTTTCGACATTTGCATTACTTCTGGGTTGTGGCCAAGGAAGGGAGCGTGACGCGAGCTGCGGATCGTTTGGGTCTGGCAATTCAAACGGTGAGCGCGCAGCTGTCTTTGCTTGAACAAGCCGTAGGCAAGGCGCTATTCAAGCCACAGGGTCGGCGGCTGGTCCTGACCGAGGCCGGACAAGTGGCCTTGCGTTATGCGGATCAAATTTTCTTGCTGGGTGAGCAGCTGCAAGAAGCGCTGGGCGATGTGGACACAGAACCGGTGATGCGCCTCACGGTGGGGATCTCGGATTCGTTACCCAAGCTGATCGCATCTCGCATGCTGGACGCAGCGCTTGCGCTTCCGCAACGGGTACGTTTGATATGTTACGAGGAGCAGTTCGAGTCCCTGCTCGGCAAACTTTCTGTCCACAAGCTCGATGTCATGCTCACTGATCGTGCGGTGCCGCCGGGTTCATCGCTGCGCGTATTTAGTCACTTGCTAGGCGAAACACAGATCAGTTTATACGCGCTGCCAGCACTGGCGGATCGTTACCGAAAAGGTTTTCCAAAAAGCTTGACCGGTGCGCCCATCTTGCTGCCAACGCGAAACAACGCTATTCGCGCGCGCATTGATCACTGGATGGAATTACACGAGATCCAACCTGATTTGATTGGCGAATTTGATGACAACGCATTACTCCACACATTCGGACGCGCAGGTCGGGGTTTATTCCCTGCGCCAACTGTATTGTCAGAAGACGTGAAATCACAGTTTGGCGCTGTCGAGGTCGGCGTGATGACCCAAGTTCGAGAGCAAATTTATGCGATTTCCAATGAACGCAAAATTCAGCATCCCGCAATTGAAGCGATATTGAATGCAATTCATAGTGATGTGTTTTGATGCAGTCTGATACCGCCACAATACTTTGCCAGAGTTCGCATCATAAGCTTTCACGAAGCCGAAGACTCCGAACCAGATAAGCTCGTCACGCGTCGAGGACCATTTTACAAGTACGCTAATACTGAATTCAGCTATTCAAAGCGCAGACATGGGGTGAATGACGTTGCTCAAGGCCGGTATCGTTTACTGCCCCGATTTAATGACTAGCTGAGGTGTGCGGGCGATATGCAGGACGAATGCTCGACGAAGCAGAGCGATGTCGTACAAATAAAAACCCCCGCTCGAGCGCGGGGGCTAGATAACACCTGTAACATGCTATGCACGCCATCAAAACGTGGGGACGGCGGTCACGGCTTTTTGAGCTGAATTTCGAACTGAGCAAAATACGCAGATACGTTATCGATGTCAGCGTCGCTGAGTGGTTTGGCGATTACATTCATCACCTCGTTCTGTCGTTTACCCTCGCGAAAATCACGCAACTGGGCGGTCAGGTACATTTCAGGTTGGCCCGCTATGGAGGGTGTGCCAGCCATCGAAGACAGACCTTTTTCGCCGTGACACATGATGCAGCTCTGGGCCACCGAGGCACCAGCTTTGACATCAGCAGAAATGCCGGTCGGGGATAGAACGAGGGCGGCAAAGCCAAGAGCAATATGAAGAGCGGTTTTCATTTTTGGATCGATTGAAACAGGTTGGAGAAAACAAAAAACCCGCCGCGATGATTTGCGGCGGGTTTGATTCAGACGATCACCGGGCTTGTGACCCAGTACTCATCCTGGTCGGTTAGTTACCGACGTAGCTAATGCGATAGAGCGCGCCAGCGTAGTCGTCGGATACCAAGATCGAACCATCTGGCAGGTTAGCGACATCAACCGGACGGCCGATTGCGCGTTTGGTAGTTGGATCAAGGAAGCCTTCAGCAAACACCTCAGCAGCACCCGCAGTACCGTCTTCTTTCACCGGCACGTAGTTGATCAGGTAGCCGCTTGGCTCTTTACGGTTCCAGGAGCCGTGCGAAGCGATAAACATACCGCCCTGATACTTCTTCGGGAATGCCTTGCCAGTGTAGAACGACAGGCCAAGCTGAGCTTCGTGCGCTGGGAATTCTACTTGCGGGAAGATCATGCCAGCTGGCTCAGGCAGACCCTTCAGGTCAGGCGCCGCAGGCGACCCAGCCACTTTGTATTTGCCGTTGTAGAACGGGAAGCCAAAGTGCTGGCCAGCTTTAGTGATGCGGTTCAATTCGCCCGGTGGAACGTCGTCACCCAAACCGTCCACCTGGTTGTCGGTGGTCCAGATGATTTTGTCTTTCGGGTTGATATCCAGGCCAGCCGGGTTACGCATACCCATTGCGTACACTTCCTTGCCCGAGCCATCGAACGGGTTCACACGGATCACGCCGCCGATACCGGTCTTGTTGTACAGGTCAATCTTGTCTTTCGGTTGCACGTTGAACGGCTGACCGAGGGTGATGTAGGCCTTGCCATCGTCTGCCACTTTGCAGGTACGGCCAGTGTGGTTGAAAGACTCTTCTTCAACTGGGATCAGGCCGCCTTCTTTAACAGCGGTGATCACTGCAACGTCAGGACCTTCGTAGAAGTACTCAGCTGCTGGGAAGTTCAACACGCGGTTCGACTCAACCACGATCAGGAAGCCATCCTTAGTCCAGCAAACGCCATTCGGGTTCTTGAACTTGATCGAAGGAGCGAAAGGCTTGACTTCGTCAGCGACGTTGTCGCCGTTGCGGTCGGTCACTGCCCATACGGTGGTTTTACGTGTACCAACGAACAGCATGTTGGTTGATGGTGCAACCGCCATGTAACGTGCGTCAGGCACGACTGCGTACAACTCGATCTTGAAGCCTTCTGGCAGTTTGATCTTTTTCAGGTTCGCCTTCAGTTTCTCGGCGTTGCTACCGTCCTGAGGCACGGTGGGGATATCCATTGCAGTGCCCGAGGTTCTGAACTGCGAGATCTTTTCGAGGCCCTAGTCTTTGGCGAAGCTCGATGCCGAGAAGGCGATGAGCAGTGCCGATGCCAGAGCGCTCCTAACAATGTTGGATTTGGCCAATTTAATCTCCGATGGTTTTTTATGGACAAAACGGTTTGTCGCCGCTAACACAGCAAAACTTTCATTAATATTAAACCAACAATATTTCCGAGAGCATCACACAATGCTAGTGGAATTGCGACTACAGGACTTGCTGAATACGGGCTACAAGTGAATTTTTTTCAAGCTGTTGAGCCTGATCAGCAGCCGCTGTCAAAGCAGCAATTGTTCCCCGTCAATGGACGATCTTTCGCACATGACGGCGCGAATCGATTACAGAAATAAAAAAAGCGCTATTTAATGACCACGCCCCAAGGCACCTCGCCCACTTTCACTTCCGATATCACTTTCAGCTCAA
>Ga0194118_10002999_pt1 | contig 20326 bp, 24 predicted proteins | sample TA2MahsurfametaG_2_FD_148662 | JGI IMG/M metagenome (GOLD analysis project Ga0194118, IMG submission 148662) | Freshwater microbial communities from Lake Tanganyika, Tanzania - TA2015013 Mahale N5 surface | ecosystem: Environmental > Aquatic > Freshwater > Lake | place: Tanzania: Lake...
CGCCAAGTCCTTGCTGGTGGTAATGACCATAATCATTAAGTCCTTTTGAAGAGGACTCTTGGTCACCATTGGGGATGCGCTGCTTGAACTTATATTGAGAGCCGTTTGGAAGAGTCGCCCTATAAGCTGGGTGCTTGTTGGAGCTGAAACTGAAGAGTGTGCAACGGCAGCTCTCGAAGTCTTAAAAGAGAAGATGATTAAAAGGGCAGTATCGCTAAAGCATCTAGAGATTGCAGAGCCAGCTCAGAGCGGCAAAGTACCTCGAATCTTCTGCGCGATATAAGAGGGAATCTCTCGAGAAAATGCGAAGAAGATTACATACTATTGAAAGATGCGGGGACGAAGACCATCAAAACTCATTTCATGGGAGGAACTTTAAAAGGTATCAGTATATCAAGAGATGCCTTACAGGCAGTAATGCGATTAGTTGAAAGACAGAATTAGATTTTGCAACACAATGCACTATTTTCAAATAGATTTAATACTAATCAATCTGCTATTTCGGTAATTCTCTTTATCCGTTTATCCGTAAAAACATCATATTCATCGGTGCTTCTGGTTGAGAATTCTGTAACTATTGCACCTTCAGGGCCTGCTTGAAACCAATGCAATGTGTCGGGGAAAATTGTATGTTGATCTCCAGGATTAAGAACTAATTCATGCCAGACGGTATAAATATTTCTTTCTTTTTCAAACGGATTTGCCTTGCGATTAAGAGTTTTTTCTCCTTCAACGTTTAAATAAACTGCGCCTTTTCTGCAGCGAAACGTTTCCTCTTTGCCCAGATTTCCTTGGACAGAAACGTGTTTATGTTCCGGACAAACTTGATTTGGCAATAAAACAATTTCTTTGGCGCACACTCGCTCGGTGTTTACATAAACCAGTAGCTGGATACCTATTTTATCAAGATTTGATAAACCAAAATCTGATACTTCAATTTTATCTTTTTCCTCATTTGTTAAAATAATCCCAGCACTTTTCATTTGGGAAAAAGTCCACTCTTGTCGTTGTTTAATTACTTTTTTTTGCAGCATTAAATAGTCTCTCCCTCTACTCCGAGGTACGCTACTAAAGCACCTGTTTTCAAAACCTGTCCTGGTTCTGCAACTATTTTAATTAAGATGCCCTCTTCAGGAGATTCGACTTCTACCTGAGCCTTATCGGTTTCTACAACTAACAATGCTTCTGCAACGCTTACACGCTCACCAATTTGTTTTATCCAAGCAAGAATTTCCATTTCGTCTGCAGTTTGCCCAAGAGCAGGCAGTCTAATCTCTATAGCCATTCAAGGTTTCCCCATCTTGTGTAATTGTAGCATTTTATCTTTTATTCTTTCAACACTAGGAACAACCGATTGTTCAAGTACTGGAGTTACGGGAAGTGGAACATCATATGCAGCAATTCTTTGTACTGGAGCTTTCAAGTCATAAAAGCATTTTTGTGAAATCAAAGCTGCTACTTCCGCTCCCCACCCACCTGTAAATGTATCTTCATGAGCAATTAAAGCTTTTTTGGTTTTTTTCACTGATTCATAAATAGTATCTGTGTCCAAAGGAAGAAGGGAAACTGGATCAATTACTTCACAGTCGATTCCTTCTGCTACAAGTTCCTCAGCAGCAGCTAAACACCGATAAAGAGTTAAATGCGTTGAGATAATAGTCATCGACGTCCCATTACGCTTTTTCAAAGCTTTACCAATTGGGAACAAGTATTCTTCTTCTGGAACCTCTGCTGTCAAATCCATTCCACCAGCAGATTCTCTTCCCTTACTTCCATAAAGTAATTTATGTTCGAACACAATTACAGGGTCATCATCTCTAATTGCACTTTTAATAATTCCTTTGGCAACATAAGCATCAGAAGGGCACACAACTTTTATTCCTGGAACATGTATGAAATAGCTTTCTGGAGATTGACCATGTTGTGCACCTCGATTAGCTGTTCCCACAGGACAACGAAGCACCAAAGGAACTTTTAATTTTCCACCGGACATATATCGAATCTTTGCAGCTTGATTAACAACTTCATCCATACATTCAAAAATAAAGTCTGAGTACTGTAAATCTGGAATAGGTCTCATCCCCATTAATGCAGCACCAACCGCTGTTCCTATAATTGCTTTTTCACTTATTGGAGTGTCAATAATTCTTTCGTGCCCAAATTTTTCTGGTAGACCTAAATAGACTCCAAAAGCGCCACCGAAACCTCCAGGAATTCCTATGTCTTCTCCAATTAAAAATACGTTTGGGTCTCTCTGCATTTCTTCGGCGATGGCTTCTCTAATGGCTTCACCGATACCCATTCTGCGTTTACTTGTCATGGTTGCACTTCTCTAGGTGATTTCATTTCAGAAGCGTAAGCATCGATAAAGGCATCTTCAATTGGTGGAAAATTAGACTGTTGGGCAAACAAAACAGCATCATGAATTTCTTCTTGGATGTTCTTTTGAATTACAGTGTAGGATTCATGATCAAGTAAATTTTTCTTAAACAGCGATTCTTTCATTCTTTCAATTGGATCTGAGTTTTTCCAATATTCTTCTTCTTCCTTAGTTCTATACTTTTTAGCATCACCCCTACTATGACCGGCAAACCTATAGGTTTTTGCTTCAATAAGTATTGGGCCTTCTCCATTTAATATAGATTCTTTTGCTTCTTTTGCTGCTAAATAGACTTCAATAACATTCATTCCATCGACTATTACTGATCTCATTCCGTAACTTTTTACACGCTCTGCTACGTCCTCGACAAGAGTTGTTTTGTTATAAGGGGTGGATGCGCCATAAATATTGTTTTCACAAACATAAATTATGGGCAACTTCTGATAAGCAGCCATATTTAAGCCTTCATGAAACGCACCTTCATTAGTAGCCCCTTCACCAAAAAAACATGCAGCAATTTGCTTAGTTTTTTTCATTTTAAAAGCTAGCCCAATTCCAGTAACAATACTGATTCCACCAGCAACGATTGCAATTGCAGGTACCATGCCAACTTCAGAGTCTCCAAGATGCATTGACCCACCCTTACCTTTACAGCAACCAGTTTCCTTACCATAAAGTTCTGCCATAGCTTCACGCATTGTTACACCTTTAGCGATTGCATGTCCATGTGGTCTGTGCGTTGAAGTGATCCAATCATTTTTTTCAAGTACAGAGCAAACACCAACGGCCACAGCTTCTTGTCCTTGATATTGATGAATAGTTCCTGGTAATTCTCCTTTAAGAAAAAGTTGATAAACTTTATCTTCGAACTTTCTAAGACGAATTATATTTTTAAAAAGTGAAATTAATAAGTCAGTATCTTGTTGCTTGAGATCAATTTCGCGAATAGCCATTATTAGAGTTTCCCTTTAGAGCCATATAGGTTTATCAATTTCCTAACATTTATTTTTATTGACTCTTTGCCAACTTCTAGAAAATCACTTTTTTTATGTGACCCCACTATATCATGAACGAAAAAATCATCATTTAAATTTATGATATTCTGTCTCACAGACTTAAAAAAATCTGTTTTCAATCTAGTTCCAACATTGAATTTTGCAACTCCGTTCACGATGGCGTCCTTGATTTGATTATCTGGAAAGCCCGTACCCCCATGAACTGCAAGTGGCACGTTTACTTGACTTCTTATTTCTTTGAGTCTTTGAATGTTAATGTTTGCACTTCCTTTTGTTAGCAGATGAACATTACCAATAGCAACGGCTAGACAATCGATTCCTGTTTCTTCCACAAACTTGCTAGCTTCTACGGGGTCGGTCATATAGGATTTTGCATCGACTATTTGTCCACCTAGGTAATCAGGCAAACTTCCAAATTCGGCTTCGACTTGAACATTATTTTTATGGGCAATCTTAACCAGTTCTTTTACGTCTTTTTTTGCTTTATCAACTTCCCACCTATGGCTATCAATCATGACGGTGTTAAAACCAAATTCGATTCCTTTTATCGCTTGTTCCAATGTGTGTGTTTCGTTAAGTAAAAAGGCAACAGGCACTTGTGCATCCTTTAATAGTGCGCGGCCACTGGCAGCTAAGAACTCGATGCCATTTTTGTTCAACCAATTATCCTCCAGCATTGTTGCACCAAATCCCATAATTATTGGTGATTTTTCTTCCTCTGCTGTTTCTAGAATGGCTTCAAACGAGTAACTATCCCAACTTTCAAAGTATCCAACCGCATAATTGCCTTTGACTGCATCATTTAATATTGAAGAAAGCGAATGTAGCATCAATCTACACTCTTAACTTTGATTTTTGACATCTCATTGATTGCTTCATTTCGAGTAAACAATGTTGTGTTACAGCCCAGCCCCTGGCAAACAGATGCTCCTAAAACTGCCCCAAACTTTAATGAATCTAGCGTTGGCCATGATTCGCTTATCCCAATAGCCATACCAGCTGTGAATGCATCACCAGATCCCGATCCATCCACAAAATTAATTTTGTAAGGTTCAACCTGATAAGCACACTCCAGATCTTTGTACAAAACACCTTTTGTTCCACAAGTTATCGCCGTAGCTTTTACGCCCCAGTCCATAAAGCATTTTGCTTGATCTTGAGGTTTTTCAAGGTTAGTAATTTGAGTCGACTCATCGTCATTAGGAAAAAAGTAATCAACATAGGGTAGTACGTCTTTTATTTTATCGCTTATTTCTTGTTGGCTACTTGCTACTGCAATATCCAAAATGATTATATAGTTTTTTTCTTTTAATTTTCTAAATAATTCTGCTAGTTCTTTCGAGTCTATATTTGGCATCAGTAAGTATCCCCCAAATATAAATATCTTCACATTATTTGGAGACAAATATCCGTTGAGTCCATTGTCTAAGTCGGAAACACTCATTTTTGAGTTTGCGCCAATATAGTGAATATACCTTCTGTCTTGATTTTTAATGGGAACAATAATTGTTTGTGAAGTTGAAGCTTCTTTGGTTTTGAATACAGCGTTAGTATTTATCTTTTCATTAATTAGCAATCTAATCAGTTGATCCCCAATTACGTCGGAACCAACCATTCCGATGATTCCTGGTTTTTTACCAAGTTTTGATAATGCTATTGCTGTGTTGGAAGCACAGCCTCCGACTTGATGTGCTGGTTCGTCGACTTCTATTAATTCCCCCTCATTCGGCATGCGATCCATTGAGGGAAGAAAAACATCAGCAACAATTATTCCGGCGCAAATTATTTCGAGATTCTTATTTTCGGTCGTTAAAGTCATTCGCCTCCACCCCTTGCAAATGGGTAACCTGAACTGTCTGACCCTTAACTAGTTGAGCGCTCATGTCGCCAATACTAGGACTGGCACCAAACTTGCTGCTCGACTAGGTGCCGCAGGTAAGAGGGTTTTGTTGATTTCGCGCTCTTCCAAGGGTCCTTCTATTGCAAATGTAGAAAGACTCCAAGGCGATGCATCATCTGTTGAGAGCTTGAGATCGGCTGCTCCTAAGGCGGATTTCATTTACAACTGCGTAAATCCCCCCTACAACAAATGGGATAAGCAGTGGCCACCCATTCAGAAGGCAGTCACGGAATTGAGCATGAAGACAGATGCCGTTCTTGTTACTTGCTCAAATCTCTACGGATATGGACCTCATTAAGGGGTACTCACTGAAGATCTGCCATTACGAGCTACTTGGAAAAATGGACGAATTCGGGCTGACATGTGGCTGCAAGTTAAAGAACTCCACGACGCCGGAAGAATTCGGGCTACTGAAGTTCGGGGTTCTGACTACATCAGCGCATCCGATCAGAGTCGAATGGGCGATCGCGTGGTTCCAAGATTGATAGAGGGAAAGAGCGTCCAATTGCTTGGGTCTTTGGACAAACTTCATACCTGGACTGACCCAGATGATGTAGCGCATCTGATGATGGTGGTGGCAGAGGAAGAAGTTGCTTGGGGCAGACCCTGGCATGTCCCAAGCAATGGCCCCATGACACAACGACATGTTGTTAGGGATATCGCACTTGAGTTAGGCATAAAAGATCCAAAGGTGAGCTCAGTTCCACCAATAATCGAAAAAACACTTGGCTTGTTTAATCCAATTATGCGTGAACTAGGTCATACGGCATATCAATTTAATGAACCGTTTGTAATGAGTGACGAACGTTCGCGCAAGACTTTTGGTTTAAAACCAAAGCCATGGGATTTAGTGATCAGAGACCTTGTAACGCACTACAAATGATGCAAAAGAGTTGAAAAGAAGAGTCGCCCTATAAGCCGGATTCTGTCTTGCTATTTCTAGCGAGATCACCATCCATCTAGATCTGTAATTGCTTACAGATTCAAGCAACCTACCCACCAGCATGAGCGAGCAGCTCTTGACGCTGGCCTACGTGGTCTTGCTCCAAGTGGGGTTTTCATAGCTACCGATATCACTACCAGCACTGGTGGTCTCTTACACCACCGTTTCACCCTTACCAATATTGCTATTGGCGGTTTTCTTTCTGTTGCACTACTCCCGCGGATTGCTCCGGGTGGACGTTATCCACCACTTTGCTCTTTGGAGTCCGGACTTTCCTCGGTGCTTAAAAGTTAATTAGGCTCTTAAGTAACGCGGTGATCCGGGCGACTCTTCGTCACGAATTTTACCTCTCTATTACAGCTTGGCGTTAATCAGTTCTAGCGGCCTTGAAGTAGCGGCAGTAAGCGCACGTTCACGCGAATATCCCAAGTCAGCCAGTATTTCCAGGGCCAGCGCCGGAGTTCCAATACCTCCAGCTAATCTGCCATCGAGGCGAAGCGCCTTTCCATCTTTAATCTCAATTTCCATATCTCCAAATGGATATCTACCCGGGTCCAAGCCTGTTGCTGCAAGGGCGTCTGTCGTAATAATCAGTCGGTCTAGGGCAACATCACATGTCTTTCTCACAAGTTCTCTTGGAACATGAACGTCGTCAATAATCATTTGAAAGTGAATGTCTTCTCTCTCAAAGACAAGTTCAACCAGTTCGCCATCTTTTTCCATACCGTTAAAGAGATGCGTGACAGTTTTCGCACCAGCATCAAAAGCCGCTTCTGCAACTTTCCTACTAGCTGTTGTATGACCAAGTGATACGACCACACCGGCCTCACTTATGGTTCTTGTAGCCTCAATTCCCCCAGGCAATTCTGGCGCGAGCGTAATCATCTTTACATTTGGAATGCTCAGCAATTCGTTGATTAGCGATGGTTCTGGTTGGCGTAAGAGGTTCTCAGAGTGGACTCCGCGACGTTCCGATGCCAGACATGGGCCTTCAAGATGAATTCCGAGTATTCGTGCTTCGTCATCACCTTGCGACTTTGTTACTTCATTTATAAGGCTTGCCGATCTCTTTAAATTACTCAAATCACTTGTTATCAGTGACGGAAGGAATCCTGCTACTCCAAAAGATTTCAGTGACCGAGCTGCTTTCCTTATCTCATCCGGGGTTTTCGCGGAGAGAAAATCAATACCTGCATGGCCGTTTACATGTAAATCGATATAGGCCGAGTCTTGCATAAGTCAACCCTATCTTGACCCTCGTGACATCAATCAGAAGAGACTATAGGGTGCAGCCGTGAGCCGAACCGTTGACGCAGATTTTCTCGCCCTCCCGCTCTCCCATTTAACAGACGCCGCAATTTCCACAGCTAAGTCGCTTGGAGCATCGCATGTTGATGTGCGCGTTGAGCGAACTAGGACTGGTGTGCTTTCACTACGTGATGCAAAACCGGAGACCCAGAGCGATGAAACAATTATTGGAATTGGTGTTCGCGTAATAGTAAATGGTGCATGGGGCTTTGCATCCTCGCCTGACTTATCGGCCGACACCGCAAATCGCCTTGCAAATACAGCTGTTGCGATGGCAAAGACCTCGAAACCGCTCTCAACCGAACTTGTATCACTCGTCCATGAGCCTGCATATCCGAACAAAACCTGGGTCTCCTCCTATGAAGTAGATCCTTTCTCAATTTCAGATAGCGAACGCAAAGATCGATTGGCATCTTTAAGTAGCAAATTGCTCGCCTCAAACTCGGTAAACCACACAAGCGCGATGACGATGTATGTGAAAGAGCAGAAACATTACGCCGATTCCAATGGAACTAGCACCACCCAACAGCGCGTACGAATACAAACTCAGATTGAAGCCATCTCAATCGGTGAACATGGTTTTGAATCTATGCGCACACTCGCTCAACCCGCAGGATTTGGCTGGGAGTGGATGGGTAACTCAATTTGGAATTGGGATAAAGAGATTGATGAACTTCCAAATCTTCTTGCAGAGAAAGTTAAATCACCCTCAGTTCAACCCGGCAAATACGACTTACTAATTCATCCATCAAATCTCTGGCTAACAATTCATGAATCAATCGGACATGCAACCGAACTAGATCGCGCCATGGGTTATGAAGCCAATTACGCTGGAACTTCTTTTGCTACCCCAGAGAAACTGGGTAATTTGAAATACGGTTCAAAGTTAATGAATGTGACCGGCGATCGCCTCACTGAACATGGATTGAGCACTGTTGGTTGGGACGATGAGGGCGTTGCTGCGCAGCGTTGGGATATTGTTAAAGATGGAGTCCTAGTTGGCTACCAATTAGATCGACGAATCGCAGCTCGAGTTAATCAAGAGCGAAGTAATGGCTGTGCTTTTGCCGACTCTCCCGCGCACGTTCCTATCCAGCGCATGCCTAATGTTTCACTACAACCAAATCCAACTGGCCCGAGCCTTGATGAACTTATTTCCTCGGTTGAAGATGGAATCTACATTCTTGGCGATAAGTCTTGGTCTATCGATATGCAGCGTTATAACTTCCAATTTACTGGCCAGCAATTCCATCGGATTAAAAATGGCAAGCTCGCTGGGCAACTAAAGGATGTTGCATATCAAGCAACTACAACGGATTTCTGGGGCGCAATGAAGGCAGTAGGTGGGCCATCTACCTATGTACTAGGCGGCGCATTTAATTGCGGTAAAGCTCAACCTGGCCAAGTTGCCGCCGTAAGCCACGGATGTCCGGCTGTAATCTTCGACAAGATTAATATCCTCAACACTGTTGCGGAGGCCGGCAAATGATCTCTGCGCAAGATTTAGTTGAAAAAATCCTGGCAAGAGCCACAAGTGATGAGTGCATAGTTATAGTAATAGATAAAACCCAGGCGAACCTTCGTTGGGCAAGCAGCACTTTGACAACTAACGGAGTTATCCAAGAGCGCAGCGTGACTGTTCTTGCATTTATTTCTATGGATGGATCAATGGCTGCTGGCGGAGTCACGCGCACCAACGTTGATGAAAAAGATATTGATGCAATTCTCTCTGAGGCAGGCGCGACTGCAAAGGCTTCTGGAGCTGCTGATGATTTTGCACCGATAGCTAAAGACTTATCGCTAGGTGATTGGAGCGCTGCTCACACTCCTACCGGACCGGAAGTTTTCGCAAAATTTGCACCAGACCTTGGCGAGATGATGAAACGTTCGGTTGCGGACAAGATTGAGCTATTTGGTTATGCCGAACACACTCACTCAACAACCTGGGTTGGCTCTAAAGGCGGCTTAAGGCTTCGTAGCGACTCACCAATTGGCCGAGTTGAAATGACAGGAAAATCCCACGAACGTTCTCGCTCCACTTGGGAAGGAATTGAAACTCACGACTTCTCTAATGTCTCAGTTTCGGCAATAGATAAAGCGATTAGACAGCGCCTTGAATGGCAGGCAAAAAAGATTGATTTACCAGCTGGCAAATACGACACTATTTTCCCATCAGGAACTATCGCCGATCTCTATACCTACATGATCTGGGTGTCCACGGCCCGCGATGCTTGGGAAGGTCAGAGCGTATTTTCTAAGAAGGGTGGCGGGACAAGAGTTGGCGAGAAATTGGCAAATGTTCCAATAAATCTTCGTAGCGACCCGTCAAACAAATTACTCCCCGGCTCCCCTTTCATTGCCCATCCAACATCTAGCCCACTCGGATCGATTTTTGATACCGGCCAAAAGAGCGTGCAAGTTGATTGGATGAAAGAAGGTGTACTACAGAGTCTTATTCAAACTAGATCTTCATCGAAGTTAACTTCTCTTCCATTCACTCCTATGGGTGATAACTACTTTATGGAAGTAAGTGGCGCTACTGGAAATACCGAGAGTTTGATTAAGCAGGTAGATAACGGACTCTTACTAACAACACTTTGGTATATCCGAATGGTCGATCCAAATACTCTGCTTCTTACAGGTTTAACCCGTGATGGCGTTTACTATGTTAAAGGCGGGGAAGTTCAAGGAGCCACAAATAATTTCCGTTGGAATGACTCCCCTGTTAGCGCTCTATCGCGCATTAAAGCTGCTGGCGCGAGTGAGTGGACCCAACCTCGCGAATGGTCTGAGTATGCAACCCATATGCACTTCCCAGCTCTCGTTATTGGCGACTTCAATATGTCGACTGTGAGCCCAGGAAACTAAGAATCTAAAGCTAGATTCACCAAACCATCTGCATCTGTATTTAATTCTCTCGGAATCCACTCGTACTTGATGAGCTCAGGTGAGTGAGCATCGCGCGCTTGAATCGCCATCTTGCGCATCTCAGGGTTCTTAATCTTCCAATTCCCGCTCATCTGTTCAACGATTAACTTTGAATCCATTCGAACTAGCACTTTCGCTTTTGGATCCAATCGATTTATCGCCCTTAAGCCAGCTATCAAACCGCTGTATTCAGCAACATTATTTGTAGCAACGCCAATTCGCTCTGATAACTCAACAACTACTTTTCCACCCTCACTTATTACTGCGCCAAAAGCTGCTTCGCCCGGATTGCCTCTTGATCCGCCATCGGCGTATAGAAGAAAACTTCGGGACATTAATCCAGCCTTATCAAGATTCTTCGACATTCTTCGCATCTAACAACTTCATCATCAGGCAAAGCTTTAATGCGAGTTAACTCAGCTGAATTCATAATCAAATGGCAGCCTAGACATTGATTTCCAGCAAATTTTGCAGCTCCCACGCCATCTCCACTTGCTTTTATCTTCTCGTAAAGGGCCAATAAGTCGGCATCAATCGTTGGCGCCAACTGGGTGCGGGAATCAGTCGTGCTCTTTGCAGAACTCTCAAGTGAGGAGAGCTCCTCTTCCTTCTTTACCCTTAAATCATTGACTTGCGTTTCTAGCGCGGCAGACTCTAACTCCAATTCCTTAATCCTTAAGTCAATTCCTTCGACTCGAACCATAATCTCAAGTTCAACCTCTTCTAATTCAGCTCTTCGTTTAGCAAGCGAGCCCAACTCGTGTTGGAGCTGCTCTAGTTCTTTTGGTGTGCCTAGACCTGAGGAGAGGCGCTTCTCGTCGCGCTCAATTCTTGAAACAACTTGTTCGACATCCACTTCAGCTCGCGATAGCTCATGCTTAATGTCTAACCGCTCAGTGTTGGCAGCAACAAGGAGATCTCGCTTGGCTTGAAGCTCTTTGTTTACCTCATCAAATTTCTTGGCAATTGGAAGAGTGCTCGCCTTATGCTTTATTTGAATCAAATCAGAATCTAATTGTTGAAGGGCTAGAAGTCTTTCCTGTACTTCTCGCGTCGCCTTCATCCCTTGATTCTAGGTCTCGTGCTCAATTGCTCCAACTACCCGCAAAAACTCAGATCGAACTTGTTCTGGGTTCTCAAAACCGTTTCGCCATCTTCCAATGTGGGCTTTCTCTGCTGTTACTTCATTTGTGAAGAATTCACGCATTTTCTCATCATCATCCAAGCCCACGACTTCTAGGAGTTGCTTGTAACTCTCTTCTCTCTTATTCATGACTAAATCCTCTAGCCAGAGAGTTAGATGTTGCTTTTGTGGAACTTTTGCCTTCTCCTCGGTAGCTAATCTGATTCGATCGCGGAACCAAGGAAGCGCACTCTTCAAGTCGTTAGGCCCCCACGGTTCGGGTATCACTGATGAGAGATTATCCAGAGGATTTCGACGCATTTCGATAAATATGGCCTCAGGAAAGAGTCGATAAATCTCAGATGCAAACATCATGTTTGGAGGCGTTGTATCCATCCAGTACTTCTGGCCTTTAAATCTCTTATGGTTTTGAATGTATCCAAGTAAAAATTTGCGACCTGCGGCAATTGGATCTCCCAGCCCATTTTCAAGTTCATCAAGAAGGGCAATCCACTTCTTACGCTTCATGGAGCGGTGTATCCCGCTCTCTTCGCCGATTCGATTAATCCGCTTCCACCAATAGCCAAGGGCTTTACGGCGGAACATCTTGTAGCGAAATTTTATTGAAAGATTCAAGGGATTTAAGAGCGCTAATCGCTCAAACAAAGTTAGCTGCGTTGCCGGAATTCTATGCATCCCATAAACAAGATCGAGTAATCCGTAGACCTCAGTCATGAATCTGACTTCATTCGGTGCACCAGAAAATAAGTTTGGGTGCTTTCTGAGAAGGGTTCCAACAATTGTGGTTCCACTTCGTCCGATACCACCAGAAAATACCGGAATAATTTCTTGACTCACGGGCTATTACTTAGGTCGGTGACCGCAACCTTCTGGCTTACTGCAACAGCAAGTGCAGTTATTTGGTGGGCAGCCACAGGGAGACTTAAATGTTTCAGTCCTTTCAGCTCCTATGCATACCAAGAAAATACGAGTACAGCGATGATTGTGACAAGAGCTAACCAGCGGAAGAACTCATCTTCACCCCTTCGATGATTACGACTCTTGGCATCAGGATCTGAGTAAGTTCTCCCCATTTTTTGCCAAGCACGAAACCCCATCAAGGCCGTAAATCCAATAACCGAGTAGAAGAAGGTCTGCAGGTCCATAGGGTCAGAATCTAACATCATCGAAGAAACCTCAAGATTCAACTTGCCGCAGCCATAATCAGCACATCAACTCATGGTTGGATTGAAGTTATGAATTTGATTGCGCGGGTAGCAACAGAAGAAGATCTTGTGCTCATCCAGGAGATTGCAAATTTAAATCTACTCTCTTTTAATCCTCAGGAAAAACGAATAGGCGAGATAGAGGCTAGGGAATTCGTCCGTGGATTTGTCGACCCGGCTGCAACTAGATTTACTAAGTTTGAGGGCGACGAAGCGTGGCAGAGTTTTCTAACGCTAAACCCGGATTTCTCACGAAGTCGTTTCTATCTCGACATCTATACGCGCCCCGGGGCAAAGACTCTTCCGCAGACTTTATATCTTGCACTTGAAATAGCCAGAGCTGGAAGTCCTGATTTTCAACTCTGGCTTGGTGTTCAGTCAAATGACCGTGAATACAAGGAGCTATTAGAAGATAAAGGTTTCTCACTACTTCGTAAGTATTGGACTATGCAGATGGATTTGCCCTCTACTCAATCTGGATTTCAATCTACTGGTGCGATTAGAGAGATTGATTTGGATAATCCCCAAGAACTGCGCTCCTTTTATGAAGTGAATCAGGATTCATTTAGTAAGCACTTTGGATTTATGCCTAGACCCTATGAAAATTGGTGCGAAATAGTTCTTAGAGACCGCGAGGATTTGAACATGAGAGTTTGGCTTATCTCCTTAGATGGCCAGGATGTTGGATTTCTTGACTGTGATGATGAGTTGCTTCATGAGCAAAGTGGCTACGTATCTGGTTTAGGGGTTCGCCAAAACTTCCACGGAAAAGGTTTGGGAGAATCACTTCTGCGTCACGCAATAGAAGTGAATATCGGCCTTGGTCGGAGCAAGCTCTGTCTAAATGTTGATGCCGGAAACGAGAGCGGAGCCTTAAGGCTCTATGAAAAAGTTGGAATGAGACCGATCTCAGAGTGGCATCAATACGAAAATGTAAATTGGAGCAAATTAGGCTAGTTATTCAACTCTTTTTAGAGTTTTAGATTCTAGACTTACAAGGGTTTCAAATTCACTTCTAATTGCATTTGGATAGATCAAGTCGGGAAGTTCAGTTAACTCGCTAAAGCTCCACCATTTCGGCTCTAGCAGCGACACTTTTTCTAGTTCTGAGAGCACTTGCGGGACTGGGTCAAAACTATGACTACGAACCAAGAAATAAAGTTCGCGCTGTAAGTAGTCAATTCCATGGAAAGTAAATTCAACTTCTCGCTCCCATATCGGATCGGATTTAATTTCAGTTCTAAATCCAGTTTCTTCCCATAGCTCTCGGCTCGCTGCCTCCTGATGAGACTCCCCTGGCTCTAATCCACCGCCTGGGGCGTACCACCAAGTTCCGATCTCAGGTCTTGATGGATCTTGCCCACGAATAAGCAGTATTCGCTCAGTTGAATCGATTACTAAGACTCTTGCCGCTTCTCTAGGTGACGTCATCTACCCATCAATTCATTTACTGATTTGGCAAGAAATTCTTGAGTCTCCTGCGCATACTTTGGCGCGACTCCTGCAAGTGCATTAAATCCATGGATTGCACCCTTGAATTCCTTAAATATCGCATTAACCCCATCTCGCTTCAAATACTCCGCAAAAACTCTTCCATCATCGGCAAGCGTGTCGTACTCCGCGATTGCAAGAACAGCAGGAGCAACGCCTTTGAGGTCCTTGCTGTAGGCGGGAAATGCATAAGGATGTGAACGGAACTCTTCCTTTTGCGCATATTGATCTTCATACCACCGCATCATCTTTGAAGTTAGTCCGAATCCTTCTTTGTAATTGATTGCGCTAGGCAGATTGCCATCGTTTCCAGTACAGGGGTAAATCAACATTTGAAAAGCTAGTTTTACTAATTCGGTATCTCGGGCCTTCAAGGCGACTGCTGCTGCGAGATTGCCGCCTGCGCTATCGCCACCAACGCCAATTCTTGAACCATCAATTCCCAAAGTTGAAGCATTCTGTACTACCCACTCTAAAGTTCGATAGCAATCATCAAATGGAATGGGGAACGGTCTCTCTGGTGCTTTTTGATACTGCACCTGTACAACTACAAAATCACCTTTATTAGAAAGCGAACGTACCGTCGGTTCAAAACCATCCATATTCCCGATAACCCAACCGCCGCCATGGAAATAGACCATTACCGGAAGATTAGGTTTCGTATTTGGTCTGTAGATTCGAATCGGTAGGTAACTTGTTGGCCCGGAAATAACTCGATGCTCAACGCTATGAATCTCTTCCGGAATGCCTATGAATTTAGGGTTCGGAAGGGTGAGTTTTCGAAATTCTTCGATTGAGGTCTCCCAAGGTTGGGGAATATTCATCTTGGCACGTAACTCGAGATAATCGGCAAACTCTTGTAACAACGTCATGCTGAAAGAGACTTCCTTAGCATCGCAATGAAACGTTCCCGATCTGCCTCGTAAATTACTCGACAATTTGGTGCTTTCTTCAAGTTATTCAATACATCTACAACGGATTGCCCACGCGCTGGTCCATCTCCTGGAATCACATCTACAAAAAGGCTTTTTTCTTTAGTAGCGATTGATGGATCAATTGCAATGGCCATTGCAATTGGATCGGGAAGATCAAAGCCTGTGAGTTGAGTGGAGGTAAAACAGAACTCTCTCAATACTTTTTGGATATCTATCGCAAATTCCCCAAGTGGCCCAAGTTTACGTAATTCGGCTGCAAGGTCATCTTCGATAACAGCATGAGCGACTGAGATATCCCAGCCGGCCATCTCAAAGTAGATTCCAGAGTTAGCAACGATGTGAGCGGCTTCAGGATCAACCCAGAAATTAAACTCAGCGAGCGGAGTTATATTTCCCGGAAGGACCGCTGTTCCACCCATAACAACTACTCGCTTAACAAGTTTCACTATCTTCGGCTCTAATTGAATTGCTAAAGCAAGATTCGTGAGTGGTCCAAGCGTGACTAACTCGATCTCTCCGGGATTATTCACAATCGCATCAATTTGAGCCTGGACACCTTTATTTGAATCGGGCTTTCTACCTTTCAAAGGAAGACCGATATCTCCCATCCCATCGACACCGTGAACATGTTGCGCTGTTTGCAGTGGGCGCATCATGGGCTTATCGGCACCGACATGAATTGGGACGCTACTTCCAACCAATTCCCGGGTATACAGAGCATTTTGAGTAGCACTCGGTTCAGGACAGTTTCCTGCAACGATAGATATTCCCACTACTTCTATCTCTGGATCTCGTAGCGCCATAATTAGGGCAACTGCATCATCCGTTGCGGTATCGGTATCTATAAAGAATTTTCGCTTGCCCATGCTTGCACTATTCCATGCACGAAGGATTGAGACAAGCAAGAGCGCCATGCTTGAGCGCTTTAAGGCCCACATCTATTCTTGGTGTGTGAAGAAGATTGCATTTGGGCTATTGATTCTTCTTCCTTTATCAGTCCTTCCCGCCCTAGCAGCATCCCCAATTAAGCCAGGAATTTCTTGCACCAAATTAGGGCAGAAGAGAGAATCGGGCGATAAAGAATTTACTTGCATTAAGTCAGGCAAGAAGAAAGTGTGGAGTAAAGGCGTTGTAAAAAAGTCGGGAGCTGCAAGTTCATCCAATTCCGTTCCAAAATCTACAAACGGTTCTGCCTCAGAGACTATGCACATCCTCGGAAAAGATTTACGAATCACCCCTGCAGCAAAACTATCTAAAGTTGAAATTTGCAAGACTACAGATCAAACCCCCGGAGGAATGTCTAACGGTTTTCCTAGACCAAAAGAGTTATATCGACCGGCGCAAGATGCAAAAGTTCTATTGATACCACTGAGTTTTACCGATAGACCATTTCGCGTTACACCTATCAATTCCAATATGGTTAATTCTGACTTAGACCTTGCGAAACTAGCACTTAAATACATTGAAGAGAGATTTGAGGAGCTTTCTGCGGGAAGATTCAGAGTAAAAGTAGAGCTATTGCCACAAGACCAGTGGTGGAATTTGGATTTTCCGGACTCACTTCGTGGTGGTTGGGGTGCCTGGGAGAACATGGACGAACTTGTTCGGATCAGTAACGAGAAAAAACCTCAATTCCAGTTTAATGATTACGATGCATATATGTTCATTGCATCGAATTATGTTGGCGCTTATAATGCACAAGCTAATTTTAAAATTGCGGTAAAAAACTCGAAGACAGGTTTTGCCAACATAGCATTGATGTCTGGAGGCTTGACTCAATCGTCGCTCTACGTGCATGAGCTCTTTCATTCATTATTTGGTCTTGAAGATCTATATCTATCTCCCGACTTTGGTGGACCGTCTGTAACTATCTCCGATTACGGCACCCCAGCAATTTGGGACATAATGTCAGACAATATTCCGTCGCTTCTCAATTGGAGCCGATTTTTGATGGGGTGGCTAAGAGATACAGAAGTGAGGTGCATATCTGATCAATCAGCTAGCACCCATTACCTGACTTCCTTTGGGAATAGTGCTGAACCTAAATTGACACTAATTAATTTAGCGGATGGAGTGACCCTGGCTGCCGAGGTAAGAGATAACGGAAATGAAAAAGGATTGCTTATCTACACTATTGACACTTATATTCAAGCTGGTCAAGGGCCAATAAAAACGTTTAACAAACTACTGTCCAAAGGTATGAAGAGATCCATTTATGGGTGGGATATTTCTGTTCTAGATGCTGATAAAGATGGAGTGCTTTTTGATGTTGCTAAAACGGACGTGGACAAATACGTTGCGCCAACAAGAAAAGATACAAATGTTGGTTCAAGACCAGAGTCTCCAATTCCCCTAACGGGTGGAGATTTGATACGCAAGAGTAATTCGACTGCAGAGATAAGTTGGAACCCCTCTAAATACGAGTCTTACCGCATCTTTGTCACCGGAATAAGTGACTTCCAGAAGGTCTACTTTGAGACAGGAATTGTTGACTCCAACGCAAATCCTCTTGTAGTCGAGATAAAAGGCTTGGTCTGTGGTGTTGACTTAAGAGTAATGACATACTTCTTTACTAAGAAAGGCGGGCAAGGTGAATCGAGGACCGAAGAGAAAATCTTAGGTCGCTCTCAGTGTTAGCGAAGATAAGGACGAAGTTCTACTCGCCTATTACAGGCCTGTGATCCTTCTAATGCCAATTCCCTAGCTTCTTCCTCATTAGCTGCCTCGATCAACCAAAATCCACTTTAGTAATCAGAACCTTCAAACAGCGAACCTTCACTAATTTGCTTCCTGCCATCTCTATTGTCAATGACTGTTGCCCTAGTCGGTCCTGCTATTCCGGCTGCGGTAATCCAATTACCGTTAGATCTCAACTTGGCATTAAAAATATCTATACGCTCAATCTCATTTGGCCCGGCGGGATTATTTGGGCCATCTATAACAAAAATTATGAATCTTAATTTTATTGGGCTAGCAATAAAATAGGACAAACAAGGTAACCTTCTTCACCATGAGACAAGTGCCTCACTTGCGTAAAAAATGGCAAAACAATTAGAGTCACGGGCACAAATGCAAAATGCCCAAGTGGTTACAAAATCAAAAAGTAAAGAAGAATCTTCGGTTATTATTTTTTACCAGTAATCTCCTACTCGAGATTCGCAAACAGCCGTGGTGATTCCGGAAATCTCACCCGTCATTCCTACTAAATACATCAACCCTTCATCTTCATCAAGGGTTCTAATTTCAACACCGTTTTTTAACACATAACTCTTACCCGAAAAGTCCAACCAACCATGCTTGCGGTAGAAATGCTTCTCCCCTGTTGAGAGCATTGAAAGTTGGAATTCTGAACTGCAATATGAAGTTATATCTGACATCAACAGCGATCCAAACCCATTTCTCCAATGCATTGGCGAAACTGCAACTCCTTCTACATACCCAACCTGAATTTCTCGCCCATCGACTTTCATATTGCGCAAAACCACAGCTCCATGTGCAATCAGCTTCCCATCCAGATAACCTAGAAATCTTAAGCCACCAAAAGTGTGCAGCCAGTCCTCTTCTGAGAAGTCCCCCTCAAAAGCAACATCCAGTAGTTCACGTAGGTTCGAAGCAATTTGCAGATTTAACTCTCCATCGAGAACCCGCTTGATTTGAAACACTTACAAAGCCTAAGCGAATGGATATGGGCTTTGGGTAGTGGAACTTAAGGAGAATGCAACATTTCTTGGATTTGTGAGAGTTTCAGATCTGGATGGAATGTTTGTAGGCATGGGCGCTGAGGGTTTTGCCTATTTTTCCTGTTTTCTAAAAAGATATGCGCTATTCAGTTTGGAACCAATGCCCAATATATCTTGTTCGGTCAAATTAGGAAAAATATTTGGTCATGCAAATATTGTCTTCCGTGTTCTCATATTTACCAAAGGCTTGGCATGGGCGAAAACCCATTGATTGATAAAGAACTCTTGCGGACTTAAAAGCATCACTTGTACCTGTCTCAAGGCTGAGACGAGTGATTCCTCGTTCGGAAGCAAACTTTTCAATCTGCTCAACAATGGCACGACCAACTCCCATACCTCGTGCGGCAGAGAGCGTATGCATGGATTTCAATTCAGCATGAGTAGCGGCAAGGATTCTTATCGCCCCGACGGCTACAAGTTCTCCATCAAGTTTTCCACCAAAAACTGTTATCTCTGGTGTGGTTAGTTTTGAGACATCCAAAGCATGGACATGTTCCAAAGGGGTTGAAGACATGCAAAAATCCAAGTGAGTCTGCAAAATCACCATCATGTCTGGATCTCTCGGATCTCTTACTTCAATCTCAATAGACATTGAATTAATTACCTAATGTTTTCAGCAACGCTTTTATCTGATTTGAGTGATCTATCGGGTGCTTCGTATAGGTGGAAATCCAGTCGCCAATTGAATACTTTCCACTTTCGGAATGAAGACAAGTATTGTTGATGAATTCATCGGGTAATCGCCTAATTATTTCGCAAGAGGACTTTCTCACTGCTCTGATTACATCTAAAGAAAGATCAATATCCAATACCCTATAGCCCAAAACCAAGGACTCTGACCAAATATTTTCATCGTATCCTTGAATCTCTGTATTTGGTTCCGCAATGAGTCTTCGAAGTCGTGCATAGGACTGGGTCTCGCTATCTGCCATATGGTGAATTACCTGACGAGGACTCCATCCTTGATTGTCAGAAATATCCAAATTGGAATCGGAAAGCAATCCGACGGTCTCTAAAAACTCTTTAGTAGCAGTTTCATAGTCCAGCGCAAAGGTTTCCATCGGCATACTTTAGGCGCTAAGTGAGAAGAACTAGCGCCTTAATTGTGGGAGATGTATCAATAATGCAAAATCGATTTCTTACTCTTGGTGCTGGCCGATACCGACTTCTTTGGCGGCACTACGAAGGATGTCGACAGCGAAGGCGCCTTGCTCTCTATCGGCCTAAGAGTCACTTTGATGGTCGTTGCAGAGAAGGTGAATCCAAAGGCTCTAATTTCGACCTTATCCGTTTCAGCGACATATTTTTTTTGAACTTGTTGCTCGTCAACCCATCA
>Ga0194118_10003002_pt1 | contig 20306 bp, 8 predicted proteins | sample TA2MahsurfametaG_2_FD_148662 | JGI IMG/M metagenome (GOLD analysis project Ga0194118, IMG submission 148662) | Freshwater microbial communities from Lake Tanganyika, Tanzania - TA2015013 Mahale N5 surface | ecosystem: Environmental > Aquatic > Freshwater > Lake | place: Tanzania: Lake Tanganyika...
ATGTTGAACCCCATATGAAATATTCGGTTAATGGTGAGAATAGACGGGTCTATGGGGGTAGTGTCAATCCACTTACGGGAGATGTCTGTAGAAGTGAGTTGGTATGTGTAATACATCTTCTGCCCACCGTCGTGATGCCACTTGGCAAAGTACTGGAGTGCTTCGTCAATACGGTCTTCCACCTGTGAGTCTTCCACATTGACTTCAATCACAGGCTGACCCAGTGCCCGTAGGCAGTAGTCTTTGAGTTGTTGACGGGTTGTGGGGGTTGCCATTCAGTCTCCTTTTCAAGTATTTAGGAGCGTGGGCTTTTGCCTATTCCCCGTTTTCGTCTTTTAGACGCTGCACCAATATTGCTAGTTCAGGCTCTCGTGCACACCAGCGGTCACACCCCGCATCGTCTTTTTTTAGATATAGGGTATTGTCTCCATCGGTTATGTAGTGACGCACTCCCTTTTCGTAAACCCGTGTGTGGAACCCCCAAGGCACGGCGTAGTCTCCACATACTTTTAAAAAATCATCCCAAGAGTACTCTCGCCCGTTGAGCGTTACTTTGCCACCTGTTCCATAATGAATGAGTGATATAGACATGGGGTATTACGGAACAACTTCTACTGGTTCTCTTTCAACAGCAACATTCCAATAGTTTTCGGGTGAACGAGAAGTCTTGGTTACTGTGGATAGAGGACTAATAAACAGGGACTCGTTTCCAGACGCAGCAAGTTTGCTAACCAAAGCAGGTGCAGTTGTTCCTAATAGTCTTTTAAGGTTTGTAAATGTGCTTTGGCTGTCTATGGTATTGGAAACAGAAGTAAACCGCGAATTGGCTGTGTTGTAGTACACCAACACATCTTGATACAGATTTACTGCTGCTGCGGTGGCAAATGTGTAGTATATGCCGTAAGAATCAGCAATAGAAACAGAGAGAGTGCTGCCTGCAACAACAATTGAATCGTAAACAGTTTTCAGATACGAAATATTGCTTTCTATTGGGGTGTAAGTAAATGATGTGGGAAAAGTGGAACCGCTATACAGGTTCTTGAAATCTCCACTGGCTCCACTTGCACCACTCATGGTTAATCCCAAATAGTAACGGAAAGTGTAGTCGTTCAGGTCTTTTCGGTACTGTTTGGCTGCTGTGAGTCCGCTAGACAGTTCCGTTACTGCGGTGGGAATCCAACACGCACCACTATCGTAACCAAAAATGTATCCTGCGGAAGCATCTGTTACCGCATGACCTCCACAAACACCACTTACAGGGGATGTCCACATTCGTGAAGCGGTAACACCCACGCAACCGTAAACATACAGGCTGCTGCCTTGGAATGCCACATTGCTAGCCACCTTGTTGGTGGTATCGCACGGGAAATACGATGTTCCAAGAGGGCCGTCCATGCTTAAGTAGTAAACGGTGTAATAGCCTGCGTCTTGGTGGGCTGTGGGAACAGGTGCGGTACTACCGTGTTGGAACCCACGAAGAGCGTCAGATGTTGTGCCTGCACTAATTACAAGGTCGTCTAGCCAACCCTTGAATGGCTTATTTCCGCTGCCACCGCAACCCACATAAACAGATGATTTGGTTCCACGAATAGTGCCTGTTGCGCCTGTATATTTTTGAACCTGATTGCCGTTCCAATACGAACTAACTGCCGCACTGCTGCCTGCATTGGTATACGCCACGGCAAAATGATTCCACTCGTTCAGGGTGACTCCGCTAGGAGACACATTCATAATGTGGTCAAATCCTGTGGATACTGTGTTTGCTGTGGTGGAAAAATGGAACTGGAAACGAGACGACGAGTAGTCGTATTCCAAACGGAACGAGTCACTGGTTGTGCCTGTTACACCGTCTGGGCTTCGGGTAATAACTATAGGGTCATAAGCAGAGGTTGGGGCGGTGTCCATGTACACCCAACCAGAAATCAAGAAATACGAAGCCGATGTGAAACCTGGAAGTGAAATGCCTGCGGCAGCGGTGTCTGTGTCCAAATACGAGCCTTTGAACTGTGCTGCACGAGAACCCACAAACGCCCCAGTTGCACCAACGGTTCCTATGGTGGGATTGTACTCGGTGGCAGTGGCTCCACTCAAGGTCAAGTAGTTTATGACCTCTGGAGTTATGTTAGACTGGAAAACTAATTCGGTTGGTGTGAATGTGCCGTATCCTGTGCCGTCTATCTTTTGTTCGGCTAGAGGAAAAACAGTTGTTGTGCTTGGAGCAACAGAGATGTTTCCAATATCTGTGAAAATAGTGGATGTTATGGTGTCTGGCTGTTCAGAAATAGCAACTGTGGTGTTTGACCCACTAATAGGAGTCAATCCTCTAGAAACAACAAAAACATTTGGTTGGTCGCTGTAGGTAGAGGTCAAAAACCCTTTGTCGTCAAACACTTCAACCAGAACTTCTGATGTTCCTGTTAAGGGATTTATTCGTATTAGTGATTTATCTGATGGAGACGGCATTTGTTATCCCCCACGAGGAACAATAAAGGTGTTTACGCAAGTTGTACCTGAGTTTGGCCCAATCATTGGCGACGGAACAGTAATCGCAGTTCCGCCTGCTGTTGCGTTTTGAGTTCCAACAGCAGTACCAGCCAAAACATCGGCTTCAGTGTTTGCGTATCTGTTTGCAAACGATGATTGTTGTGCCAACATTATAGGTATGCGAAGATAGTAAGACCCACCAATAGCAGAGCCAGATGGTATTGCTCTTCCCAATCGTCCCACTCGGGAAACATACGGCTTCCACCACTCGTAATGCGGAGTATCGTTCGAAGGCACATTATACAGAGGAGTTCTGTTGTCTGACCATGTTGTTGCAGAGGGCCATGATTTTCTTGTAAGAATCACATTATGGCGTGTTGGCGATGTCGAAGTTCCTGCGGGAGTATTTGGAGCAGGGTATAAAATACAACTGGTGTAGTTGTCGTTACCAGCATCATACGCCCAATTAGTATCGGTTGTTCCTGCGTGTGGAACATTGGCATCTGCCCAAGCAGGTTGACCAACACCAAGTATTCCGTAAATATAACCACCACTATTCATGGTGATATGCGGCTGGTTGGGCGTTGCTACTATTCCTTGGTATATGCCACCGCCTGTTCCACCGTCAGCCACCTGATTAAAACTATCGTAAAGTCCTGTACAAATAAGTTTGGCTCTGTTATGCACACAAATCATTGGGGAGTATTGAGATAAAGAATACGCACCGTTTATGGCGTAGGTAGTGTTTCCTGTATATCTCCATCCGTAATAGCCTGCATCATTACCTGTAAAACAAGCAGCGTGTGCGTTTGCTCCACTTGCCGCAGGAGCACCAACCTGAACCGCTGTTACTGATTGACCAATACGAATCGTGCCTTCTTCTCTGGCGTACAATCCACAAGCAAACCCGTTACCGTAAGCATAACTACTAGCAACCCCTGCAAACGGATACATGACTGCTGGATTCTTAAAAGCAATCACAGTACCTGAGTCTATGTGTACTCGTCCGTGGTGTTCTGCATGAATACCACCGTGGTTCCATCCTTTTACCCAGTAACTAGAGTTTTGTGAAAAATTTATTTCACCATTTAGATGAGCATACAAACCAATATACTGAGATTCACCAATCACATTTGTAAGATTAGTGGTTGCGGATTCAACAGAACTAATCAAACAGTCAGCGTACTTTTGGTGTGCGTAGAATCCACCAGAATATTCAGAACCAGCACTAATACCCAACGACAAACCGTTGTTTGCAAAGGTTGACAGCAGAGTTCCTGCTGCAACTGTTGCTCCGTTTTGTGCGTGTAGATAGATGTTTGTTTTTGTTAGTGTTAATCCACTAACGAATCCGCTTTCATTAGAGTTGGAATACGCTCGTATAACAATTCCGCTATTACCAATACCACCAAGTGAATCGTTCAAAATGCAGTTTCGATTGGCTATAGTGTAGTTCTGTAGTTTATATCCGTAAAAATCCACACGCTGTGTGTACGCAGGTGTGCCCCCACCAGTCAAAGCACCCGACCAACTTCCACTACCAGCCGCCCAGTACGAAAAGGTTGCACCGTAAGCAGCGTGAACTATGCGACCTATAGTGGCTCCATTACCAAATACTGTACAATTCTTGAATGTGTTGGTGCTCCATGAGTTATAAAAACCTGCGGTGCTTCCAAGTGTATTTCCAGGAAACACTGGAATATTCATGGTGATACGCATGACAGGTATAGCACCAATTGCGTTGCTTGCGTACACATCTTCTAATGTTGCATCTGAACCAGCATTCGTTAACTGTGCGTATTCTCCCTGTAGGTACACATGAGTGTTATACCCAATATCTGCCACACTATTGTATGCTCCAAATTTTAATGTGCTTTTGTCTCGTACAATAATTCCTTTATCGTTATGGCTACTCATAAACACAGGAGTTCTCTTGGAATAATAAAAATCGCTGCCAACTGCTGTGCCCGAACCTGTATATTTTGGACTGTAATCGTATACTTTAGCACCACCAGAAACTATCAATCCATACCGATATCCAAGAGTGGCTACATTTCGAATACCAACAGAAATGTTGTCTCCTTCAAAATAGAGAGCATAATTTGGTGCACTGTACAGAGCACTCTTGCCTGTTCTGTTGAGTCGTGCAAGACCGTTAGCCAAAGGTTGTGCACCGTATGATGCTCCGTCAAACTCTGCATTCACAAGCAGTAGGTTTCGTATTCCCTTTATGGTGGTGGGGTTGCCGTTTCCTTCAATATAGAATGGCACTTTTGAATTGGTTGTGCCTGATGAGCGAATAACAACAGGAAAATTGGTTACAGTTATTACATCGTCTGAAATATAAGTCAGACCAGCAGGCTGTGATGGGAATGCGGTTGCTCCTGCTCCCCAAGTTGAGTTTCCGTAATACCCAACGGGTTCTGAGTATTGTGCTTCAGGATAATTGTTGTTATAACCACACCACGCTGGTGTGTTTCGCAGACCACCACCTATTCTTCCGTTTGAGTTTTCTGCGTCTCCACCAATAAAAGACACCAAACGGGTGTCCATGTTGATGTTTCTGAAAGCCAAACCGAGAGTCTGTCCTGCGGATGAAGCCCCAACAATTTTTGCTAATCCCAAAATTCCGTCACCTTCTTCATACGGATACCCGTGATTAAAACAGTGACGCAGAGAATAGTTTCCATCCCACTTGGTGTCGCTTACACCGCTTCCAAAATTAAGAACTTTATTGTTGTTTCGTGAAAGTGTTTGGTTCACTATGGCAACATATCCGCCTTCGTCTTCTGCGGTGAATCCGTGGGTCACTCCGTTTTCTACGCTCCACAGGTTTACTTCTCCAGTGTGTCCGTAAAAAGACATGGGAGCCAAATCCCAGTTATACGAACCAACCTTCCACAAGTACCGTTCTTTTATGGCAACAGGGTCGCCTTGAATAACAACACTATTTCCAAAAGGATGATACAGATTATCAGGAAAAAAGTTGTCGTGAGTGGTTCCACCGTTCAGGTCGTAGATGCCTTTTTGGAACTGAATGGTCAGGGTGGCATTATTGGTAATTACATATTTTTGTGCTTCTGTCCATGCCTTACTCAGAGTGGCAAACGGCTTGGCTGCTGTGCCGTCGCCTGTGGTGTCGTTTCCGAGGGTTTGACCTGTCCACGAACCTGCCGAGCCTGTCTTGCCTGCTCCCGTTACCCATCCTGGGGCAATGTAGATGGTGGTGTCCGCTGCAATAACCTTGAGGTTTTGCAGGGGGTTGTTGGACGGCGACGGTATGGGGGAAAAGTCTGGCATATGTGTTTATTTATTACAGTATTGAATCGTTTTGTTTGTCAAAATCAAGCAAAAACAACCATTGTGATATAATTGTTATTTTGTAAAGTATTAGAAACATCAACCACGGTTACATCTATTCGGTTTGTTTCTTGAACCTTTGCATTTGCCATTTGATTTCCTCCTGCTAAATCATTTGCAGACCATGCACTAGCAAATGCAGCACCAGTGTTGTTTGGAAGTACTTGCCCAGTCTTCAAATACACAGAATACACACCATTTGCGGGTCTTCCAACATAATCTATGTTACTGCTTGCCCCCCAAATCTTGACCGATCCTCCTGGGCCACTTAAATCTGTTCCATCAAAAGAAACCCAAGCCCTAGCACCAAATATTGGAGCACTTCCGCTAGGAACACTAAAGTTTGCAGACCCCATTATGATTTTGTCGTTGGTTTTAATGCTACCGTTCACATCCAACGCAACTGCCGGATTGGATGTTCCAATACCAAGTCTTCCGTCTCCGCTAATTCGGATTCTTTCACCTTCTGTTCCGCTTTGGAGTGTGGAAAATATAAATCCTCCACCACTACTGTTATACATTGTAAGATTTGAATTTCCAGAAGTGTGTTTGAATTGTAAATTGCTTCCAGGACCATTCAAAATTGCAGAAACACTACCAGACAAAAGGTCTACTCGGAGTGCTCCATCGTATACATGGAGTTTTTGGCTGGGTGCATTTGTTCCAATACCAACTTCTCCACCAACTTCAATTCGCATCCGCTCCGTGCCCAAGCCGCTGTCGCCTGCGGTGTTGGTGTAGAACACCAAATCGCTGTTAGACCCACCAATGGCTCGTGTGCGGAGGTCACGAACCAGTGTGGACGACCACGGCAGGTCTAGGCTGTCAATAATGGCAGCACGGGTGTACGGCTTGGCTTTAATAATGTACCGCACCGCAAGGTACGGGGGCATGTTGTTGTGGGGTTGGTCGCCGCCAGTTGCACCAGTCAGTCTAATGTAACCACCATCGACTGGATTGTTTACATTTGCAACCTCGTTAGAAGCGGAACTTGGGAGTGGATTTGCAGTATTATCTTGACCATAAATTATATGTTGGTGAGACGGCATTTCTCCAGCGGTGAGGATGTGTCGCTCTTCGCCACCTTCTGAACCAAGCGGATAGATTCCGCTGATTGCAGATTGGTTGGTAGCATCGCCTTCAAGATCAGCAAGAGTTGTTTGATTCACGCCCAACGCAAATCGACCACGCAGGTCTGGGGTATTAAAGTGTGTAAGTGCCACCGTTGTAATGCTAGCGGTGCTGCTTCTTACGGTTCCTACACTACTTACAATTCTATATTGTAAACCAGAAACGCTTCCAGCCTTGAACAACAGGTTCGGGAATTCTAGTGTTTTATTTGTGCTATTGTAAACAGAAAGTGTTTGAATAACTGCACTAGTTGCAGAAACAGAAAGAACCACACCAATAAGTTCTGCGTTGGAATTGTAAACGCTACCTGTCCAAGCGTTGGTGTTGTTTTTGAATTGAAGTATGTCACCAACCACAACACTACCGGTGTTTAGTTCTGTTCCTGTAAGAGTCACCACACAACCGTAAATAGGAGCACGGTCGCCACTAGTGTTTTGTAGTTTGCTGTACAGTTCAGGGTAATCAGCAACGGTATAGGTTGTGCCGTTGCACTCCAACCATGTGTCGGGAATGGTTGTGCCTGCAAAGGGCATGATGCTGCCCACAGGCTGCACCTCGTCAATACCCACCGTAGACGAACCACCAATCTGTGTGCCCAAGTAGTTGTTCATCACATACCCGTTCAGGGTGGGGTGGCGAGTCACCACAGGCTTGATTACAGTTCCCACAGCACTAGGTGGGTTGTGGGTCAGTCCACCCGAAACAGTAGAGTCAAGAAAAAGCACAGGGTACGACAGCCCTGCGTATTTGGGCATGTCAATATAGCCACCGTAGGTGAGTTCAAAGGTGTTTGGGTCTGTGATGGCATTCACAATACCCAGCACTTCTGCGTTTTCTGCGGAGTCTGCTTGTGCTTTAAAGTATTTTTTAGCGTCTGCGGCGTTGAAACGCACCACATCACCCACAGTAAAGCCGTGAGACGACAGAGAGATGCTCTCTTTCAGAGTCTTGGCTGTTGCTGCTCCACCTGTTAGTACGAGTGATGAACCCATGTGTGTGTTCCTATTCCTTATTATTCTGCTAGTCTACATCAACCAAATACAATTACTGAAATTGGAGTTGTACTGGAGTCGTATCTGTTTCCATTGTTAGAACTTGCAGTGTGAATATGAAAACTGGTTGTAGTTTTTAAGTACGGTTGAAGTGGAGTTGTTGTGCTTGTATAACCAGAACTAGTGTTGAGGTCACCCGCTGAAGGTGCTGCAATATTGGTTATATTATTTAGATTTCCTGGAGACTGACACATTACAATGTAATCTGTATCGGGCATTGCAGTTGTTAGGGTGACTTTATACACACCAGTAGTAACTCTTTCAACCGATGAAACATTTCCACTTTTCTTTATAAATCTGTTGGTTGAAGTAATTGGATTTTCTGCTGTGCCACTAGAGGTCTTGTTTGGTTCAAACACAACCCAAGCCCTTGCTCCAAATAGCGGAGCACTTCCCGAAGGAGTGCTCATCACAGCATCACCTATACGCAGGTTTCCGTTTATGTGAAGTGCTTCTGATGGTGCGTATGTGTTTACACCAACATTCACCGATGTCCCGTTGTAAGACATTAGTAAACCAACTTGCTGCGCCCCAACAGCCCACGGAGCAATTCCAAATGTGTGTCCCACGCCACCGCCACCCTGTTTTCCAAACACCAAATAACTGCCACCGTTGTATGCGTTTATGCCGTTATAGTTTCCAGCAGCACCACTGGAGTTCATCAGCAAGAAATTGCCGTCTGTGGTGGTCATGTACACCTGTGGACTAGCGGTTGTGTTGCTGTGACCTTGAATAAACAGGCGTGACTTATGAGTTTGCAATGACGCACGGTCTTGTGTGGTTCCAATGTTTACCGCTCCAGTAAACATAGCCGTAGCACCCACAATACTGAATCGGTCTGTCAGAGTCACGGCTCCACCCAAAGCAGGAGCAGGGGAAGTAGCATCAGCCGTCTTCCACACTAGGGCAGGATCAGAACCACTGGCTCCTGCCACCAACACCGAGCGGGGAGCCGACAGACTGCTAGGCAGACTGCTAATCCACGAATCACTGGCTCGACCTGGACGCACACCGTAACCCAAGGCTAGACTGGACTTGCCGTATTGGGTTCCAATCACATTGAATGTGGCAGCAGTTGTTCCGTTTCCACCAATGGTTGTGTTATCGGTATCGTGACGAGAAATAATAAGGTCGCGTCCTTGTGGTGTGCTTACAGACGCAAGAGTAAGCCCCACACGCAGGTCGCCACGCACATCTAATTGCGACAGAATGCGGTTTCCGTTTCCTGCGTTTACGGTTTGCCACCCACCACCCACACCCACATATCCCGTGACACCCATAGTATTGGTGAACTTGCTCTGACCCGCAGCAATTCTAACCGCTTCAAGCCCGTTGGTGGAAGCGTTGTACACACCAATCTTCAGGTCGCCGCTAATACCGTCACTAATATCAGAAACCAAGAAGTTGGCAAGGTTAGCGTAACTAATACCTGTTGCAGCACCACGCACATCACCACGATACGAGAACAGGTATCCACTCAACGCACTGGTTGCCATCAGCAGCGGCTTTCGAACTGTGCCTTCTGCTGATGGTGGAGTCTGAGTAAGTGATGCCACACCGCTTTCAAACGAACCAGTTGTGCCTGCACAACCCGTATTCAAGAAATACACGGTTCCAGGAGTTAACGCTGAATACGGGCTTGACCACGCACCCATATTAAAGAATCCGTCCATGAGCACATCGAAACTACTGTTTACATCTCCGCTTGCACCAACCGCAATAACCATGCCTGCGATTTCTGCTTCTTCAGGGGTATCTGCTTCTGCTTTCACATAGATTCCGTCTGCATTGTGCTGCTGGGCAGTTCCACCAACAGCCAGAGTGTACTCTAGTGTAACTCCTGTGGGGTAAGCCTTGAATCGAACAACATCTCCCAACACAAACTTGTTGATTTGGTTGATGCGAGTAGCAACAGAAGACGAGTTAGCAATCTGAATAGGGCTTGAAAGCACACCACCTGTGAACGGAAGCACCACCGCAGAATTTGTGCCTGTGGCAATAAGAACAGCCTTGTGTACACTTCCAGGAGAGGTGGGCTGAACAGGGGTGATAAATCCTGCAATTGATGGTGTCAGGTAGTAGGTAGTGCCTGCTACTAGTCCTACTCCAGTAGCGTTAATAGGGGAGAAATCACCAAAAATTTCACCCAAGAATGTGAGTTCAAAATTGTTCGCATCTATAATCTTGGACACTACACCAATAACTTCAGCGTTTTCAGCAGAAGATGCCTGTGCTAGTTGGTAAGCAGAGCCGTCAAATCGCAAAACACTTCCAAACACAAAACCGTGACCAACAGAATTTATGGTTTTGCGATTAGCACCGTCGCTGATGTTTACAAACGGACGACCACCGTATGTGGTTCCGCTCAACACTTCCATGAATACCGTAGCACCTGCGGGCGAGTACCGCTCAAACTGGATGGAACGGTTGCTTGTGGTTCCTGCCACGCCTGTAGAGGTCAGTTCTACTAGCAACCCGTGGTCACTAGTGCTGCCACCGTCTAGACGAATGCCGCTGCCGTGAACAGGCAGAACTCCTCCACCATTAGGATACAGTCCAAATGTGGCTCCGCTTATTCCAATATTAGCATTGGCTTGCCAAACACCTGTAACGCCGTGAACATAGTCCGCTTTCCACAGCCACTCTGCGGTGTTTCCGCTACCGCCACGGTCAATAAACAAACCACCACCGCCTGCTGCGTTAATCTTGGTGTCGCTAGAACCCGCAGCAGTATTTCCTAAAACCAAGTGGTAGTCGTCAATAGTAACCACATTCGCATTTACTGTGAATGTAGACGCATTAAATGTCACATCACCATTAAATGTGACTCCGCTTTGGAAAGTCACAGGCTGCAAGAAAGTGACACCCTTATTCACATTGTCTGCAATTTCAGCAGAAAGGGTTCCACCACCAGCCACAGAAACAGAGATGGACGAGGACGAAACCCCGTCATACACCTTTACTTTGTTGAGTTTATAAACACCTGTATTGGTGATATCCCTCCAAGTGTTGAAGGTATCAGCCAACTGCACTTCAGGAATAGCGTATGTGTTTATGTCTGGGCCTGTGTTTGCTGCCATGTGTGTCCTGTGCTGATTCGGGCTTCTAGTTCACCTATCCGTGCTGTCAAGGTATTTATCTGTTCTTGTAGAGACTGTATGGTTATACTCACACTTTCTTGGTGTGCTCGGTGGGCAAGGGCTTCCTTGTTTTTCAAATATAGAGCACCTGTATGGGGGTCACGAATATACTTGCTCACCTTACCTCCATGTAACTACGCGAATATTTTTAAGAGCAGGAATCTTGCTGTAGTCTGCTGTTGTGGGAGCCAAGAACTCTGCTTTGATTTGATACGCACTAATGCTGCCAGAAAGGCTGCTAGTGTTTGACACAGAGCCAGTAATTCCGTAAACGGCTTCTCGGAAATCGTTGTCCGCAGAACTCGTAAATGTGATACCCACAGAAGGCATTCGTCTCCACGGTGCTTGATACAGTCCACTTTCACCGTTGGTTGAATATTTGCAATACATGTTCACAGTGGCTCCAGCAGGAATCAAAGCGTTGGTGAACACAAACACGCCTTGAGAAGTGGAATCGGTTGGAAGAACTACTGCACGAGACACATACGAAGAGGTGGCATATGGAGTGGTAGTGGACGGAGTTTGTGTTACAAACATGTCTACTGCCTTGCCACAGAAAGTTCCAACATCCAACACAGGAGAAACTGCGTTGTTGGTTCCACGCCTCAAAGCATACGCAACAGTTGAAGAAGTTTTGGGTGAAGTAAAGTAAGCGTTTTGATTATTGCTTACTGGTGTTCCACCAACACTACGGGTAAGAGAACATCCCACAGGAACAATTTCTGTATTACACAGTTTGATTATTTCTGCACTTCCACTCCAATTTGCTCCAGTGTATTGAAGTGTTCCACTTGATGTGGTGAAACTGCAACGGTTCAGACGGAAAGCAATGTCTGTGCTGTTGTTTGCTGCCCATGTGCTGGTGTTTTGTGGCAGATAAAGGGTTCCAACAGCAGAGTTGTTGCCTGCTCGTCCACCAACCGTGGTATTCAGAGAACTGTTAGACGCATATAATTCGTATTTCCCGCTGTTTGTCACCACAGCAATAGCGTACTCACCTGGCTCAAGGTAAACAGGGCTTGTGAACGCAAAATTAGTGGCAACAGGATTGCCGTTGTTTGCATTCACTGTCACATTGGATGCCTGCTTGCTTACTGTAGAGAACGGCAACACTACTGATGGTGACGGATACCCATTCACAGTGGGACGAATCTGAACTGTAACAGGTAGAAGAGGGTCAGACTTGGCAAAGAACAGGTCAAGACTGGTCAGGAACAACCCGTCAGGATACGCCTTCTTGTCCACAATAAAAGTCTGACACAGGGGGTCAGCCCACTGGTTGTTTTCAACAGTATCAGGAATGCTGTCGTAAGACACTTCACGATTGAATGGTGTCTTGATGATTCCGTTGCTGGACACACTTTGACGGCGAAGCACAGGAGGACGAGTAGAATATGACCCTGAATCCCGCTGTTCAAATGTTCCTGTTGAATGGAAAACTGCGTCTGCTGCTGTTGATGCGTTCTGTGGGTCAAACGAATCGCTTACACGAATCAATTTTTCACCAACGGTGAATGTTCCTGCGGGAATAGTGAATGAAGTGGTCAGAGTGCCGTTTGAGTTGGCAGACAGACCTGTTACCAGAGCCACTCCGTCAAAGAACACAGACAATCCTGTTGCATTAGGCTTTAGCCCGTATGCAGTAACAGTAATAGATTGGGTTGGAATATACGGCAGAACGCTGTTGTCAACTGTTCTGTTTGCAGAAGTTTTCTTGATGCGGTTCTTTAGTCGCTTGGACTTTACATACGACATCATTTTTTCAGTTGTGGTGGCATCTATTCTGCGATTAACGCCGATAGACGGATTTCCAGAATCAACACCAGCAACCGCAGACGGAACACCTGTGCGGGGCAATTCAAGAATTGCTCTCTGAACAGAATCGCTGTCTTCTTCTCGGTTTTCAATTCCTGTCCACAAACTCTCCCAATCGTTCCATTGGGTTCCGAAACCACGCTTGTCTTTTGCGTCAGAAGAAATCCAGTTGTCGTTTTCTCCTAGACTGTTTGTCTTCACCAATGGACGATACGAAGTATCCCATGTGGTGTCAACAATTCTAGACAGTTCCAAGAATCCAAGCCAATTTGTGGTGTTGGTTGGGTTGGGCTTGACTGTGGTAGTGTATCCCAAGTTTTCCACATATGCAGTAGCACCGTAAGCAAGGGTGCAGATTCCATCAGATGAAACTGAAATGCTTGGGTCTGTGGTTGCAGTTCCTAGAGAAATATCAGATGTTGTAAAGAACGGACGCAGTTCTCCGTATTCGTAATCCACGGAGCAAATGTGTTCATCAGAAACAACATCACCTGAATTGTGTCCAACAAATTCGTCCACATACAGAGAGGTCTTTAGCGGCTCGGTTGTTTGGGAGTACCCAATTACACGAGCAAAACCAAGCAACTGCTTGCTTTCCAATTCAGTTTCAGATATAGACAGAGATGCGTATGTTTCCACATCGTCCACACGGCGTTCAATCTTTCCAATATCAGACATGGTGTATCTGCGATTGTCGTGTGGGGTCACAACAATATCAGATGCCTTGTGGGTATACGCAGGAACCAAAACCGTGTATAGGGTTAGTGCGTCTTCGCTGTCTGGTGGAGCCACAGGAACAAGGTCAGGAATTCCTTGGTCTACAAAGAACAGAGGAGAGCCTGTATTGGGGTCTGCCTTTACCTTAACCTTATCAATTCGTGGCAGATAGTGTGAGTATGTTACTTTGGTGTTTGCAAATGCAGCAGAGAATTCGTAAGCACCATACGGCTTGAGCACAGGTGCGTCAAGCGTTGGGCCAGAGTGACGAAAATCCAAGCAGTTTGCTAGGGATACGGTCTTGCCTGTTCGTGTATTGGTGTACAATGGAATGTGGCTATAGGTCACGCCAACATACGAATTTGCCCCCACAAACGGAGCCATCGTTAATCCACCGTGAAGGAAATAATTGTATCTTATCTGATAGGTTCCAGCACCAGCGGAACCAGCCTTTTCAGATTTCACATAAACTCGTGAGTATTCGTAGTTTGCTTCTCGCTGCCCGTCATCCAATTCAAACCACGATGTAGCAGTTTGTGCTGCTCCTACGCTTGGTGTGTATGTGATTCCAACAATAGAATACACATCCCAATGGGGAAGTTGGATGTATTTTCTTCCGTTTCTAGACGAATCTGTGGGAACAGAAGTTGTGCTGTGGGTAAACGCAGTCGCAGTCTTTGTGCGAATGTTTGAAGAATTCAAAGAGGTGAGTGCGGTGTTGTCCAGTTGATAAAAGATTGGAGCACTCATTCTAACAGAACCTTGAGTGTAACCAGCAGGATGTTTGTTTCCTGGAATCTGTAGTCGCAAATAGTTTCCGTCAGACGACAGGGTAAATCCTGTCAGGGTTGGTTCGTGACCTGGACTGTATGCTAGTGCTGTGGTTCCAGCCAAACCAGTAGAAATCAAAGCCACTTGCTGTATATCTGTTGCGTTGTTGGTTCCATTGATTCCGTATTGAGACGGAAACTTTAAAGCGGTATTGGAAGGCGCATTAAACAAGCCAACCAATTTAGTCTTGTCTATCGTGTAGGTTATAGGAGAAGCAGCAGCGTATGATGTTTCAGTTATATTGATTGTGTCACTTATAACTTTGGTGTAAAACTCTGCTGCACTGAATCCTGCAACTGCATATCCTGGACGCACATCGTAAACTAGTCCAAGGTCATTGCTTCCATTAAGAGTTGTGCCTGTGGGAGCAGTAATACCAAACACAGCAAGAGTTCTTCCGCTTGCTACACCAAATCCGTGAGGCATCACAACAGCACTTGCGGCTCCAGCAATTGTGGAGCCAGCGCAAATACCGTAAAGATACATTTTATAAACACCGCGTGTCAGTCCTGATGCAGACGAAACAAAACCAAAAGGAACAAGCCCGTGAACCCTTGCTTGTCCAACCACCGCGTTGGAAGAGTTTCGGAAATACACATCAGCAGAACCGTGATTAAGAGTTGTGCCAATAGCGGTGCTGAATGTGCTGCCCCATGTAGTGACTCCTTCGCTTCCAAATCCAGCACACACACCAATCCAATTACCAACGCTGTTTGGGAAAATCAGGTCAGTTTCGGTCACAGTTGTGCGAGCAGCAGGAACGGAAACGGTTTGTGGATACTGTGATTCCACTTCGTATCCCTGAATATACGCTTTTCCTGAACCAAATGTGTAGTTCAGAGTTTGCCCACTCAAATCAATTTTGATGTCAAACGGACGAACAATATACGAACCCGACTCGTCGTATGTTCTACGGGACAGGGTTTTTTCAATTTCACCGTAAGTGATTCGTTCAACTTTTCGGGTAATCTTTCCGCCTTCAAATCGCAACAACTCAACAAAGTCGTCTGTGTCTTCTCCTGCACGGCGTTGCTCCAACACCAAATCAATCTTGAAGCGGTCGGCTCCTGGAGCGTTGTAGTTGTATGACCCGATTGCAGGGTCGCGTAGGGTGGGGTCTTCACTTTCAGTAACAGAGTCACGAGTAATCGCCAAACCAATTTTAGTGGTCAGGTCTGTGAAAGCGGTTCCGTATTCAAAATCTCTACGGCTACCGCTTCCGTTTGCTAGTGTTTTTCCTGGAACAAAATATTGAGACGGATTACGGGCAAAGAACCCGTCAACATAAAAAATTCCATCGTCAACAGAAACCAGTTTACACCGACCATTTGCCCATGTGTCTGTGGCAGGTGTAACAGTGTAGTCTGTTGGCGTATCTGAAGATGTGGTGAGTGTCACAGGCGTGGCTGTGCTGAAACTAGCACCTGAAATAAAGTCAACAATCAGGACAAGGTTGCCGTCTGTTGCATCAGGCTCAATATAGTGAACCACTCTGCCTTCAGGTTGTGCACTAGCAGCACCGCTTCCAACCTTTACTGTGCTACCCAAAACAAAAGAGTAGTCTGTTACATTTGTAAGACCAGCAGTGTTGGGTTGCACCATGAAGTAGTTGGTATTACGAACACTAATAGCACCACCAACAATACGCGAACCGTCTTTGAATAGATGGTCGCCAACCTTGGAAACTTGGTTTTGTAGAATTGACTGTATTTGGGTCAGTTCACGGGCTTGAACAGCGTATCCAGGCTTGAAAAGAACTCGGAGAAACGATTTGGCGGGGTCAAAATCGTCGTAGTACGGATTGATGTTGAAGATACTAGGGTCGTAAGCCATTGTTTCCTCTTTAGAAGCCTAATCGCAGACGGAATTCTTCGGATTGCCCTTTTACTCGTGAAATTGGGCGTATATTGTTTATGTATATGATTTCTCCAGATGATGGGTCAATGTCTGGAGAGGTAACAGAGGTCACAATATAGGAACCCAAAGTGCTGCCTGTTAGCCCATTGGACAAGACACTTCGGAAAGAGCCAAACACATCGGTCAGATACAGTTTTCCACTAGAAGAATTTATAAATTCCCAATTATAAACTGTTCCACTAGCGTAGTCTCCAAAAGCGTCTCCGCTTGCACCCTGTTGCACGAAGTCTCCGTTAAAGAATGAATTAGGAGTAAGTTCCGAAGATGTAATATCAAATCCACCAGTTACTCCACTCACACTGGTTCCTAAATTCAGAACTGTTAGCCCTGTGTACGCGGGGGTTTCATTCAGGTCAAAATACGGAGAACCCACTTCAACTATTCTAAACAGGTCGTATACATTACTTTCATTGATAAAGGTTTTTCGTGCTGTGTCGTAAATCCACGCGTATTCACCGTAACGGGGGGCAATGGTTGCAGGTGCTCCAGTAGCACCACTCTGTGCACCAACAACGGCTTGTGTTCCTGCAACAAAAGCGTTTCTACGAGTTCTCAATACCAGATTAGAGGCATCTCGACTCATTACTATGCCGCTTGCTTGTATGGCGTATCCGTATGACAATCCAGCAGGGTTAACCGTTGTTCCTGCGGGGATAGTTTGGGTTACTGTTTCTCCAATTATGAAAGAGTTTGCCACAGTAGCACTGCCTACACTAACAATATAATCGTTTGGTCGTGACTGATAGGTTGTAAAGTTGCCTCCAATATTTTTAACTTTTGCAACCAGTCGTCTCTCATTGTTCAGAGTTGATACCGATTTTAGTTGGGCTATTTTTGCACCAACAGACGACTCTGTGCCAACAATAAAATTTTTGGACGCACCATCAAATCCGTTTGCTCTCCACCCGTCCAAATCTCTTGAAGTTTCGTTTCCACCGTAAACCAGTGATATGTCACGATAATACGGAGAATCAGAACCAGCCACGGTGTCTGAGCCGTCATTCACCAGAGGATTTTTAACTATTCCAAACTGACGGTACGAGCCACCACCAATAAACTTGTCTTCGTCTTCTTCAAGAACTTCAATAATAATGATAATGTCTTTCACATTCAGTTCTTTCAGAATGTTGCTGCCGTGTCCACCTTTTGGTGCTAGAACAGGTGTTATTGTGGGGTGTATTTTGGTTGGCTGTGTGGCAATAGAGGTTGTTACTGCCACATTTGCTTGTGTGTAGTCTTCTCCACCGTTGATTAGTTGAACCCCAGTAATTGTGTCGTTAGTCATAGTTGGGAAAGCGTATGCTCCACTACCGTCACCAGTGATTCGTATTCGGGGCAGAATTTGGAATCTAGTGAAGTCGGTTCCGTTTGGAGTTGGGTTGTCCACACTAAACGCAACCGCGTCGTCCTGAACTATAAAATATGGAACACCAGCCGTTGTTCCGCTTTCAACAATAACTCCGTAGTTGTTGTTGGTTTGTGGATTTGTGGTTGAACTAGACACACGAAGAATGTATCCTGCTCTGGAATTTGCCATGTCAATATTTCCAGTGTCAGCCGACTGTATCTTTACCAACTTTATTCCACCAGTTGTGGTATAACTACCTAAACGGAGTGGCTGATTAGCCTCTGCCAACTCTGTGCCTGAATATTCAGCCGCAGAAGCACCACCGTTGGTAACAAACCTGAGTCGCGTAATCTCTCCATACACCGCAGTTTGCTGCACAGCGTACTGATTGGTTGATTCAGTATCGTCTCTACTGGTGATAAAATCAACAGGAATATAGTCTGTTAGTTCGTATGGAAGGTCAGAAGACCTGACTGTTGCTAGGTATTTCCAAGTGTAGCCGTCGCTGAGTGTCACAGGAGTAGTAAGAGTGCCTGTTGGCTTTATTGTGGAAGTCTTGCCCTGTCCGTTGTAGGTTCCGTCCACGGTGGGGCGGCTCAAGCACTTGTAAATATTGTTTTCGTCAGTAATCACATAAAAAATCTTGGGGTCGTCTGTGTCAAACAACCCTTCAGCATCATCGTATTGGTCGTAAACGGTTCCGCTAGTCCACTCGTAACGAGGCAGAGCAAACAAAATATTTTTGGGATTTAGTTTCTTATACCCAATCACATTACGCATAATTTCGCGTTCGTTCTCGTCGCTGTCAGGATACTCGGTGGTTCCAGGAGTTGGTGGACTGTTTTCGTCTGTCCACGCTGTGGGCTTGGCTACAAAGAAAAAATACTGATTATCGTTGCGTTCTAGTTCGTTCAAGAACCCTTCAGCATATGACCGCTTGATTGACGCTTTCAGATAGGCAGGCATAGATTCTCCGTTTTAAGCACCCGTGACACCAAGGTATTCATATGTATCGCCTGTAAGTACCGTTCCTATAGACAATACTGTTCCCTTGGACTTGTAGATGGTTTCAGGCATATTAAAGAAGTTGGTGACTGTTATTCCTGCAAAACTAATCCCTGCGGGAATGTTAGACAAGTTTTTGGCGTTTGGATGGTGGGCAATCTGCCAGTAGGTGGAACCTGATTGACTTGTGCTGGGGTGTGACAGGTAGTACGAGTCTGGTAGTTTAGAGTCTAGATTGTACTTACGAGACAGGTATCCGTAAACCTGTTGGCGTTCTTCCTCTTGGAGTTTACGGTCAAACACAATTATTTCACTAATCACACCACCAAACGAATACGACGGTGTGTTGGCTTGAAGCGAAGCAATCCACGCAGCCGAGCCTGTTACGCCTGTGCCTGTTGCACCTGAACTAACATTGGCTCCAATTCTGCCTAGAATTATGTCCGCAGGATTGAACTGTTCAGGACTGGCAGCAAAAGCGTCTTCTTGTTGTGGAAGGAATGTTTGGTCAGCCATTGGTGCGTCCTTATACTCCGAACCTGTTTCTCAACGAGTTGAAGTTTTGTTTGATTTCTGACTCGGTAAGGGCACGAGAGTACACCCTAGCGTTTGACACCGAGCCTCGGAAAGCGTAGTCTTCTCCTCTTTGTGCAAATCTCGCACCACTACTACGATTTCCTATAGAGAACACAACATTTCCGTTGTTTGATAGGAGTTCTTGTCCAACTAGTCCAATGGTTGAAGTGTCTGATGAGACTACTTGATTAGACACAGTGCCCGTCGTGATGATCTTTACTCCATTTTTGTAAACTGTGTACCGAGTAGTTGTTCCATCGTATTCGGAAACACAGACCACATGGTGCCAAGCACCTGCTGTAAAAAATGCTGGTGCTGATTGAATTAATGCCTGCACACCAGCATGATTTACGCTCCACAGCAAACGAGTATAGTAGTTAGCAAAATACGGAAGACCACCCGCACCCATGTACATATCGCTTTCACCCCCTACGGACGGTTTCACCCACGCCTCCCATGTAATGTTTCGGTTGCTGCCAAACACCAGTGAAGTTTTTGTAGAGATTACACCTGGTCCGCCATTGAACACCATAGACCCACCACCATCAGACGAGTAGCCCACTTCATTCAGAACTTCAGAAATTGCACCAGTGGTGCTTAAATCGTACATCGTTTTAATGCTACGACTTGTAAGGTCTTCAATGGAAATCTCGCTTCCATCAACCACTTCAATTCGTGGATTCAAAAACTGAACTTCGGAGTTTTGGGTGTTGCTTCCGTACAAGAACACACGCAAGCGGTCAGATATCGAAGTGGAAGTCCATATCTTGTCGCCATAAGAAGCGTTCAAACCAGCGTATGTGGTTCCGCTGTTTGGCAGATAGAATCCGCTTTGGGGATGATTAGAGCCTGTTCCGCTGCCAACGGGGTAAATATGACCCACCACCAAAACCCATTTGTTTTGTTTGCCGTCATACGGGCCCACTCCCG
>Ga0194118_10003006_pt1 | contig 20290 bp, 20 predicted proteins | sample TA2MahsurfametaG_2_FD_148662 | JGI IMG/M metagenome (GOLD analysis project Ga0194118, IMG submission 148662) | Freshwater microbial communities from Lake Tanganyika, Tanzania - TA2015013 Mahale N5 surface | ecosystem: Environmental > Aquatic > Freshwater > Lake | place: Tanzania: Lake...
CAGGCACAAGCCGAGCGCGACGCGGCCGTGGCCTCAGCCCGCCAGGTACAGACCGAGCGCGATACGGCCGTGGCCTCAGCCCGCCAGGTACAGACCGAGCGCGATACGGCCGTGGCCTCAGCCCGCCAGGTACAGACCGAGCGCGATACGGCCGTGGCCTCAGCCCGCCAGGTACAGACCGAGCGCGATGCGGCCGTGGCCTCAGCCCGCCAGGTACAGACCGAGCGCGATGCGGCCGTGGCCTCAGCCCGCCAGGCACAAACCGAGCGCGATGCGGCCGTGGCCTCAGCCCGCCAGGTACAGGCCGAACTTCAGCAGCGCCTGGAGCAAAGCCAGGTGGCCCAGCGAAGTGCGGCTTCTGAGCGTGACTCAATGGTCACCGACCTCGCCCGGGCGCGAGAGCAGCTCGCATCAATCGACCGGGATTTGAAACAAAACACGGGGAACCTCGAGCAGGAGCAGAAGCGCGCAAGCGACCTGACCGATCGGCTCTCCGCGGCGCTTGGCGAGCAGTCCAAGTTGCGTCAGAGCACCGATGCGCAGCGCGCCGAAATCGTCTCGATCAGCGCAGCGCTGGCGCAGGCACAGGCCAAGGTGGCGCTGCTTACCGGCGCCCGCGGCATCTACACCGTGCAGGAGGGCGATTCGCTATCGTCGATCGCCTTATACTTCTATCGCAACGCGTCGCGCTGGCCCGGCGTCGCGCAAGCCAATCGTCATCTGATCAACCATCCCGACAAGATTTTTCCAGCGATGGTTCTGATCATCCCAAAATAGCGTCGCGGCGCTTATTCGCGCACCCTCCTCATGACTTCTTCCTTTGTGCTGACGCTGTCCTGCCCCGACCGGGCCGGCATCGTTCACGCGGTATCCGGCTTTCTGTTTGAACGCGGCGCCAACATCGTGGAGGCGGCGCAGTTCGGTGATGTGGCAACCGGCCTGTTTTTCATGCGTGTGCAGTTTGAGCTGGCGGGCGCAGCCAGCACCTTGGATACAGCTGGCCGCGACCCGATCGCAGGTTTACGCGCCGAATTCGAACCGGTTGCGCAACAGTTTTCGATGCGCGCACGCATCGTCGAGCTCAGTCGACGGCTGCCCACCGTGATCATGGTGTCCAAGCTTGGCCACTGCCTGAACGATTTGCTGTTTCGCTGGCGCAGCGGCCTGCTGCCGCTCGATATTCGCGCCATCGTGTCAAACCATCGCGATTTCTATCAGATGGCAGCGTCTTACGACATTGCCTTTCACCACCTCCCCGTAACACCCGACACCAAGGCTGAAGCCGAGGCGCGGCTGCTTGACGTGGTGCGAGCGGAACGGGTGGAGCTCGTGGTGCTCGCCCGCTACATGCAGGTGCTATCGCCCTCGCTGTGCGCGCAGCTGGAGGGCCGGGCGATCAATATTCATCACTCGTTCCTGCCAAGCTTCAAGGGCGCTCGCCCGTACCAGCAGGCGCATGATCGTGGCGTCAAGTTGATTGGTGCCACCGCGCACTATGTGACGACCGACCTCGATGAAGGGCCCATCATTGAGCAGGACGCTGCACGGGTGGACCACACCATGGACGTGGCAACACTGACCGCGATTGGCCGCGACGTTGAAAGCGTGGTGCTGGCACGCGCACTGAAGTGGCATGCCGAGCACCGCGTGCTGATCAACGGTTCGAAAACCGTGGTGTTTCGTTAGTCCGAATGCACCGATGGCCCCTCGCAGGAACGCCGCTGGGGCCACCGGGGCAGGGGCAGCACCCGGGTCGGCTAGACGCCTGCGATCAGAAGTCCGGCGGGAATCGCACACAGGCAGGCAACCAGCACCAGCTGGTCAGATTGAAGAAATCGACGCAGGCCAGACACGGGACGGATGGGTTTCATTGCGACTCTCCTTGGCTATGACCTGATCATGGTCACACCCGGGAGGCTCATGGCGTGAGCCTGGCCGGCGGCAGGGGAGAAGAAGCAGCCGACCCGGCGTTAGGCCCTGCCAAGGCGCCCAGACGCGACAAGGCCTTACTCTGGCGATCAAGCGCACTGGCGGCCCACTGCGACTCGAGCGATGCCACCCGCGGCCTGCGCAGGGCCTCGCGAATCTGTGGATTGAAAGCCTGGAGCACCGTATCCTCGGTCAGCAGACGCTCGGACAAGGCCGGACCGAAGGCGGTTGCGCGCGCCTCGTCCAGGGCACGACGAAATGCGGTATCGGATGGATTGGCAGCCGCACGGCGCATTGCCTGGGCGAGCGCCACACTGGTTTGCTTCAGCGCAGGCGCATTGACCACCAGCCATTGCCGGGTAAGCGCCGCCATGATTGGCTCGCGACGCTCGAGCTGCGCGAGGTCGATTGAAAGATATTGACTGATGCTTGCCGGTGCAACGCGTGAGGTCGCTGTTGTCGGCGGCTGAGCGGCATTCACGGCTGGCTCGGCGGTGATGAATCGCATGAACCGCTGGGCCACACGTATATCGCGTGATCCCGCTGCAACGAGCGCGATCCGACTGCGAGCAAGCACCACCAGCGCCGAACGAAGTTCAAGCGTGGCCTCGCCCGCCGCAACCTCCTCGAACACCAGGCTGAGCTGAGGGGTCTGGCTCGATGGGTTGGCACTGTTGGCAGCGATTGCCGCAAGCAGCTCCCAGCCCGCATCCCAACCGCGGTCCTGCAGCACAGCCTCCAGAAGAATGCTGGCAACACCCCCCGACACCGCAAACGGATTCGAAAGCCTTGCACCACAATCGCCCTGAGCAAGGTCTTGCCATCGCTCGGGCCAGGCCGGCGCTGACGGTCCTGCAGGCCGCGCAAACGCAATCCGCATCAGGTGCTGGGCGCGAAGCGTCGTACCCTGATCGATCGGCGCTGAGACACCGAAGGGCTGCGGCTCGCCATCTGCGCCGAGCAACATCCCATCGGCGGCTGCCGCGCTGAAGCTTTCAGGCGATGCCGACCAGATCAGGTGGGCGCGCTGCGCGGGTGTTGACGAACGAAGCGTGGCAAGGACCTGATCAGGTCGCTGGACTGTCAGCTCAACGCGCGTACCGGGGTTGGCCCGCTCAAACGCCCGCGCCCGAGAACGCGCATACGCTTCGGGAAGCGTGGTCAGGATGTTCAGCGCGGGCGCGCGCGATGCGCTACCCGACGCACTGGTCGGTTGGGCGCTCGCCACCACCGAAAGCGCGAACCAGAGCCATGCACCAAGCACCGCAAAAGCGATCGATTGAACGCGCACTCGGCGCAGCTTCATTGCATAATCCATTGAGTCAGGTTGGGGCAAACGCACTCCCGAATACATGATTCTAGGCTGCCCCATCCCGCATGTCCCGCCCAGTGCAGTGTATTCATCGAGACACCGCCGTGCCCGCCTGCCGCTCAGTCCAAGTTGTCCTGATCCAACGCCTGCGCCTGGCGCGCGACGGTGCGATCGCAATCCTCCTGATTGCAATCGGTTTGGCGACGCCTTCCGCTTCCTCGGTGGCCGACACGCCGGCGCAGCGGAAGCAGGTTTGGGCAGCGCCCGACAGCGGTAGTGACGGCCACGAGCAGCTTCGTGCAGTCGCCGCAGCGCTCGCAAAAGGCAGCGTTGTCCGAATTCAACTCGAGTCCTCGGCTTCTCACCTCACGCGTGCGCGCATGCTTCGCGACGGCCGGGCGCAGTACGCCGCTACCAGCGTCGCCGGAAGCGTGTTCGCGCAAGAGGGCCTGTTCGCATTCGCCGGTCATGAGTGGGGCCCGCAACCGGTTCGGGCGGTTCTGATGAACGTACAGAACCAGTTGCTCGGCATCGTCGCTGCGGGCGACGCTGGCATCACGACGCTTGCTGAATTGAAGGGCAAGCGAATCGCGCGCATCAAGGACGCGCCCGAAATCGATCAGCATCTGCGAGCGCTGCTGGCCCATGCGGGGCTTACCTGGAAGGATGTCACGTCGGTGCGCACAGAGGGCTATGCGGCCGCCCTTCGCGAAGTGGCCAGCGGCCGCGCCGATGTGGCCTTCGCCGCCTCGCGCACACCCGAGCTCCAGGGGCTCGCGTCGTCGAAACGCGGTCTGGTCTGGCCACTGGTCCCCCATGCCGATGCCACAGGCTGGACGCTGCTTCGGCAATGGGCTCCCTACATGGTGCCAGTCGACGCTACCGAGGGCGTGGGCCTTTCCGAGAAACTGCCAGTGGAGAGTGTCAGCTGGCCTTATCCCGTTGTGGTGACGCTCGCCCGCAGAAACCCCGATGACGTACAGGCTGTAACCGGCGAGCTGATCGCCCGTTGGCGCGATTTTCGCGGTGCTGCGCCGGGTAACGCTGGATGGGAGGCCAAACGCCAACCGCTCGCCTGGGCGATCCCCTGGCACGAGGGTGCCATCCGTGTATTTCGCGCTCAAGGCCTATGGCGCGATGAGCATCAATTGCATCAAGACCGTCTGGTAGAGCGGCAGCGTGTACTTCGCCAGGCCTGGGACGCCCTTTTCAAGCCGGCCCAGCCCGATACCGACCGAGATCCCCCAGACGAGGCCGCCTGGTTGAAGGGCCGCGCCGCGGCGCTACAGAAGGCAGGTCTCGATACGCTCTGGAATGCCGCCGCTGACTAGCCTGTCAGGTGGTGCCAGGGTAGGTGCCGCCATCGATCAGGAAGTTCTGCCCGGTAACGTACGAGGCCTGCGCGCTGCACAGATACGCGCACGCCTGCCCAAATTCATAGGGGTTTCCGAGCCGCCCCGCCGGAATCGACCGGGCGCGCGCCGCCAGCGTTTCTTCGAGCGTCTGTCCCTGCCTGGTCGCCATCGCCTGCGCCGTCGCGCGGATTCGGTCTGTATCGAAGACGCCTGGCAGCAGGTTGTTGATCGTGACGTTGTGCTTGACCGTCTGTCGGGCAAGTCCTGCGACAAAACCGGTCAGCCCGGAGCGCGCGCCATTGGACAGGCCCAGCACTTCGATAGGCGCCTTCACAGAGCTGGAGGTGATATTGACGATTCGACCAAACCGGCGCGCGATCATGCCATCCACCGTCGCCTTGATGAGCTCGATCGGGGTCAGCATGTTGCCATCCAGCGCCTTGACCCAGTCATCACGCGTCCAGTTGCGAAAATCGCCGGGTGGCGGCCCGCCGGCATTGTTGATCAGGATATCGACCTGAGGGCAGGCAGCAAGCACCTGCGCGCGCCCGTCGATTGTGGTGATGTCAGCCGCGATCGCACGAACCTCAACGCCGGTCTGGCCGCGAATCTGCGCGGCCGCCTGCTCGAGCACATCGGCCGAGCGGGCATTCATGACCAGGTTGACGCCCTCCTGCGCGAGCGAGATCGCGCAGCCAAAGCCGAGCCCCTTGCTCGAGGCACACACGACCGCCCAGCGGCCCGAGAGTCCGAGATCCATGCCACTTCCTCCGGAAAAACAACCGATGTCAGGCCGCGCTAGCGGCGCACAGCCTTGCTGCGCCGCTCGAGCGCTGCGAGTCGCGATTCTAGCGAGGAGAGCGCCGTCGAGTGATCCGCCAGCTCGTTACGCGTGACCAGCACCGGATTCTCAACGCTCCACTGCCGCGCAAAACTGGTGCCGAGCTGCTGGCCGAATGCGCGAAACGCGTCAAGCGCCGCTGATGCAGCGCCAGCCACTCGGTGCGCAATGACATCGCCGGTCAACCGGCTCAGGTCTTCTTCGACGTCCCAGCGCATCGAGCGGGAAAGATCGCCAAGCGCCGCCGCCAGCAGCACATCGCCCTCGATACGCAGATGCGCCTGCAGACCGGCTGGTCCGGCTGTGAGCAGCGCAAACGCTGCATCGACCGACGGACGGACGGTCATGGTGACCGACACGGCGCCGCTGTCGGCATCGGGCGGGGCGGGCTTCAGCAGCCCATCTGAGTCGATCGAAAAAAGCGCGCCGAACAAGGCTGCCGCTTGCTCGGGATCAGCCACCTGGATTCGGATCAGCCGGCTCGCATGGGGCCGAAGGCTGGCGCGCGCGCGCGGATCAGCGGCCAGCAAATGATTAAGGGCTGCAAGCACCGCCCGCAGCCCTTTTTCAGCGGCGCCCGACAACCAGTCAGGCGGACGCCGCGAGGACTCCGACGCCTCGGGGGAGGCGTCGGTTTGCCCGATCATCGTCAGGCAGCCGGAGCCTCGGTCTGCTGGATGCCAGCCAGCACCCAGCCGCCCGCACCGTGAATCGGCTTGATGAGGTTCCAGATTTCGTCGAATGATTGGGCTGGTGCGCCCACCGACTCGCGAATGACGCCGTAGAACCGCACGCTCGCCATGTGCTCGTTGTCGCTGCTGTCCACGCCCAGGAATTCGGCCTCGACGGACACGACCTCCGTGACGTTGGTGGCGCCCTTGCGGTCTTCGATCTGCATGCGGAGTTCGGCGAACATTTCCGGTGAGGTGAACTCGCGAAGGTCGTTCAGATTGGCTGCATCAAATGAAGCCTGCAGCCGGATGAACTGGACCTTGGCGTTGCGCACAAAACCCGCGATATCGAAGTTTGCGGGAACCCGCAGACCCGTGCTGGCGGCCGCAGCTGGCGCTGCCGGACCCGCACCCGTTGCAAGCGGACCAGCAGCGGCAGGGTCAGAGGACGCCGGCGAGAACAGCGAATTGTTCTGAGCCGCTGCGGGCGCCGCCTGGGGCTGACCACCCGCCATGGGGCCGGCCGCCGCGCCTGCGTAGGCGGGCTGAGGCTGTCCCGACGACGCGCTGCGACGCGCCATGATCATCCGAATGACGACCAGCGCAATGACCGCAAACAGCACGATCATCATGATGCTGGCGAGTCCTTCGCCAAAGCCGAAGTGGCTGGCGAGCGCGGCCAGACCAATACCGGCAGCAAGCCCTGCCAGCGGGGCGAGCCAACGGTTGCCCTGGGGCTGAGCGGCGGGCGCGGCGGCAGGTTGACCGGGGCGCTGCGCACCCGGAGCGGCCTGCTGTCCAGCGGGCGCCCCAGAATCGCGCTGCATGGCGTTGGGCTGCTGCTTGCCAGAGTTCTTTCCGCCACCGACGCGGGCAGCTTCTGCCTGACCGATCGACAACGTGATGGCGGCAACGAAGGCTGCCACCAGAGCTATCAGACGGGTAAATTTCATGACCGTGAATCTCCTGGGGTAAAAAGCGGGGACCACTCCCCATCGTTAATATCGGGCCATTAGCGTCAGATTGCAACAATTAACCGGCTGCAGTGCGGTTATTACGGAACCAGCGGCGTCAATCGAGCCGCCAGCCCTCATGCAAGGCCACCACGCCCGCGCTCAGGTTGAACCAGCGCACCCGACCCAGCCGCGCTGCGCGCATCATGTCGGCGAGTGTCGCCTGGTCAGGATGCATCCGGATGGATTCGGCCAGATAGCGGTAGCTGCTGGCATCGCCCGCCACCCGCTCGCCCAGCCTGGGCAGCACCTGAAATGAATACACGTCGTAGAGGCGCTCGAGCGGCTTCCAGACCTTGGAAAACTCGAGCACCAGCAGCTTGCCACCCGGCCGCAGCACGCGACGCATCTCGGCAAGCGCCTGTTCCTTGTGCGTCATGTTGCGTAATCCAAACGCAACGGTCACCCGGTCAAACCAGGCGTCGGGGAACGGGAGATGTTCGGCGTCGCACTGCACGACCGGCTGCAGGGCACCCTCATCAACCATCCGGTCGCGACCCACCGACAGCATCGAGGCATTGATGTCAGTCAACCACACCTCGCCCGTTGGACCCACGCGGCGCGCAAACGCCCGCGCGAGATCGGCCGTTCCACCCGCCACATCGAGCACACGCATGCCCGGGCGCAGCGCCGCCTGATCAATTGCGAAAGCCTTCCAGGCTCGATGAAGCCCGACTGACATCAGGTCGTTCATCAGGTCATAACGCTGCGCGACCGAATGAAACACGCCCGCGACGCGCGAGGCTTTTTCGTCCTCGGCAACCGTCGAAAACCCGAAATGGGTGCGGCCGGACTCGCTCATGGCTGATTCCTGTCTGTCGCCCACCGGCACCTTGGCCCCGGCAGGAGACTCGGCGTGCGCTTGAGCACTGTCATCCGCAACCGCCGCGAGGACGCGCTACCGCGGTGCTTGACAACTCACCCGCACCGGCGCTTGCGGCGGGTTCGCGGCTCGCGCCCGCTTCCTCAAGCCGACGCAGATAGTCCTGCCAGAGTTCCTGCTGCCGATCACCCAGCCAGTAAAGGTAGTCCCAGGAAAATATGCCTGTGTAGTGACCGTCTGAAAACATCGGCTGGATGGCGTAGTGACCCACCTGCTCGATTGCAGAGATTGTGACCTCGGATTTGCCGGTCTGCAGGGTTTCCTGGCCCGGCCCATGCCCACGCACTTCAGCCGACGGTGAATACACGCGAAGAAACTCGCAGGGCAGCCGGAACTGGCGGCCGTCGGAGTACTCAAGCTCGAGCACTCGCGAGATTTCATGCAGCACGATTCGAGTGGGAATCGGCGTATTGGAATCGAGTCCTGCCATGGGAGTAAGTTTCGAAGCGGGCCGGCCGTCGGGAGTTGGATGTTAGCCGAATTCGCGCAGACCCAGCGCCGAAAGACACTCACGCAGCGCCATCTTCAGCGCCGGCAGTGCCCGACGGCCATGTTCGATTCGCGCAGCCACTAAGGCTGGATCACGCGTGGCCGGCGCGCTCCAGACCGAACCGGGAAAAGTGGGGTCGTCGCGCCAACGCCCAATGACATGCCAGTGCAGGTGGGGCACGGCGTTGCCCAGGCTGGCAACGTTGATCTTGTCGGGCGAGATCAGCGCTCGGAGGCCCCGCTCCAGCTCGAACACCACGCGCATCAGGTGATTTCGGTCGGGCTCGGACAGATCGGTGGTTTCCGCCACATGCGCGGCCCAGATCACGCGAAAAAAGATCGGATGCTGTGGCTCGTCCGCCACGATGACCCGCAGCCGGTCGTCGCCTGCCAGCAGTTCGCCCCCCATGCCGTCGCACAGCGGACAGGCTGCGGACAGGCGCTCAGAACTTTGTGTAGCCGCCATCGATCAGCAGATCGGCGCCCGTCATGTACGACGAGGCATCGCTTGCCAGGTAGACGGCGATACCGCCGAAATCATCGGCGCTGCCCCACCGACGAAGGGGCACGCGCGGCAACACCGCGCTTGCGAACTTTGAGTCGCCGAGCACGCCGCTGGTCATCTCAGACTCGATCCAGCCCGGCAATATCGAGTTGACCCGTATGCGATGCCGCGCCAGTTCCACCGCAAGCGCCCGGGCATAGGACGTGACAGCGCCCTTCGATGCACCGTAGTGGCTGTTACGCGCAGCGCCCTCCACCGCAGCGGTGCTCGCGGTGACAACGAGCGAACCGCCTTCACCGCGCTCGATCATGTGGCGAGCGGCGGCACGAAATGTGAAGAAGACCCCGTCGAGATTGACCCGCATCACACGCCGAAATTCCTCGTGGGTCATTGCGCCAATCGGCGTGGAAAAGGACGAGACGCCCGCATTGGCAAAGCATGCGTCGACATGACCCAGGCGTGCCACCGACTCGGCAAATGCCACCTCGACCGCCTGCTCGTCACCGACATCACAGACCACCGAACAGACATCGCCGAACGCCGCGAGCTGTGCCCGCGCACGCTCGGTCTTGTCGGGGTTGGTGCCCCAAATCGCCACGCGCGCACCCGCCTGCAGCAGCGCCCGCGCCATGCCCAGGCCAATGCCACCGTTGCCGCCGGTGATCACCGCGCAGTGTCCTGAGAGATCAAACAGCGGGTAAGCCATCAGGGAGTCATCCGCATCCGATCAGCCTGCATCAGACGAGCACACGCTCTATGCCACCAGCGTTGGCCCGGTTCACATAATCGGGCAGCCAGTTTTGGCCCAGCACATGCCGGGCAATTTCGACCACGATGTAGTCAGCTTCCGTGCCCGCATCGTCCGAGTAACGCGACAGGCCCTGCAGGCACGAAGGACACGACGTGAGCACCTTGACCGGCGCAGCCGCAGCATCAGCCTGCGCGCTGACGCCGGCAACGCCTGAGGCGTTCAACAGCGGGCGAGCACGCAGGGCTGCTGCACCTTTTCGCATCTCTTCTTCTTTGCGAAAGCGAACCTGCGTGGAAATGTCCGGGCGTGTGACTGCCAGCGTGCCTGATTCGCCGCAACACCGGTCATTGCGCTCAACGCGGCCGTTGACGCTGTCGTTGATCAGCGCGTTCACCACCTTCATGGGCTGGTGCGTCTTCATCGGGCTGTGACAGGGGTCGTGATACATGTAGCGCACCCCGGTGACCTGTTCGAGCTTCACGCCCTTTTCAAGCAGGAATTCATGGATATCAAGAATGCGACAGCCCGGGAAGATTCGCTCGAACTCATAGCCCTGCAGCTGATCAAAGCAGGTGCCGCAGGACACCACCACGGTTCGTATGTCGAGATAGTTGAGCGTGTTGGCCACCCGGTGAAACAGCACCCGGTTATCGGTGATGATTTTCTCGGCTTTATCAAACTGCCCTGAACCGCGCTGCGGATAGCCGCAGCACAGATAGCCCGGTGGCAGCACCGTTTGCACGCCCACATGCCAGAGCATTGCCTGCGTGGCGAGCCCCACTTGGGAGAACAGTCGCTCGGACCCGCAGCCCGGGAAATAAAACACGGCCTCCGCGTCAGAGGCGGCCTTCTGCGGATCGCGAATGATGGGCACGTATCGCGCGTCTTCAATGTCGAGCAGCGCGCGCGCGGTTTTTTTAGGCAGATTGCCGGGCAGCTTCTTGTTGACAAAGTGTACGACCTGCTCGCGGATGACCGGTCGACCCACCGACGCAGGTGGCTTGGCGGTCTGGCGTTTGCCAAGCAAGCGAAACAGATCCACCGCAAAGCGCTGCGCCTTATAACCCACGCCGACCATCGCCGCACGGGTGGCGCGGATCGTGTCAGGGTCGGTGGCGTTGAGAAAGAACATCGCTGCCGCATTGCCCGCGTTGAACTTCTTCTTGCCCATTTTGCGAAGCAGATTTCGCATGTTCATCGACACGTCGCCGAAGTCGATGTCGACCGGACAGGGCGTTTCGCATTTGTGGCAAACCGTGCAGTGGTCGGCCACATCCGAAAATTCGTCCCAGTGGCGAACCGAGACACCGCGCCGGGTTTGCTCTTCGTAGAGGAACGCTTCGATGAGGAGCGAGGTCGCAAGAATCTTGTTGCGCGGCGAATAAAGCAGATTGGCGCGCGGCACGTGCGTGGCACAAACCGGCTTGCACTTGCCGCAGCGCAGGCAGTTCTTCATGGAATCGGCGATCGCGCCAATGTCGGACTCATGCAGGATGAGCGACTCAGCCCCCATCAGCCCAAAGCTTGGCGTGTAGGCGTTGCGAAGATCACCCGGCACTGCGGGATCTGCAAGAAGCTTGCCCCGATTGAAGCGACCGTCGGGATCGATACGCGCCTTCCACTCGCGGAATTCGGCGGTTTCGTCGCTGGACAGAAACTGCAGCTTGGTGATGCCGATGCCGTGCTCGCCCGAGATCACCCCGCCCAGCGATCGGGCCAGCGCCATGATTCGCTCAACCACTTCCTCGGCCTGCTTGAGCATGCCGTAGTCATCGGAATTAACCGGGATGTTGGTGTGAACATTGCCGTCGCCCGCGTGCATGTGGAGCGCGACAAACACACGGCTTCGCAGTACCTTGCGATGCGCGGCTTCGACCGCCTCAAGGACCGGAGCAAACGCAAGCCCCGGGAACCACTCGCGCAGGGGTTCACGCAACTCGGATTTCCACGACACCCGAATCGTGCGGTCCTGCAGCAGATGGAACAACTGCGCTGCGGGCTCAAGTGCAAGGCGCGACTCGAGCGCAGGCAGCACCGCACCGAGCCCCTCAGCCTCCAGCGCAATCCGTACATCGGCAAGCGGTTCATCGATCTGCGCAAGCAGCATGCGCCAGCGACGACCCACTGCTGCGAGCAGATCGAGCGCACGCGCGCGCCGCTCGGCCAGCAGTTCTTCCGCCGACACGCCCTCAGCGCGCGCCTCGCCGGTGCGACCGATGTCAAGGGGACCCGACAGCAGACGTTCGAGTTCATCGACGAGCGACAGTTTGTTTCGAATCGAGAGCTTGATATTGATTCGCTCGATGCCGTCGGTGTAGTGGCCCATCCGGTCCAGCGGAATGACCACATCTTCATTGATTTTGAAAGCGTTGGTGTGCCTGGCGATTGCCGCAGTGCGCGCACGATCAAGCCAGAAGAGCTTGCGCGACTCGGCCGACACGGCAACGAAGCCTTCGCCCGAGCGCGAGTTGGCAATGCGCACCACCTCCGAGGTGGCCCGCGCCACGCCCGCATCATCATCGCCGACGATGTCACCGATCAGCACCATCTTGGGCAAGCCGCCGCGACGCGATTTGGTGGCATAGCCCACCGCGCGCAGATAGCGCTCGTCGAGATGCTCGAGCCCCGCGAGGATGGCGCCGTGCGGCAGCGCGTCAAGATAGGTTTTGATCTCGACGATCGAGGGCACCGCATCCTTGGCCTGTCCAAAGAACTCGAGACACACCGTGCGAATGTGCGCGGGCATGCGATGCAGCACCCAGCGCGCCGACGTGATCAACCCATCGCAACCTTCTTTCTGTACCCCGGGCAGCCCGGCCAGAAATTTGTCGGTCACGTCTTTGCCAAGCCCCGCTTTGCGAAACCGCGAGCCGGGAATTTCAAGCACCTGTTCGCGCAGGGGCGCCCCGCGCATGGTGCCGTCGGTGCCCAGCTGCGACGGTGCGAACCACCTCAGCTCGAAGCGTGCCAGCGGCGCATCGTGAATCTTGCCGAGGTTATGGCCGACGCGGCTCACCTCGAGCCAGTTGCCATCCGGGTCAACCATGCGCCACCAGGCGAGGTTGTCGAGCGCAGTCCCCCAGAGCACGGCCTTCTTGCCGCCTGCGTTCATGGCGATGTTGCCGCCGATGCACGAGGCATCGAGCGATGTGGGGTCAACCGCGAAGACGAGGCCTGCGTGTTCGGCTGCGTCCGTGACGCGGCGCGTGACCACCCCCGCACCACTCAGAATGGTGGGAACCTCAGCGTCGAGTCCCGGCAGGCGCACGCGTTCAACAGCACCCAGCGCCTCGAGCTTTTCGGTATTGATGACTGCGGACAACGGTGTCAGCGGAATCGCGCCACCGGTGTAACCGGTGCCGCCGCCGCGCGGAATGATGGTGAGGCCGAGCTCGATGCAGCCCTCTACCAAACCTGCGATTTCATGCTCGGTATCGGGGGTAAGCACGACGAACGGATACTCGACACGCCAGTCGGTGGCATCCGTGACGTGCGACACCCGCGACATCGCGTCAAAGCGCACGTTGTCGCGCGCGGTGATGCGTGAGAGCCGCTTGAGCGTTTTTTGCCGAAGCGTTCGGGTGTGCTCAAACGCCGCCTCGAAGTGACGTACCGCCGCCTGAGCGCGCTCGAGAAGGCGCGCCACTTTCGCGGCACGCGAATCATCAGCCGCCGGTACCGCGCCCGATGTCTGATCGCCCTCGGCCCGCTGCCCCTCATCTCGGCGCCGCTCGACCTCCGCCAGTCGGTGCTCGAGCGCATCAATCAGCATGCGCCTGCGCTTGGGGTTGTCGAGCAGATCATCCTGCAGATACGGATTGCGCTGCACCACCCAGATATCGCCCAGCACCTCGTACAGCATGCGCGCCGACCGACCGGTACGCCGTTCGCCGCGCAGGTCTTCGACCATTGCCCAGGCATCGTCTCCGAGCAGGCGGATGACGATTTCACGATCGGAGAACGAAGTGTAGTTGTATGGAATCTCGCGCAGGCGGGGCGCCTGTTCAGCCGAGGATTCGATGATGTCGAGCGGAATGGGTGCGTTCATGAGGCTTGTCGTCAATCGTTCATTGTAAAGGAGCAGACGTGAAGGGCGACAGCAGCCAGCGCCACCACTCATTGGGCACCCACAACAGGAACGCGGTCATCACCACATAGCGGGTGAATCGGCCTGCCACCGTCCAGGCCATTGACGGCCAGAAGGGCAGCTTCAACCAGCCAGCGATCGAACAGAGCGGATCGCCCACCACCGGCAGAAACGAGAAAAACAGCGCCTTGGGACCCAGCCGCTCGAACCACTTCAGATAGCGCGTCTCTTTGCCGCGGGCCACGGCTTCATGCGCACCCCAGCCCATCCAGTAATTGACCGCACCGCCCAGGGTGTTACCCAGCGTGGCGACGGTGACGACCAGCCAGAACTGCTCGGGATTGAGCTTGGCGTAACCGAACACCGCGGGCTCGGACCCCATGGGCAGCAGGGTGGCCGACACGAACGCGATGACGAAAACGGTCGACAGCCCATGCTGGGGCAGTGCGAACCATTCAAGGAGACGGGCGATCCAGGATTCCATCGAGGAGTGTTACATGACGCTGCAAATCGGGCTGTCGCAGACCCAGCGGCCGTCTGAGGCGACCGACGGCCGGCGCAGCGGTTTGATCTGGATCAGACTCTAGCAGCGCGCCCGTAGTGGCGCTTCGAAGCCACAGAAGCCGCCGGGGATGCCGGACTAAAATGCCGACATGGCAGCCAATTACTTAAAGCGAATCCTGACCGCCCGCGTCTACGACGTGGCCCGCGAAACACCGCTCGAGCCCGCGGTCAACCTCAGCGCCCGACTGCGGAACAAAGTGCTCCTGAAGCGCGAAGACCTGCAGCCGGTGTTTTCATTCAAGTTGCGCGGCGCCTACAACAAGATGGTGCAGCTTGCCCCCGAGCAGCTGGCACGCGGCGTGATCGCCGCCTCCGCGGGCAATCACGCGCAGGGCGTGGCGCTCGCGGCACGAAAGCTCGGATGCCGCGCAGTCATCGTGATGCCGGTCACCACGCCGCAGGTCAAGGTTGACGCGGTTGTTGCGCGCGGGGCCGAGGTGGTGCTGCAGGGCGACTCCTACAGCGACGCCTACGCGCAGGCGCTTACGCTGCAAGCTGAGCAGGGCCTGGTATTCGTGCATCCTTTTGATGACCCCGATGTGATTGCGGGCCAGGGCACGGTTGGCATGGAGATCCTGCGCCAGCATCAGGGCCCGCTTCATGCGATTTTCGTGGCGATCGGCGGCGGCGGATTGATCGCAGGCATCGCTGCCTACGTGAAGCAGATCCGGCCCGACGTCAAGGTGATCGGCGTGCAGACCACCGACTCGGATGCCATGCGGCGCTCGCTCGCGGCGGGCCGGCGCGTGGAGCTTTCAGAGGTCGGTCTGTTTTCCGACGGCACGGCGGTCAAGAAAGTCGGCGAGGAAACCTTCAGGCTGTGCCGCAAATTTGTCGATGACATCATCCTGGTGGAAACCGATCAGCTCTGCGCAGCCATCAAGGATGTGTTCGAAGACACCCGGACCACGCTCGAGCCCGCAGGCGCTCTGGCGGTGGCGGGTTTGAAAGCCTATGTGGCGCGCGAACGGATTCGCAACGAATCGCTCGCGGCCATCGCCTGCGGCGCCAACATGAACTTTGACCGCCTGCGATTCGTGGCGGAACGGGCCGAGGTCGGCGAGCGCCGCGAGGCAGTGTTCGCGGTCACCATTCCCGAGGAGCGCGGCAGCTTCCGGCGCTTCTGCGAGCTGGTTGGCCCGCGTAACGTCACCGAGTTCAACTATCGGATTGCCGATTCGCGGCAGGCCCACGTGTTCGTTGGCGTTCAAGTCCAGAGCCCCTCTGAGGCAGCGCGAATTGCCCGCGGCTTTGTCAAAGCCGGATTCCCAACGCTGGACCTCACCGACGATGAGCTTGCCAAGCTGCATATCCGCCATCTGGTGGGCGGACACTCGCCGCTGGCCCGCGACGAACGGATCTACCGCTTCGAATTTCCCGAGCGGCCCGGCGCGCTGATGCGTTTTCTCACCAGCATGAGCCCCAACTGGAACATCTCGCTTTTTCACTACCGCAACCACGGCGCCGACTACGGCCGAATCCTGGTCGGATTACAGGTTCCACCGGCTGAAAAGCGTCAACTTCGCGAGTTTCTTGACACCCTTGGCTACCGTCATTGGGATGAAACCGATCACCCCGCCTATCGACTCTTTCTCGGAGCTCAGCTATAATCCGAGCAAATTCAAACCGTTATGCAAATACTCACGCTCGGGCTCAATCACCAAACCGCGCCACTCTCGCTGCGCGAGAAAGTGTCATTTCCAGCTGACACTTTGCGCGAGGCGCTGGTCGATCTGCGCGGCAGGCTCGAGCGACTGTTGCCCGAAAGCGCCATCCTCTCCACCTGCAACCGCACCGAAATCTATTGCGCCACACCGCAGGCGGGCGAAGCACGGGTAGCGGTCACCGAGTGGCTGAGCGCACATCGCCATACCGGGCGAATCGATGACCACCTGTATTCGTTGCCCGATGGGCAGGCGGTACGGCACGCCTTCCGGGTCGCCTCGGGTCTCGACTCAATGGTGTTGGGCGAGCCCCAAATCCTGGGGCAGATGAAAGACGCAGTGCGCGCCGCGCAAGAGTCCGGAGCGCTTGGCACACACCTGCACCAGCTGTTTCAGCGAAGCTTCGCGGTGGCAAAGGAAGTTCGGTCATCCACCGAAATCGGCGCGCACTCGGTGTCCATGGCGGCGGCGGCAGTTCGGCTCGCGCGCCGCATCTTTGACGACATCAGCAAAAGCAGCGTGCTCTTCATCGGCGCCGGCGAAATGATCGAGCTCTGCGCCACGCACTTCGCGGCTCAGCATCCCAAACGCGTGGTCATCGCCAACCGCACCGCCGAGCGCGCCGACCGGCTCGCGCAGCAGTTCGGCGCTGAAACCATGCGGCTTGCCGATCTGCCCACCCGGCTTGAAGAATTCGATATCGTGGTGTCCTGCACCGCCAGCACGCTGCCCATCGTCGGGCTGGGCATGGTCGAGCGGGCCTCCAAGGCGCGTCGCAGGCGGCCAATCTTTATGGTTGATCTGGCGGTTCCGTGAGATGTCGAAGCCGAAGTCTCGCGGCTGTCCGACGTCTATCTGTACACGGTCGATGATCTTGGCCGCCATGTCGATGCGGGCAAGGAAAGCCGCCGTGCGGCGGTCGCCCAGGCCGAGGCCATCATCGAAACCCGGGTCGACGCCTTCATGCAATGGATGAGCTCGCGCGCGGTGGTCCCTGCCATCCGCTCACTTCATCAACGCGGCGAGGCACTCAAGGCGGCCGAGCTTGAGCGCGCGCGCCGCCTGCTGGCGGGCGGCCAGTCGCCCGAACAGGTGCTTGAAGCGCTTGCCCACGCGCTCACCAGCAAGTTCCTGCATGGCCCCACCCGCCTGCTCCATGGCCACGGCGACGACCGCGACCGGATGCTGCACCTCGTGGATCATCTGCTGCCTGATCGCGCAAGCGCAGGCAGCGACAGCACCGACCCGCAGCACTGAGCTTGCAGCCGCCTGCCAGGTGGGCGGCGTACCATGGATGCCATGAACGATTCCATGCGAGCCCGCCTCGAGCGGCTGGAGCCTCGGTTGGCCGAGGTCAACGCGCGCCTGTCGGGCCCCGACGCGGCACGCGACCTGACCGAGTTCCGGCGCCTCACGCGCGAGCACGCCGAGCTCACCCAGCTGCTTGAGCGCTTTGAGGCCTACCTGCACGCCGAAGCCGATCTGGCTACCGCACGCCAGATGCGCGATGACCCGGAAATGCGCGAGTTCGCCGACTCCGAGGCCGGCGCGGCGGGCGCCCGCATGGCCGCCGAACTCGACAAGCTGCAGCGGCTGCTGCTTCCGCGCGATCCCAACGATGAGCGCGACGTGCTGCTCGAAATTCGGGCGGGCACGGGTGGCGACGAGAGCGCGCTGTTCGCGGGCGACCTGCTGCGCATGTATCTGCGCTATGCCGAGCGCACGCGCTGGCAGACTGAAATCCTGTCGGCCAATGCATCCGAACTGGGCGGATACCGTGAGGTGATCGTTCGGATCGCGGGCGATGCCGTGTATTCCCGGCTCAAGTTTGAATCGGGTGGCCACCGGGTCCAGCGCGTCCCGGAAACCGAAGCGCAGGGCCGTATCCACACCTCGGCCTGCACCGTGGCGGTCATGGCCGAAGCCGACGAGGTCGGCGAAATCGACATCGACCCCTCCGAACTGCGAATCGACGTATTCCGAGCCTCGGGCGCAGGCGGCCAGCACGTGAACAAAACCGAGTCGGCGGTTCGCATCACCCATCTGCCCACCGGGCTGGTGGCGGAATGCCAGGACGACCGCTCCCAGCACCGCAATCGCGACCGCGCCATGAAGGTTTTGGCGGCAAGGCTGAAAGACCGGCAGATGCGTGAGGCGCAGGCCCGCGAGGCCGCGCATCGGAAATCCCTGATCGGTTCTGGCGACCGCTCCGAGCGCATCCGCACCTACAATTTCCCGCAGGGCCGCATCACCGATCATCGGATCAATCTGACCCTCTACAAGCTGCAGCAGGTGGTCGATGGTGATCTGGATGAGCTGCTGGATGCGCTCGCCACCGCGCACCAAGCTGAGCTGTTGCAGGCGCTGGCCGAAGCGGCCTGAGGCTGCGCCGTGAGTAGCCTCTCCCCCGACGCGCTGGTCGCGGCAAGCCGGCTACCGCGAGCCGAAGCGCGCCGCCTGCTCGAGCACGCAAGCGGCAGGCGCCGGGAGTGGCTTATGGCGCATGGCGACGAGCCTGTAGACACCACGGTATGCGAGCGCTTCCTTACTCTTGAAGAACGGCGTGTCAACGGCGAGCCGATGGCTTACCTCTGTGGCGAGCGCGAATTCCATGGGCTCGCACTGCGCATCGATTCGGCCGTGCTAATTCCACGCCCCGAAACCGAACTGCTGGTTGATGAGGCCCGCAGGCTGGCGCCGCATGGCGCCATGGTGCTCGACCTGGGCACCGGCAGCGGCGCGATCGCGATTGCGCTTGCCACACAAAGAGTCGACCTGAGCCTGGTGGCAACCGACCGCTCCGCACCCGCGCTCGCCGTCGCACACCAGAACGCTTTGCATCACGGCATCAGCCCCCAGCGGCTCGCGCTTCGAGAGGGGCACTGGTGGCAGGCGGTTGGCTCGGCCGAGCGCTTCGACCTGATCGTCTCAAACCCGCCCTACATCGCCGACACCGATCCGCATCTGGTCGAGGGCGATCTCCGATTCGAGCCCATCACCGCACTCGCCTCCGGTCCCGACGGGCTGAATGCGCTTCGCGAAATTGCAATGGGGGCGCCCGCGCACCTCGCCTCTGCGGGCTGGCTGGCGGTCGAGCATGGCTGGAATCAGGGCGCCGCTGTGCGTGCGCTTTTTACCCAGGCTGGGTTGGCCGATGTGCGAACGCGACGCGATCTTGCCGGCCATGAGCGGGTCACGCTCGGGTGCGCACCCTGAATCTCCCCCAGGCCGTGCGTGGTATAACTTGCCGCTCTACACTTCAGTTTTTGGTGGATGCGCTGCGTCGTGCGGTTTCCCGCACCGGCTGCCGGTTCCAGACCGGTCGCATCCATGGTTCGGCGAATCCCGCCATCTCCGATCAAGAGGCCCCTGAATGGAAGCACGTGAGTTCATTGAAAAGACCGTCACCGACAATCCGGTGGTCCTGTTCATGAAGGGTACCGCCCAGTTCCCGCAATGCGGTTTCTCCGGACGCGCGATCCAGATTTTGAAGTCGTGCGGCGTGCGCAACCTTGTCACCGTGAACGTGCTGGAAGACGACGAAGTTCGCCAGGCGATCAAGGATTTCTCGAGCTGGCCCACCATTCCTCAGCTGTACATTCAGGGCGAGTTCGTGGGTGGCTCAGACATCATGGCTGAGATGTTCCAGTCGGGCGAGCTGCAGAAGATCGTGCCTGCCGAGTCACAGCAAGACTGAACCCCGCCCAAAGCAGAGGCGGCGCGCCGATCGCGCCGCCCTGCCGCGCTCACACCAGCGAGCGCTCCAGCCGGTCGAGTGTTTCATAGGCCGGCAGCACATTTGCAACACTTGCATTCGGCTCGCGGCCGTCGCGGATTGCCGCAAAAAACTCGCGGTCCTGCAACTCAATGCCGTTGGTGGACACATCGACCTTGCTGACGTCGATGGGGTTTTCTCGACCATCCACCAGATCGTCATAACGGGCAATAAACGTACCCTTGTCGCAGATGTAGCGGAAAAACGTGCCCAGCGGTCCATCGTTGTTGAATGACAGCGACAAGGTGCAGAGGGCACCGCCCGCCACCTTCAGCTGAATCGACATGTCCATTGCAATGCCCAGCTCGGGATGGATCGGCCCCTGCATGGCGCGCGCGTGCGCGGCCACTTCGCCGGTCTGGTACTGGAACAGATCGACCGTGTGGGCAGCATGGTGCCAAAGCAGATGGTCGGTCCAGCTGCGGGGCTGCCCCAGCGCATTCATGTTGGT
>Ga0194118_10003012_pt1 | contig 20273 bp, 14 predicted proteins | sample TA2MahsurfametaG_2_FD_148662 | JGI IMG/M metagenome (GOLD analysis project Ga0194118, IMG submission 148662) | Freshwater microbial communities from Lake Tanganyika, Tanzania - TA2015013 Mahale N5 surface | ecosystem: Environmental > Aquatic > Freshwater > Lake | place: Tanzania: Lake...
CGGTTCATCCACCTAGACGACTGGGACAATAACAGGCCAACGGTCTGGAGTTACTAAATGAAAACGACCATTGAAGCCCATAAAACCGAATTTGGCATCGAGCCCAAGCACGAGATTGAAGTCGTCTGCTCTCATTGCAAGGACCCGGTCAGCGCCCTTGAGGAATCCACTGGCGTCTGCACCAACTGCGGACAGCCTTGGGCGCCTCAGCAAAATATCTCTATTTGGGTAACCACGCTCCCCGCAGCAGGAGCCAAGACCTGGGGCTCACAGTAAATGGGTTACTTTCGCCTCGCCCTTAAGCCAGGAATCGACAAGCAAAATACTGAGTATGGTGCAGAAGGCGGCTGGATTGATGGCGACTACATTCGTTTCCGATACGGCCTGCCGGAAAAGCTAGGTGGCTGGACCAATTTTGGTGACACGGAAGTCTATCTTGTAGGGCAGGCCTCTAATGTCTTTACTTGGAATTCCTTGAGCGGCGCTCCCCATATGATGGTGGGGACTAATAAAAAGCTTTACGCCTATCGTGGTGGAACCTGGGGGGACATTACCCCAATCCGCAGCACTACGGGAGCGGGCGATGTTACGTTTGCTGCAGTTAATGGAAGCAGCACCATCACCGTATCGGACACTGGGCACGGCGCAGTTGCTGGGGATTTTGTTACCTACAGCGGCGCCGTTTCCCTTGGAGGGGCAATTACAGCAACGGTGCTCAACCAAGAGTACGAGATTCAAACGGTCATCAACGCCAACAGTTACACAATCCTGGCACCAGTGGCGGCCAATGCGTCCGATTCTGGCAATGGTGGCGCCTCTACAGTAGGCGCTTATCAGATTAACATTGGCGCAAACGTCAGCTACTTTGACTACGGCTGGGGCGTGGGCACTTGGGGGTTATTCACCTGGGGTACTCCTCGCCCAGGCGGTGCAGGGGTGGAGCTCCTGCCAGGAATTTGGCAACTGGATTCTTTTGGTGAGGATGTGGTTTGTCAAGTGGTCGGTGGTGGAATTTACCTTTGGGATACCAGCATTGGTCTCGGATCACGGGCCGTGGCCATTGCAGGGGCGCCCACGAAGAGTAATTTTGCGCTTGTGTCTACGCCGGACAGGCACCTCGTCTGTTTTGGCACGGAGTCTGTGATTGGGACGACAAGCAGCCAAGATCCAATGTTTGTGCGTTTTTCAAACCAAGAAGATCTCAATACCTTTACCGAGTCTGCAACGAACACGGCCGGTGGACAACGGCTCACGGACGGAAGCACGATTGTTTCGGCAATCAGGTCGCGTGGTCAGATTTTGATTTTCACTGACACTTCGATTCATGGCATGCAGTATGTGGGGCCGCCGTACACTTTTGGCTTCCAGCAGTTGGGTGCCAACTGCGGAATCATCGGGCCTCATGCAGCGGTGGACGTCAATGGCTTGGCATTTTGGATGGGCCCTGAAGCGTTTTATGTGTTTGACGGTACGGTCAAGAAGCTGCCTTGCACGGTCCAAGACTATGTGTTTAAGGACATCAATTTGGTGCAGGGCTTTAAGTGCAATGCGGGAGTCAACTCACAGTTCAATGAGGTGACGTGGTGGTATTGCTCGGCCTTGTCTGACTTTATCGATCGGTTTGTGACCTACAACTATCTTGAGAATGTCTGGCACGTGGGCAGTATGCCTCGGACGGCTTGGTCGGATATTGGCACGTATGAGAGGCCTATTGGGGCGGAGTTTTTGCCAACTGATACCAGTGCGACGATCAATACAATTCAGGGCTTGACGGCCGGAAGAAGCAATATTTATCTGCAAGAGACGGGTTTGAATGCCAACGGGCAGCCGATGGCCTCGTATATCCAGTCTGGATATTTTGATATCGGGAATGGCGATCAGATGATCTTCATGAAGCGGTTTGTCCCTGACTTTAAGAATCAACAAGGGAATTTGGAGGTGCAGTTGCGTTTGCGTCCTTATCCGCAATCGACTGCAGTACCAAGCTCCTTGGACCCTTATTTGGTAACCCCGACCACACAGAAGGTGGACACCAGGGCGCGTGGACGGCAGATTTCGTTGAAGATTGAAAGTGATGAGTCAGACACGTTTTGGCGCTATGGGACGCTGCGGGTAGATATCCAGCCTGATGGGTTGCGATGAGCAAGATATTTAATGTTCGTCTGCCCAATGCTGCCCCGGTTGAGTACAGTCCGCAGCAGTTTGATCAGTTGGTGCGTTCGCTAGAGCAGATTGTCCTGCAGCTCAACAGCACTTACATATCAACTGTTGCCGATGATATTTCAGCAGCAAGAACTTATTATGAAGCGGGGGGTCAAGGAGGGCCGTTAGCTGGGACAGAAAGTTTTTCTCTTCCCTATGGTGCTTTCATTGATCGCACGACGCAAACGGCTACAGTTATTAATACCGCCTATGCGTTGCCTCTAGAGATACAACAACTTTCCAACGGCGTTTATCGGGATGCGGGTAACACCTCTCGTGTATATGTAGATGTTCCGGGTGTATATAACATTCAGTTTTCTGCACAACTTCAAAAAACTTCCGGTGGCGCAGCGACTGCTTTTATTTGGTTCAGGGTTAATGGACAAAACATCGGGGCTTCCGCAACAAAGATCACGGTCCAAGGATCTTCGGCCGCTGCGGTGCCAGCATGGAATTTTTTACTAGATTTAGACGCTGGGGACTATTTTGAACTGATGTGGGCAGTCACAAATACGGGGTTGGTGTTGTTGGCAGAAGCTGCTACGGCCTTTTGTCCTTCAATCCCGTCATTAATTTTAACGGTGACTTATGTGTCTTCAATAAGTGAAATTGGCCCCAGCGTCAGTTTCATCCCTGCGGGGGTGTCTGGCACTGGTCGAATTGGAACGGTTAGCGTAACGGTGTGATATGGCAAACAAGTACGAACGATCCCGGCTTATACCGGCGCAGAATACCACTACCACTCTTTATACGGTGCCTGCTGCAACGGCGACCATCTGTCGGTCGCTGAGGATTACCAACACAGCGGCTGTTAGGGCGGAGGTAAGCATGACTCAGGTAGACAGTGGCGCTGTTACGACCATAACGCTTTTGGATCAGCATATTGTGCCGCCGCAAAGTGAATATGACGCCTTGAACGGGGTGCCCCTGCACTTAGAAGCAGGGGACGTTCTGTCAGTCCGGTCCACGGCCTCCAACACCAATTTTTACCTGTCCTACCTAGAGGTAGACAGGAACTAAGGATGGACAAAACTCAGTGATTTACAGCATAATATTGCCCATATTCGCGTCCTTTCCCGACGCGCGGGCGAAGTCGGCCCACCGGCAAACTTGGAAAGGATAGCAATGGAAGAGCAAGGAATTATGTCTCTGGGGGGCATGGGAGCCCCAGCCCCGGTCAACCAAAAGCCGCTTTTTGACCCAGCCTCTTCGGCTGCGTTTGAGGCGGCTCGTCAACAGATCGACCCCAGGGAGTTTGGCGATGAGCTCCTGAGCGCCGCGGAGGACACGGATCCTGCTGCAGTGCAGGAATTTAAGAACGCATTGCAAAGCATGCAATTGCCTCCCGAGGTCATTGACGCTCTTGGCCAAATGGTCGATGCGGTCCTTGCTGAGCCACAGAATTACCAGGAAATCCGAGCTGAGTTCATCAAAGAGGGTGTGCCTGAGGAGCTTCTGCCTCTTCAGTTTGATGCTGCCTACTTCGGTGCCATGAACATGGCTCTGGACCAGATGTCCGGCTCGATGGAGCCCATGGGCGTGCAGCGTTTTGCTGAGGGCGGGATTGTTGCTCTTAACCCCATTGCTCAGATTTTGGCTGACCAAGGCCGAAACGGCGACCGGATGCTGGCTCACATTACTCCTGCCGAGGCACGAATGCTTCGTCGCAGGGGCGGCTCTGGAACAATCAATCCCGTCACTGGCCTGCCTGAGTTCTTTGTTAAGCGCGTTGCAAAGGCCGTGGGCGGAGTGTTTAAAGGAGCTGCCAAGGCGGTAGGAAGTGTGGTCAAAGGCGTAGCTGGGGCCGTGAAGAAATTCGCAAGCTCCACGGTCGGAAAGATCGTTACCGGTGTTGCATTGGGCTTTTTCCTCGGCCCAGCGGCTGCAAGTATGTTGGGCGTAAGTGCAACCAGCGCTGTTGGGGTAGCGATTAGCGGTTTTGTTGGCGGTTTTGGCTCTACGTTACTTGCTGGCGGTAGTCTTAAAGACGCTCTTAAAACTGGAGCGTTAGGCGGTATTACAGCAGGTGCATTTTCTGCCGTGTCCGGCGCACCTATATTTGAGTCCGCTACAATGACTCCTGGTGAAGCTCTTTCTAGCCAATATAGCCGTGCAGTAAATGCTGGAAAATCGCTTCTTAATATGCCTTCTGCACAGCCCGAGGTTACAGGAACAATTGGGGGCGTGTCCCCTGTTCAGGCACCGACCGCCCCCACAGTCACGGAAATAGCTGGGCAAAATATCCCTGGGCCTAATGACCTTATTAGTGTTTCCGCTACGTCGCCTACTCAGGGCCTGTCCACTCAGGGCTTTGTTGACCCCATGTACCGCCCTGACCTAGCTGCGGCCCAGGGCATCCCCGTAAACTATAACATTGCGACCGGTGTTGGCGGCACCCCCCTCGATTCTGGTATTCAATTCGGAGGAACAACGGGTATTCGTCCCGCCGCAAACTTTACACTTGATCAACGACTTGCTAGTGGAGTGCCTTTGCCAGGAGAGGCGGCTGTTGGAGTTCCTCCGATTGAAGCGCAAAGCGCGGCAATGTTTGATCAACGTCTGGCTACGGGCAAGGCATTTCCTGGAGAAGAGTTGGGCAGCTTTCGATTGCCGGGAGATCAAACTTCTCCCTCATTGATGGCTCCTCGAGGAGAGGGCATCACATCATTGACGGGCCCTTCTGCTAAAGGCACAGCAGGCTTCCAACAAGCCCCGTCGGCCATGGACCTCTTCAAGCAGAGCGAATATGTACAAGGGGCCAAGGAGCTTTTCTCTCCGACCTCCTATACGGATCAACAATTAATAAACAGTCCTGTCTTCCAATCCGCCAGAGGAGCTGGTGCAAGTTATTCGGAAGCGATGAAGGCTGCATCAAACGCATACAACCCAAGTTTCATACGTTCATATGGCCCGACTGTTGCTGCAGGAACCGCCGTACTTGGCGGAATAGGCGGGTTTGGTCCACAAGAGCAGCCTCCTCCTGGAATCGTGCCCAAAGAAACAGGATTTGATCTTTTGGCCAGAAGCCCAGAGGTTTATGGCACCACTCCTGGTGGCGCCAATATTCAATATGGCACTCCTCAGTACATGGGGTATGACTTACCAACAAGGCAGTATTCTCCTATGCAATACGCACTTACTCCAGTTCGTTACCCATCTTTCCAATACAGCCAACAAAGGCCCATGTACGCAGCTGATGGGGGCATTGCCTCTTTAAAAAGTGGTGGAACTCCCAATTTTCCTCGCAAGAACGGGGCGATCAACGGACCGGGAACGGGGACTTCGGATGACATCCCCGCGATGCTCTCTGATGGTGAGTTTGTCTTTACTGCCAAAGCTGTCCGAGGGCTTGGAAATGGCTCAAGAAGAGAAGGCGCCAGAAGGATGTATGCGATGATGAAAGCACTTGAAGGGAAAGCATAATGGCTGAAGTCACCGAACAGATAGTCCGCGAAGCGCCGCAGATCGAGGCCTACAAGCTAGGCCTCCTCGAAGCCGCTAAAAAGCTCTCCGAACAACAACTTCCCCTGCCTGCTTATCAAGTAGCAGGGATGACGGACCTGCAAAAGCAGGCCGCTCAACTAGGATCACAGGGCATTGGTGCATATCAGCCATTTTTGCAAGCAGGACAAAAAGCAGTAGAGGCAGGCATTACTTCTACTGGACAGGCCCTTGGAGCGCCGACCACGGCTCAGCTGCAGCAGTATCAAAACCCCTACCAAGAACTTGTTACTCAGCAGGCCCTGGCCGAGATGCGTCGTCAGGCGGACATTGCTCGTCAAGGGCAGGCTGCTCAGGCTGTTCGTGCAGGCGCTTTTGGTGGCACTCGTGAGGGCGTCCAACGAGCAGAAACAGAACGTGGCCTGCAAGACATCATGAGTCAACGAATTGCTCAGGATCTTGCGCAAAATTACGCACAAGCGCAGAACCTTTTTGGCCAACAACAGGGCCGTGCCCTGCAGGCTGGACAACTGTATGGTCAGTTAGGAATACAACAGGCCGCTTTGGGTCAAAGCGCTCAGCAGCTTGGCCTGCAAGATGTGCAGACACTAAGCGCTCTTGGGCAGCAAGAACAAGCGCTTGCTCAACAGCAGCTCGAAGCGCAACGCGCGACACAACTGCAACAAGCGCTCACGCCATACCAACAAATATCCTTCTTGTCGGACATATACAAAGGTGCCCCTGGTACACAGGTTGCACTGACTGCACAAACTGCTCCACAGGCAAGTCCTCTGATGCAAGTAGCGGGGCTGGGGATTGCTGGCTTGAGTGCTGCGGCCGGAGCGAAAAAAGCAGGGCTATTTTAATAGGGTGGATAAATGAACAATCCTGTCATGCAACGACAGATGTTCATGGCAATCGGTACGCCTTCCAGAAAGCCAGAAGAAGGAATTGTTTCTGGGATGGAAAGTGTAGAGGGCTATGAAGATCGTACTCCAGACAACTTAGAGATCATCGCCAACAATCTGCGTGGCGATATTCGCTCGATGGACGAGCGGTATCTTGAGCTTGCGGGTATGGTCGGTGAAGCGGCGTTCGACACACCTGAAGAAGTTTTGGCATTGATGCAATCCCAGCTTCAACAGCAAGGTGCTCCTGCAGCTGCGGCTCCTCCCCCGCCTCCTGCGGCTTCCCCCAAGATGGGTGGCATTGAAGCGCTTATGGCAGGAAACGCTCCTCAACAGGGTGCTCCTCAGGGAATGCCCATGCCAGAGCAGGGGATGCCCGTGCCACCTGGAATGCCTCCTGGGCCCGGTGGTATCGAGGGCCTTGTTGCACCGCCCATGGAACAAGCGCCAGTGATGCGGCAAGCTGGATCACCGCCCACGGGCGAAGTTCCTCGGAACATGCGAGTCACTCTGCCGCCGTCTGCCTATCCCAGCTACCTAGAGGCAATGCGTAGTTACGGTCGAACAGCTCCCACTTCTGTTCCTTCTGGGAATTTGTACTCACGTAGTATTTTGGACTTGCTAAAGACTGAGGCGCCGACGTCTCGTTCTGGCAGGCCCATTCCTTTTGTGGACAGAAGTGGCCGCATGTATCAGCCCATTGGTGGCACTGATCCGCGCATGGCGAGCCGTGGTACTCCGTTCATGCCCAGAGCTTCTTATGGAGCTCAGGCATTAAGAGTGTTGGGCCCTGCAGGATACGTGCTTGGTGCTGGCATGCTTGGAACAGAAGCATTGATGTCTACAGACAAGAGTGCTGGAAAGCTCACTGGTGATTCATTTGGCTTGGAGTTTGGTAGCAGTGTTGCTGGCACCCCTGGGTATAGGTATTTGCCTGGGATGGAGCCAACTCCAGTTCCTGCCCCAATTAGTCAACAACCTAGTGGGCTTGTGGAGAAGATTCCTGTAGCACCAACTGCTCCTCCTACTCTTCCCAGCCGTGAGTCGGATGCAGCCGACGCTGTTGCGATTGCTCCAGGGGTTGTTCCGTCCGCAAAAGAAGAGGAAAAAGTTGCCGAAGCAGGCGTAAAAGGTACTCTTCCTGCTCCTCCCAAACCCCCAGAGCGTGGGCTTAAAGAACGCACGGAAGAGCGTTACAGAATTTATCGAGACTTGCTTGGTGATGACAAGAACATGCGTCAGGCACAGGCCCTGTTTCTTTTAGCAGAGGCTGCTCTTAATGTGGGCGGTGCCAAGAGCAAACAGCGTGGTGTTTCTGGCACTCTAGAGCGTTTGACCACAGGGCTTAAGGGCCTGCCTGCAGGCATGGCGGCTCTTGGTGCGGAAGCTTCTCGTGAGGACAAGGCGCTTAAGACTGCGGCCATCAGTGCGGTCGAACAAGAAATGGCAGCCGAAGCCAAAGAGCGTGGCCTTCTTCAAAGAGAAAGCCTCAAGCTCATGTCAAAAGCTGCTCCTATTAATGACTTGGCAGCATCTTTTAAGGGCCGTTATCCGGGGTACGACGATGGATTTTATATTCGCATGGCCAAGGACTACAAATCTGGTTTGATCAAAGAACTGCCGGACACGAGTGAGCTGTATGACGTTGCTTCTGGCAAGGTCTTGTTAAGCCCGTTGAATCCGAACGACAAAGAGCGCGTTGGTTATCTTGATCCAGATATGCCCTTTACTTCTACGAGCAATAAAAGGCTCTCGAGGGCAACAAACAAGCAAAGGCCTGAGTTGATCGATCGAATCTCGAACAACGAATCTTTGGTTCAAGACATTGAGAACTTCTACAAAGACATCATGGACAAGAACTTTATTGGTGTCGTGCCCTCAATCCAGAGCGGCCTAACCAACATCACATTGCCATTCTTTGGTGAAAACCCATTCTCGAACGTTCCTTTGCAACAGCAAAGAAATGCAGGCTTGCAAATGAACCAGCGCTTGCGTGAAATGGCCATGGCATATCGTGGCCGCCCGTCAAACTGGTCCGAGGAGCAAGTCAATAAGTACTTGGTCGATCCTCAGGCAATTTTTAAAGACAAGTCTCAGTTCTTTGCCGTGCTGGAGAACTTCCGTCAGGGCGCGATCAACGAAATCAACAGGGACTACCACCGCCTGTTCCCGGAACAAGTGCCTTTGCGTCAGCTCTCGCAAGTTCCGTTGGGTGATAAGAAATCTCCTCTCGAGTCTAAGGATCTCAAGTACATGGGAGAGATGTTCCGAGTCAATCCCAACCGTGAGGTTTACGTTAAACTACCTGATGGCACTTCTGAGAGAGTTACTGCTGAAAGCTTTCGCACTATGACTGGACAGCAATGAACATCATTACTCTTCCCAGTGGTAAGCAAGTCGATGTTGACACCGGAGAACTCGTAGGTGCCATACAAGCTGCCCCAGTTCCTGCTGGGCAACTGACTCAAACTAGAAGAGTAGACATTGTAGGTGAAAGCAAAGGTGCAGCCAGAACAGCTATGGACGCCTTGAATCAGTTTAGTGCTGGCTTCAATACCATGCTGTTCTCGTTGCCCGATGCAACGATCCGTGCTGTTGCTAAGGCGGCCAACGTAAAAGACAACGAGATTCCTCAGTTCGTCAACTACTTTAACCGTGGGAAGACCGCTCCAACAAACTCTCTTGAACGATTTGCGTATGCGATCGGCGCAGGAGCAGGATCTGCTCTACCGTTTACTGGCCTGCTTGGCGCAGTGGCCCGAACAAACACTCTTCGTGCCGCACTTCCTGCAGATGCTGGTGTAGCAAAGCGGGTTGCAAAGGACATGCTCGATTTCACACGATCCAATCCTGCCGGTGCAGTTGCCCTGGACCTTGGATTTGGTGGCGCTTATGGGGCACTTGAGCAGTCTGTAGAAGAGTTTGCAGAGCCAGGAGAAGCAAAAGAATTCTTGAAAGCCACTGTCCCGTTTGCTGGAACGGTAGCCATTCCTCTGGCCGCTTCAAAAATAATCAGCCTTGCAAGCAGTCTGCCATCCGTGCAGGCAGCAAAAGGAGTGGCAGGCGTCGGTCAGCAGATGTTCGGTGGTCAGACGGCCGAGGGCTTTGCTGCTGAGATTGGCCGTGAGCGGGCCCTGAACATTCCGTTCTTGCGCAGTGTGACTAATTACGCAGGGCGTAAATACGCTGAAAAAGCGGAACGTGATGTAGAAAAAGTGCTCTCTCCTTTGGTGGAAACCCCTGGGAAAACCATGGCGCCTGGAGTCAGAGAAGCGCTTGAGGTTACAAACGCCATTGAGAACGACCCACGGCTCAAGGATCTGCTGTTGTTTGACGCAGGGGAGCAGAGTCTTTATGCCCCGTTGATCGTCGCACGGAACAAAATGTTCCGAGAGCTTGCCGGGGATCTTCTGGCAGATGCGCAGGTTCGGTATCAAAAGAACCGGGAAGGGTTTTTGACTGCCTTTGATCGCTTTGCTCCGAATGCAGAAATGAATTTGGACAAGGCCCTGCAGCTTACTTATGCGGATCAGACCCGTACGGTCAACAATGCGCTCAAGCAGTTGGCTGATTTGCAAGAGGGCGAAGCAGCTCGGGTGATGGACAACTTTGTCCCCCAGAATTTGGATGAAATTGGTGAGAGCCTGCGCAGTGGCGTGTTGGCTCAGATGAGCGCCAAGTTCCAGAGTCTTCGCCGTGCTGCGGAAAATATCGGGGCACGAGAGGGCTTTGATGTGGAAGGAGTCAAGATTCCTACCATGCAAGAAGGTGCGCCCATTTATCCGCTTGGTATCAGTGCTGCAGATTACGAAAACTTTGGGCGCTCATTGGTCAATCGCTACAGGATGACCAAGGAAGATCGGATGTTCCCTGATGGAACTCCGCATCCTGTGCAGTTGATGCAAAACCAACTGCGTCGTCTTGAAGACGCTAGAAATAAAGCGTCCGCTGAGTACATTCCTGACATCGTGCGTCAGAAGATCATGGAAGATCCGGATGCTCCAAAGATTCTTCGGATGATGGAAGAAAAGGAAATCAGGGATTACATAGACAAGGCCGTGGAATATGTCTTGACGGGGAAAATGCCTCGTTCTACGACTCCTCCTCGGCGTGGAATGGTTCAGATTCAAGCCATTACAGGCAACACGCCTCCTCTGAGTAAAGAACAGGTTGATGAGATTCGGGAAGAAGCTCGTAGGATGGCGATGAAGGATGTCAGCGCCACGATGACGTTCCCCGATGCGCTCGATCTTTTGGATGCTGCTCAGACTTACCGCAACATTTCAATCCACCAGTACAACCGGCTCTTGGGCCTTGGCACTTCTCGCAATCAAGCCAACCAAACGCTCGATCGTGGGAATGCACTTCTGCGTGATGTGGAGAACTTCATCTTCACAAACTTTAAGGGAGTGCGTGGCGATCAAGGCAAGGCTCTTCGCAATTGGATAGACGAGTACAAGGCCGTCTACACCGATGGATATGAAAAGGCCTTCCCACTTTTGATCTCGAAGCGCGATCCACGGGGCAACTTTTACACAGGCAACGAAGAGCTGGTCAACAAAGCCTTCTCTTCTGCCCAAAATATTCGCGATTTGAACGCTATTTTTGGTCAGGACCCCGCTTACATGCGGACCATGACTAACGTCCTTTTGGACAAAGCTCGTACTGCACCGGGAGTCATCAAAGACGGGATCATCAATCCCGAGGGCTTCCAGAAGTTCTTGTCCTCCAAGGGCATCAAGTCTGTCTACGATGCAATGCCTGAGCAGGTCAAAGCCAACGTCTCCGATGAGATGCGAATTGGCGTTGATATGGCACGTCGAGTCAAGGAAATGCAAGACCGGGTTGATCTTGCCCGTGACGATGAGCTCATGGCCATCCTCAAGAAATCAGTGCGCCCGGACGCTGATCCAAGTGCCCTCGTCCAGCAGGCCATCACCGATCCGGCTGTCATGCGCAAGCTCGTCAACGCTGTTGGAGCAGAGCCTCCTCCTGGAGTTGGGCCCACGGCCACCGGAACTCAGCGCAAAGAAGCCCTGCAGAGGCAGGTTTGGGACACGGTCCGCAACAAGTTGATGGATCAAAGCGATCCCTTGTTCTTGCAGGATTTCCTGACCCGTCACAGCAAATCACTGAACATTCTCTATAACAAACAGCACCTCGACGATCTACAAAAGCTTGCTGAAATACAGCGTCGAGTATTTGCGGGAGAGGCGCCGGTTGGCACGATCAGCCCGTTCACGACCCTGGATGAGGCGCTAAGAGAAAAAATTGGTGCAGGCATTGGAACGATCGAAGCCACCGCCCGTGCGGCAATGATTCGTCAGATCAGTCCGATGCATGCCGGTGTCACCCTTGCCAGCCGCTATCTCAGCCGTCAGCAAAACGCCATTTATGAGACAGTGCTCTACAAGGCGCTGACCGATCCTGAGTATGCGCACCAGCTGGTGAACGCTAATAAGCCGATCACGGACAACAAGACGTTCAATACCATGAGCAAGCTCACCTTCCAGGCGGGTGGCTATCTTCCCGCTCTGATGCAAGGTGGTGCTCGTGTGGCAGGAATTGAAGCAACACAGGCACTTTCAGACCAAGAGCGCCTAGTTCCTAGCGCAATGCCTGTTGTTCCGCCTCGTGCTGCCCAAACAGCTCCTGCTGTACCGGCTGCGAATCAGCGTCTCTCTCAAAGTGCTCCAGCAAGGACGCTTCCTCAGATGCCAAGTCAAGGGGATATGCAGAATCTGGCGGCGAACTATGCTCGGCTGTTTCCTCAAGATTTTTTGAGTCCGATACTTCTGCAGCGCCAACAAATGCCGCAACCTTAGCGTTCCATTTGTCTAAATAGGAATCAAACTCCCGGCCGCAGAGCAAAAACTCTTCGGTCGGACCATCCTGTGCGGCCATGAGAATCACGCCTTGGCGGATCTTGGTGTTGTGTTGCTCGTTGTGGGCCTGGGCGTAAGCGACCAACTGAATGAAGTAGTCATCAATCCACTCTCGACGCTTCATTTTGTTGGTCTGTTTGAAATCCACGATACTTTCTTGGCCCTTGTACCTTCCTGCTAGGTCAGTGGTCCCAGCATAGCTACCCCGGCAGTAGACCATCACTTCGTTGCCCCAGACTTCGTCGAGGTTGGCAAAGTAAGCCTCCATCAGGGTTGCGCCCATCCGGTAAGCCTTGAGTTGCCACCACTCCTTGGCGGGGCGAATCGGTCTGTTCTTGATGTGGCACTCGATAAAACTATGCATAGCGGTGCCCACGGCCGCCGCTTCTTTACGAATCCGCTCGGCTTCTTCCTCCCCAACCCGCTGGACCCAGGCATCCAAGGCGCTTTTGTCTTTGGAAGCGGACAAGATTGTGGTCACACTTGGCAGGGCCTCTCCATGTTGGTTCACGTACCTTCGACCCTCCGGTAAATCTTGCCGGACTAGGGTCTCGTAGCGATACCTACGGACAGTATTGATGATCAGATTAGCCATTTTTTGAGGTCCTCTCCGAGCACTTGGGTGGCAATATCGATCTTGTTTCGTAGGGCTTCGACGATCTTTTGATCGACGGTTTTAGGGGACATCAGGTCAACGTAGGTCACAGATTTGGTCTGCCCGATTCGGTGAGCACGGTCCTCGGACTGCAATCTGACTTCTAGGTCATAACTGTTGGAGTAGTAGATGACCGTCTTGGCCTCGGTCAGGGTCAATCCGTAGCCCCCGGTCTTGGGCTGACCGATAAAAAAACGCAATTCTGAGTTTGGATCTTGGAATTTATTGACAATTTCCTGGCGCTCATCCGCTGGAGTGTCTCCGTAGTAGGTCGCCGCACACCCTCCGCCGTAGGTTTTGGACAGAGCCTCGTGAATCTTGAGAATGTCATGGGTGTAGGTGGCCCAAATAATGGCTTTTCCATCACTCTCTTCGATCACTTCCATCAACGCATCGAGCCGATTACTAGGGATTTCCCTAATCTCCCCGTCATCTGATCGAATGTGTCCACAGCAGATCTGGTGCATACGCATGATCTGAGTCAGAGCGGTGGTGGTTGTGGTGATCGAACCATCTCCCAGGATTGAAAGCGCTGTCTTTTTCATCTGCTCGTAAGCCTGCCCTTGTTCCTCGGTCAACGGAACATCCCTGCTGACGTAGACCTTCTCGGGGAGATCGATGCACTCCTCCTTGGTTACCCGGAAAGCAAAGGGCTGGAGCTTCTCGTTGAGCTCGTCCAGACGCCGATAGCCCACAACTTGGTTGAAGGATCTACTACCCATAGTCTTTTTGACTACTACTGCGTAGCGCATTTGGAACGCAAAATAGCTGGCAAAGCCCAAAAGATCAGGGTCCAGGAACGCACATTGTGTATACAAGTCCAGCGGGCTTTTGGTGATCGGGGAGCCTGTCAGGATCCTGCGAAACGAGGCAAACCTGCCGACTTTGTAGATGTTCTTGGTGCGCTGAGCCGTTGGGCTCTTGATTGTTGTGCTCTCATCCACGGCCATCAGTGCCGTGTGGGACAACAAAAAGCGCTCTGCAAACTTAGTGCCCTTGGGGCTGGAGAATGCTTCCACGTTCATGACCATGATGTGCAGCTTGTCGTCAAGGTCAAACATCTTCTCCATGGCCTGCTCTTGTTTTTTAGACGGCTGTGGGCTCCAGAGAGCTACAGAATACGTCACGTGATCAGGCATGTGCTTTGGAATTTCAAGCTCCGCCCAGTTGCGGTAGACGCCCTTCGGAGCAATGACCAATGCTCCGTTAATGTGGCCGTTATCGTACAGCATTGCCATGTTGTTGATGAGCATGAACGACTTGCCCGTGCCCATGTCAGCGAACAACGCCGTTGTCCGGTCATCCCAGAAACGGTGTAAGTAAGCCGCTTGATGAGCATATGGCTCGTTCTTAAATCGGTAATCGACTAGCATCTTTATCCTTTCTTGACAGGCAACTTCGCCTTGGGTATAGTCTATCTCAGAAGTCATAAAGGAGAAAGACGGAATGCCAAAAATTTACGTTGTGCAAGAGACTATGCGCCACAATCTTTTGCCAGCCCAAGCCTTTGGGGACTTGGTTTTTCTGTTGCCACCCGTGGCACAGATTACCTTTTCCCCAGGACCCACGGTCCAGCGCATGAACCGCATCCTGAGCAACTTTACGGATGAGGACTACCTGCTCTTGATCGGGGACCCTGCCGCGATGTGTCTGGCCGCCGTTTTGGCGTCTAACAAAAATCGTGGTAGGTTTAAGCTTCTGAAGTGGGACAAGCGTGAAATGAAGTACTACCCAATTCAGATTGACGTCAACAAGAAAGGAGAAAGTGATGAGTATTGATGTATCGCAGTTGGAAAAGGATGCCGACGCATTGGGTCTTGCTGACCAATCGCTCACCGGTATTAGCGATCTGGCCAAGAAAGCTCTCTTGATCGAAAAGGAAATCGAAGATCTTGAGGCTACCTTATCAGAACGCAAAGAAGCGCTTCGGGACATAACAGACAATCGTTTGCCCGAGGCAATGCGCGAGCTCAACATGAACTCGTTCCGGATGGCTGATGGATCATTCATTGAAGTCAAGCCCTTCTACAGCGCAAGCATTCCGTCTGACAGAAGAGGCGAGGCCTATGAATGGCTCCGTGCCAAGGGCTTTGATGACATCATCAAAAACACCGTGTCCGTGCAGTTTGGCCGTGGTGAGGATGGGAAGGCAGGAAACCTCATCCAAGAAATCCGTCAGAAGGGGATGATCCCCGAGCAAGCGGAGAAGATCGAGCCATCAACGCTCAAGGCCTTTATCAAAGATCTGGTCGAGCAAGGTGTTGATTTCGACACGGAGCTTTTCGGCGCTTACATCGGCTGGAAAGCAAAAATCAAGTCCAAGTAAAAGGAAATTAACCATGAATCAAGTAGCCAAAAAGCAGTCCACCGAACTAGCCCTCGTCAACGATATGTTTGAGGCCGATGCATCCAGTGGCATGGAGAACATGTCCCAGGAAGACCTCGCACTTCCGTTCCTCAAGGTGCTTTCACAACTGTCCCCGGAACTCGAGTCAGTCGAGGGTGCAAAAGCAGGCATGATCTTCAATACGGTTTCCAACCAGCTCTACGATGGGCAAAAAGGAATCCTCGTTCTGCCCTGCTACTATGAGCGCAAGTACATTGAATGGGCACCTCGTGGCCAAGGCAGTGGCGCACCGATCAACGTCTACCCCGCCACGAGCGACGTCATGTCCCGCACGTTCCGCAAGCCAGGAGATAGCAAAGACTATCTGGAGAGCGGCAACTACATCGAGAACAGCGCCCAGCATTACGTTCTTGTGCTCGACGAGAAGGGCGACCATCCTGCTTTGATTGTCATGAAGGCCACACAACTTAAGAAGTCACGCAAGTGGAACAGCATGATGATGACCGTCAAGATGAATGGCAAGAACGGTCCGTTCACGCCTCCGTCGTACAGTCAGGTCTATCGCCTGACCACGTCCAAGGAGTCCAATGACAAGGGCACTTGGTATGGTTGGGAAGTTGAGCGTGTCGGTCCCATTGAAAACCAATCTCAGTATTTAATGGCCAAGGGGTTTGCCGAGTCCGTTAAGTCTGGGGATGTGCAAGTCAAGCACAGCGATGAGGCTGCCGAAGCTCCAAAGGCACACACCGCATTTTAATGAGCTAGGGCCCAGTCCTCCGGGGCTGGGCCTTTCGTACAGAAAGAGAAGCTCATGCTCGATATCTCTCAATTCAAGTTGATTTTTGAAGGACTTGATATTGCTTATGGCACATACCTCATAGAGGGTGAACGAGAAGATGGAAAGAAGAACGGGAAGGCCACTGTTATCCGTAAGTCCCCAGGGGATGATCTTTGGGAAAAGCACCTCATGGGTGTGGAGCCTAGTCTTGGGATCATTCCGATCCGTTCAGATAACACCTGTACCTGGGGGTGTATTGATATTGACCAATACCCGCTCGACCACAAAGCCCTCATCAAGAAGATTCGACGGCTCGAACTTCCATTAATCGTCTTTCGCTCGAAGTCCGGAGGCGCTCACGCTTTCATGTTCTGCCGCGACCCTATCTTAGCGACTGATATGCAGAAAAACCTCAAGCTGTTTTCGTCCTACTTGGGCTACAGCGGCTGTGAGATCTTCCCAAAACAAACCGAAATCCTTGTTGACCGTGGCGACACGGGCAACTTCTTAAACCTGCCCTACTTTGGTGGAGACAGCGGGACACGCTACGCATTTAAAGACGACGGCACCGCCGCTACGCTCGAGGAGTTTTACGAGCTCTACGAACAATATGCCGCCGCTCCAGGCAGTGAGACCTCAAAGCCTGTCGTTCCAATCGACTCGGACCTGCCTGACGGCCCCCCGTGCTTGCAGTATCTCTGCTCACAGGGCTTCCCCGAAGGAACACGGAACAATGGTCTCTTTAACATCGGCATCTATTTGAGGAAAGCTTTCTCCGACACGTGGGAAGACGAGATCCTTAAGGCCAATCAGAAGTACATGACCCCGCCCCTGCCACTCAACGAGATCAATCTGTTGGTGCGGCAGTTAAAGCGCAAGGACTACCACTACAAGTGCAAAGATGCACCGATCAGCAGTCACTGCAATTCCAGTCTTTGCAAGACACGCAAGCACGGCATCGGGCAGGCCAGTCACGAGGGCCCAACCATCGCGGCGCTGTCCAAATACGCCAGCGATCCACCTCTGTGGTTCCTAGATGTAGAAGGCAAGCGCATCGAGCTCACGACCGAGGAGCTCCAGCAACAGCACAAGTTCCAAGTTGTGTGCATGAATAAGATTAACGTTGCACCACCGACCATGAAGAAGGATCAGTGGGAGCGCCTGCTCAATGCACTGCTCAAGGAGATGGTCGAGAGCCAAGCCATTACAGAGGCGCCGGAAGATACCAGCAACGAAGGCCGCTTCTACGATCTGCTCGAGGAGTTTTGCACACACATGCAGAGCGCCTTGGAAAAAGACGAGCTCCTCATGGGCCGCCCGTGGACAGACGAAGAAGAGGGCATGACTTATTTCCGGCTCAAGGACCTCGAGTCCTACCTTGTTCGTCAACGTTTTACGTTCATGACCTCGCCCAAGATTGCCCAGCGCCTGCGTGACATGGATGGCTCCCCTGTGTCCGTGACGATTAAGAGCCGCACCGTTCGCCTGTGGAGAATCCCGTCATTCAAGCGTCAGGATGCTCCATTCCACGTAAAGATTGAGAGCAAGGAGTCGCCGTTCTAATGGAGACCAAGAAGATATTTGGCCCTCCAGGGACGGGAAAGACCACGTTCCTCCTCAATACCGTTGAACAGCTGTTGAACGAGGGCATTCCTCCAGAAAGAATTGGCTATTTTGCTTTCACCAGAAAGGCCGCCCACGAGGCAAAGGAGCGGGCGCTTAAGAAGTTTCCGCACCTAAACGCAAAGAGCTTTACCAACTTTCGTACTATCCATAGTCTGTCGTTTGTTTCCTTGGGCATCCGCAATGAGCAGGTGCTCAAAGACAGCCACATCCGGGAGTTCTCCCAGGAGATCGGCATCCAACTGAAGTTCTCTCAGGGCGATGAGAGTTGGGAAGTCTCCGTGGACCACCCAGCCTTTGCCGTCATACACTTGGCACGGCAAAAGATGGTCGATCTTCAGGTGGCCTACAACGCCTCTGAGCTTCAGATGACTTGGTTCGAGTTCAAGTTTCTACATGATTCCTACCGGCAGTTCCTGCTCAATAACCACCTCTACGATTTCACTGACATGCTGGAGATGTTCTCCAACGCCTTTGACGATGCTTACCCATCCTTTGATGCAGTGATCATCGACGAGGCCCAGGACTTGACGCCCTTGCAGTGGAAGATTGCCAAGCGGCTCCTTGACAAGACCAATATTTCCTACGTCGCAGGCGATGACGATCAGGCCATCTTTGGCTGGAGCGGCGCAGATGTAACGGCCCTGCTTACACTGCCAGGAGAAAACGTCGTCCTCGAGCAGTCTTACCGGGTGCCTCAGGCCATCCACGACCTGAGCGCCGAGATCATCCAACGTGTGCGCTACCGAGTTGATAAAGAGTGGAAGCCCATGGACACCGAGGGTGCGATCCACAAGATCTTCAATGTGCGTTCGATTGACTTTGAGAATATTGAGGGCAATTGGATGGTCCTGGCCTCCACAAATTACATGCTCAACGAGATTCACGAGCACCTAAAAAGCGTTGGAATTCTTTTCGAGCGCAACCACGTTCGTTCGATTAGTGAGGGCACCGTTGATTCTGTCTACGCATGGGAGCGCTTACGCAAGGGCGATTCGATCAGCGCCAAGGAAGTCAAGAACATCTACAACCTCCTGGGCCCCGGCATGGTCCGGCGAGGGTTCAAGAAGTTTGACGGCCCCGACACGCAGCTCTATTCCTTTGAAGAACTGACCACGAGCCACGGGCTTGACATTGCAAAAGAGACCCCATGGTACGAGGCGCTGGTTCGCATCCCCGAGCCACAAGAGGTTTACATCCGTGCCGCTCTTCGCAGGGGCCAGTCTCTTCGCGGCGAGCCACGCATTCGCTTGTCCACGATCCACGGAGCCAAGGGCGGTGAGGCTGACAACGTCGCCTTACACATGGATCTGTCCTCTAAATTTATGGACCTCTACCACCAAAAGCCCGATGACATTCACCGCTTGTTTTATGTTGCCGTAACACGGGCCAAGAAGAATCTCTATTTGGTTCTTCCCAAAGACTACTCGAAAGCTTTTCACATATGAACCTGACGTTCATCAAGCCCTCCAAAACAGAGTGGCTCCCACCGGATGCGCTCCCCGATCTATCGTCGGCGACAGAAATAGCCATCGACCTTGAAACACGGGACCCAAACATGAACGCCGAGGGCCCGGGCTGGCCGACCAAGCAGGGCGAAATCGTCGGTTTTGCCATTGCCGTGGAGGGCTGGAGGGGTTACTTGCCCGTCAAGCATGAGGGTGGGGGCAATTTGGACGAGGGTATCGTTCGCCGATACGTCCAAAGTGTTCTCGATCTACCCGCAGACAAGATCTTCTTTAATGCCGCCTACGACGTGGGCTGGCTGTGGGCCGAGGGATTTAAGATCAACGGCCGCATTCTCGATGCCATGGTCGCCGCCGCTTTGGTGGACGAGAACCGCATGAGCTACAGCTTAAATGCCCTGTCCTTTGACTATCTCAAGGAGCTCAAGTCTGAAGAGGGACTGCGCAAGGCCGCCGCAGAGTTTGGTGTTGACCCAAAGAAAGAGCTCTGGAAGTTGCCTGCCATGTTCGTTGGAGAGTACGCCGAGCAAGATGCGGCACTGACCTTGAAGCTTTGGCAAATCATGAAGATTGAGTTGATCAAGGAAGAGTGCTCCAACATCTTCGAGCTCGAGACAGCGCTCACACCTTTGTTAATCAAAATGACCCAGCGCGGCATTCGGCTCAATACCAACAAGGCCGAGTCTGTCGGCAACTACCTGCAGGCCAAAGAGCAATCCTTACTCAAGCAGATTAAGGATCTCTGCGGGGTTTCGGTTGACATTTGGGCGGCGGCCAGCATTGCTCGGGCCTTTGACAAGCTCAATCTTTCCTATAGCAAAACCGAAAAGGGCTCCCCAAGTTTTACCAAAGGGTTTCTCTCCACCCACCCCCATCCGATTGCACAGATGATCGTCGGCGCTCGGGAGTACAACAAAGCCTCAGGGACCTTTGTCCAAAAGCTTCTGAACTACGCCCGCCACGACGGC
>Ga0194118_10003016_pt1 | contig 20252 bp, 20 predicted proteins | sample TA2MahsurfametaG_2_FD_148662 | JGI IMG/M metagenome (GOLD analysis project Ga0194118, IMG submission 148662) | Freshwater microbial communities from Lake Tanganyika, Tanzania - TA2015013 Mahale N5 surface | ecosystem: Environmental > Aquatic > Freshwater > Lake | place: Tanzania: Lake...
GTTTATCTAATGAAAACTCTTTTAGTTGTTGTTTATTTTTAATATTTATAATTTTCTTAAAATCTATTTTCATATAATTAATCATAGGTAGAAAAAATTTAATAATTGTCAAATGCTAGAGTTTTTACACTTTTTTCATTTCAAACATTAATTTTTAGTCAATATGATATATGTTTAAAGAATTTATTTTTAGTTATAATATAATTATGTATAAACGATTATTTATTAATGTAAAAAAAATTATACCAAAAATTTCTGAGACCGAAATTATTGCATTAAAATCAGGTGGTGTTTCAATAGATAGAGAGATTTTTAAAGGTAGGGTAAATTATAAAAATTTATTTAATTATAAAAATATTAATAAAATAAATGAATATGAAAAAGTTTTTATTAAATCTACAAATGAATTGTTAAAACAATTCGGACAAGATAATATATATCCAAATAAAGAAATTACTAGAATTATGAATTACTTAGGAAAAAATGGATTTTTAAGTATGATAATTGATAAAAAATATAATGGTAATAGAATTTCTATTTCAGCACAATCTAAAGTATTATCAATTATTTCATCTTATAACCCATCTTTGGGAGTAGCTACAATGGTTCCAAATTCACTTGGACCAGCAGAACTTTTACAACATTATGGCACAGAAAAACAAAAAAACTATTACTTACCAAAATTAGCAAATGGTGATTTTATACCCTGTTTTGGATTAACAGGTCCAAACAATGGCAGTGATGCTGTTGGAGAAATAGATGAAGGAATTGTTGAATTAGTAGATGGAAAAATTAAAATTAAAATTACTTTGAATAAACGTTATATTACATTAGCACCTATTTCAAATTTAATAGGTATTGCATTCAAGTTAAAGGATCCAAATAAACTATTAAATAGTAAAAAAGAAGGAATTACAGTTGCATTAGTAGAAAATACAGAAAAAGGATTAGTTCAAAATACTTATCATAATCCAAATAATGCTGGTTTTCCAAATGGCACTATAAAAGGAACGATTTTTATAGACACAGAGAAAGTAATTGGTGGAGAAAATAATATAGGTGAAGGTTGGAAAATGTTAATGGAATGTTTAGCTGTTGGAAGAGGTGTTAGTTTGCCCGCATCAGCAAATGGTTCATCTAAATATATTACGCTATGTATTATGAACTATATAAATATTCGAAATCAATTCAATATGCCTATTGGAAACATGGAAGCAGTAAGAGAAAAATTTATTGATATGTTCATAAATACTTGGATTATTCATACTAGTGTTAAATTTACAAATAATATATTAGATTCAGGTTCAACTCCTTCAGTTATAACAGCAATTATGAAGCAACAAACTACTGAACGTGCAAGAAATATATTAAACAACGGAATGGATATATATTCCGGAAGTGGAATATGTCTTGGTAAAAATAATTTTTTCACCAAATTTTACAACTCATCACCGGTTGGGATTACAGTTGAAGGTTCAAATACATTAACAAGAGGATTAATAATATTTGGTCAAGGATTAAATAAAAGTCATCCTTACATTTTTCCAATTTTTCAAAGTATTCAAGATGATAATAATAAATCATTTAATGATAATATAAATTTATTGGTAAAAGAAATAATATATAATTATTTACATTTAATAAATCCATTTAATTTAATACCAAAAAATCCAGAACAGCAGTTAGATTATTTAACATTAAAATTTAGTATTCTTTCAAATTTTATTGCACTATTAGGAGGAAAAATAAAATCAAAACAAATGATTTCTGGTAATATGGCAGATTTATTATCAAATATTTATCTAGGTTATAGTTTAGTTTGGTATCATCATCATTATTTACAGAATAATGAATTAAAAAATTATTGTATAAATAATTTGAATAATGATATTGAATATAAAATGAACCTAATTATTGATAATTATCCAACACCTATTTTGAAATTTCTATTGTTACCCCTAAAAAATACCATAAAATATCCTAATCTCGAAAATAAAAATAAAATATATTCCCTTGTAAGTAATGATGAAAATTTAATAAATTTATTAAAAGAAGATATTTATTATGATAACACAATATTAGAAAAAATGGAAAAATTAAGAAAGATGAAAAAAGATAATCCAGAATACAATAAATTATATCAAGATATAATCAGTGTTGGTGAATTTAATATAGAAAAAAATGGTAATTGTACCCTTGAAACTTAATTTTTTTGAACTGAAATAAAAAAATTGAACAGTTCAGTTATTATTTTAAAAATACCTATTCTAATGTCTACATCAGTTGATACAGAAGATGAAAAAGAAATTAAATACGGTGTTTCAAAATATAAAAATATTATGGGAATTACCTGCTACATGAATTCAATACTACATATTCTACAACAAATTCCAATATTTACTGAATATATATCTCAAGCTAAATTTAAAGATTCTGTAATAAAAAAAATAGAAAATCAATTAAGGTCAAACCAATTTAATAATCTAGAATCAGAATATCTTGCAAAAGAAGAACTTTTGAAAAAATATGTTATATTTGAATTATTTAAATTATTTAAAATTAGTCTAGAAAATGAAGATACTGTAATAACCCCAACATCATTTAAGAGTTTAATAGGTACTAAAAATGATATGTGGAATGAATTAAATCATCAAGATTCACAAGAATTTTTTACTTTTTTAATTAGTCAATTAGAGGAAGAAGTAGGAATGAAATCTGTATTCTTACCGGGATTTAATTATAAAGATTTTATAACGATGAATATTAATGAATCTCTAAAAAATATAATTGCTACCGAATCATGTAATAGATTTCAATCAAGAGAATATTCACCTCTTAAAAATTTATTTGATGGTTTAAGTGAATTTAATAATAGATGTATGTGTTGTAATAATAAAAGTATTCGATATGAACCATTTGTAACATTAGCATTATCTGTACCTATTAAAAATAGTCAAGATATGACTAAAACATTTAGTATATATGATTGTCTTGATCATCTTATTAAAGAAGAACAATTGGATGATGATAATAAAATGAACTGTGAAATGTGTGGATTAAATAATAGAGCTCATTCGCAATCTTTACTTTGGAAAACGCCAAAAATTTTGGTTCTTCATATTAAAAGATTTTTAGTAAATTCGTATGGTGTACCATCTCAAAAAATAACTAATGATGTTCAATATCCTATAACTAATTTTGATCTAGAAAAATATTTTGATCCAACGAGTCCATATAAAAATAGTAGTAAATATGATTTAGTTGGAATTAATATTCATCAAGCTTCTGGTTATGGTGGAAATATAAATTCAGGACATTATACTTCTATGGTTAAAAATATAATGAACAATAATTGGTATTTGTATAATGATGCAAATAAAATAAAACAAGTTTATACAAAAGAATTTTTACAAGATAGAGATGCTTATCTACTATTTTATTATCGTCATGATTAAAAAATAGTAATTATTTGATAGTTTTTGATTTTATTTATATTATAATTGAATTCATTAAATTCACTTAAATCATAATTATTTGGTAATTTAAAAAATATAATTTTACTATTAATTTTTTTAACAATTTCTATTAATGATAAATCTCCTAATTTAAATCTAATGCTTTTTTTATATTTATAATCAGGACCTCCCCATGGTGGATCAAAAAAATATGCTGAACATTCTAAATTTAATTTATTTAAACAAGAATCATTAATTAAAATTACATTTGATAAATCATATACTTTAACATTATTGTCTAATATGTTATACCTGTTTATACATAATTCTATCGATATTACATTTTTAAAGTTTCTGCCAAATGATATAGTATTACCACCTATACCAGCAGTTGCATCACATAAAGTTATTTCATTTCCTAATAAATCTTTAATTAAAGATGATATTTCATCAGCTTCATTAGGTAATGTAATTGAATATAATCCTTCTGAATCATAAGATAATAAATTATATTTTTCAGTATGTGGAAATATTTTTTTAATAATATTTAAATCCATAAATTATAATTAATAAAGTTTATGTTTTTAAGTAGTATATTTTTTAATTTCTCTGATCATGTTTGATTCAAATTCTGGAATATTTTCAAAGGGTTTATCTACCTCCAAATTTAATGGGATTCCTATATCAGTAAAATTGTAATTTTTGTCTAATATAACCCAATATTCGCTATTTTCATCTGTTTCATAATTACAAGCTTGTAAAATATTGTTGTGATTTTTTATTGTTTTTTTAATATCTTTACTCTTTTTAATTACATCCATAAATACACAAATGTTATATAATTGTGAAGAGGTCAAATCTAATTTTTCATTTGTAAGTAATAAACCAAATAATTCTTCTTCTGATGAAGTTAAATTTAATTTTAAATCGATATACATTACTATATAATAGACATTTATATTTTATATATCTTAATTATAAATTATGATAAAGAAATAAACGTATTTTATAAAAATTGAAATAAATATTAATATTTAAAATATTATACTAGTTAATGAATCAGAATATTATTAATGAGTTTGAAAAATTAGTTAATTTTATGCAACTTGAAATTGATAAATCTAAGGAAAAAAAAAATCAAAAAGAAATAATTGCAAATACATTTAGACTTAAACAAATTAAAAATGCTCTTGGTACAATTAAAAAATATCCAAAAAATTTAACAGTCGATAATTTAAATGATTTTTATGAATTACCTGGAATTGGAAAAGGAACTATTGATAGAATTACTGAAATATTAAATAAAGGTAAACTTGAAGAATTAAAAAATTTTAAAGATACCAGAAATAAAGACAAAAAAGCAATTGAAGAATTAGAATCAGTTGTAGGTATTGGACGATCTACAGCACTAGAATTTATTAAACAAGGAATTAAATCGGTTGATGAATTAAAGAATAAAATTGCTTCTAAAGAAATAGAAGTAAATGAAAAGATTTTATTAGGAATTAAATATTATGGTAAATTTCAAGGAAATATTCCAAGAGAAGAAATTGAGAAAGTAAAAAAAATACTTAATAAAATAATCGATAAAATGAATAAATATTATCATTTAGATGAAACAAACAAATATATTTTTGAAATATGTGGATCTTTTAGGAGAGAAAAACCAACAAGTGGTGATATTGATGTTCTTATTTCGAAATTAGATAGTATTTCAGATTTTCAAGATGATATTAATCATTTAGAAAGATTTGTTATAAGATTAAAAAAACCTATCAAATCAAATGATAATCAACCATTATTGACTGATGATATTACCGATAAAAATTACGAAACTAAATATATGGGATTTGCTAAATATAAAAATAATCCATTTAGAAGAATAGATATTAGATATGTTGATTACGATGTTTATCCTTCGGCTCTATTATATTTTACTGGTTCAGCTGAATTAAATTTAAAAATGAGAAAAGTAGCTAAATCAATGAAATTAAAATTATCTGAATATGGTTTAACAAAAGAAGATGGTACTAAATTAAAAATACAATCAGAATATGATATATTTAAAATTCTAAAAATAGAATATCTCGCTCCGAGATTAAGATAAATTATTTATTTTTTATAAAATGACAAGATTCCCATTCAGCTTCAGTTAAATATAGACATTTAGTTCTCAATTCTAGTTCCATATGCCCAATTACAAAACTTAATGTGTTAATTGTTTTTAAAATTTCTTTATTATGTAACACAAAATTATTTTTTGCATTAATATAATTAATTAATATTTTTAAATCAGCTGATACCATATTGTGAACATAATGATCTTGATAACATAAATTTTTGGTTTTTATATTGTAATTATATGAACAATTTTCTTGATATGAGCAAAATTTGTATGAACATCTTGAAATTATTATATCATCTTTTATACCTTGTTTTAATTCATTTTGTTTGTCATGATTAATTTCCTTCTGACCAATTCTAATTCTTAATGTTTCACTTAAATTTAATAAAATATTAAGACAATTCTTAAAAAAAATATAATCAATATTTTTATTTTGTAAAGTATATTTTGTTAATAATTTTATTATTTCTAATTCTTTTTGTAAAATATTTAAACTATTAGTTTTCATTAATTCTTCTATAAAATATTTATTTTCACATATTGCTTCAATATCTTTTAATTTATTTTGGTACTCTTTCTCTATTTGATCTATTCTATATTCTACATTTTTTCCTTCTAATTTATTTGATAATTTACTTATAAAATCATTTATTTTTTTTGATTTATTATTTTCAAAGTTATCATTAAATTTATATACATAATCTTTACTCCAGCATAAATCTTGATTCATTTACCTATTAAAATAAAATTATCTTTATATAAATATTTGAATTTTATTCATATTATATAAAGATTTTCTAGATAATATTAATAATGGATAATAAAGTTACTAAAAGATTAGTAAATGATAAAAGATATGAAAGACCAGAAAAAACATATCAAGATAATTTAAGTAATCAGGATATTAAAGATAAATTAAAAGATTATAAAAAAGTTACTGATATTAAAACTGTTTCCATAGGCACTCATATAAGATATTTCACAATTGATCCAAAAACCAAACAAAAAAATTTTAGACTAGGTGGTACATTAAATAAAATTGATCCTGAAGGGAGATTTATTATATTAGGTAATGGTACTCTATCTTGGTCGGTTCAAATTCCAACATCTATATTTTATCAAAAAATGACAGAAAGTGAATTTAAAGAAGAATTAAAAAAAGAATTAAAAAAAGAAATAATGACTGAAGAACAAACTGTACATGAAGATACAGATTTTCTTAAAAAAGAAATAAAAGTTTTAAATAAAAAATTAGATAAATTTAAAGATCTTGAAAATGATTATAAAAAACTATTAAAAATTAATGAAAATTTATCTAACCAAATTAGTAAAATAGAAGAAGAAATTAAAAAGAAAAAAAATAAAAAATAATTATTCTAAAAATTTAATATTTTAAAAAATTTCTTTATAAGATTATATAATGGGCAAACAATCTTCTAATAAAAAATATAGTTTTACAGGTCGTAGATCAATAATTGAAAATAAATCTAATTATTTAAAAAATAATTCTAGTTCTCAATCTTTGTCTGATGGATCAACTACAAATGATATGATAAGCGTTTTAAATTCAGATTCTATAAATAGTAAAAATAGAAATAGACCTCACAAGTCAATAAATCAAATGGAAATGTCTAATTTAAATCAAATATCAGTTCAAGATATGAATCAAATGGCTATGCCAGATATGAATCAAATGGCTATGCCTGGTATGAATCAAATGGTTATACCAGGTATGAATCAAATGGCTATGCCAGGTATGAATCAAATGGCTATGCCAGGTATGAATCAAATGGCTATGCCAGGTATGAATCAAATGGCTATGCCAGGTATGAATCAAATGGCTATACCAGGTATGAATATGATGGGTAATAAATCCAATGTAAATGACATTGATCATTTGATGGTCAACACTTTGGTTCCTATTAATAATCAATCAATGAACTATGATTCAGGGATTGAATATATGAATCAATCTCAAATAGCAAATAATTTGGGAAGTCTTGCTAAATTATCAAACAATTCAATTAAAAACAATCATATGGGTTTTGATTTCAATCAACATCAAAGTAATGTTAACTTGAGTAACTTAGCTAAATTAACATAAAAAAATTGATTAATATATTTTATAATAATATATTAAATAATTAATGGACTTTGTAATTAAAAGACTTTCTAAAGAATTATCAAAATTAAAAGAAGAAGGTGATAAACTTGATGGGATCATAATTGATGATCCACAAAATATTTTAGTATGGAATGCTAGGATTATTGGACCTCCAGATACACCCTATCAAGATGGTATTTTCGAAATACTTCTTAAATTTGATTCAGATTATCCAAAACGTCCACCATCTGTAAAATTTTTAACATCTATGTATCATCCTAATATTTATAGAGATGGAAAAATATGTATAGATATTTTACAAAATGAATGGACACCTGCACAAAATGTACGTACTATATTATATTCAATAAGATCTTTATTGATGGATCCAAATCCATCTTCACCAGCTAACAGGGAAGCAGCAGAGTTATTTAATAAAGATAGAATAGCATATGAAAATAAAGTTAAAGAATTAATTAAAATTAATAAATAATTTATTTAAATAATTGTGTTTTTGGAATTTCTATTAAATCACCAATTACATATACATCATTTTCTAACATTATAAAATTTCCGTTATCATCTTTATCTATTTTACCTACAGGAAAATTCAAATCATAATCATAGACTACACCTGAATCTTCGTAGAACCAATAATAATTTTCTTTAGAATAAGATGTATCATCTATTTTTTGTACAGCTTTTATTTTTCTTACTTTAATCTTAATTCTAGAAGAATCCTTAGCATTTGAACCATTATCTATTTTTAAATCATATTCTAATTTATCTTGATATGCAGGACCTACAGGTTTTTCAAATAATGAATTTTCATTAAATTGAAAACATTTATAGTTTGATCCCATCATATTATGAGCTTTAAATAATTCACAATCTACAGCAGCTTCCTTAACAGCTTCTATGAATGATAACAATAAATTATTTTTTTTTCTTGATATCATTTCCATTTTTTCATCAGTGGTTTCTTTACCACTTTTTCTAACCATTTTATATCTAAAAACATCTACTTTACGTTCTTCCATTGGTAAATCTTTGTGTTGACAGTAACGTAAAGCACGCCCTATAACTTGTTCAATACGTACTTCATTCCAGTATGGTTCTGTTATATGTACTTGTCTAACATTATTCAAGTTAATACCCTCTGAACCTGCTGGAGAAATCATAATTATTTTACAATGTTTTCCATATTTATTTTCACTCATATTAAAAATTTGTTTATTTATTTTTCTAACATCTTTTTCTATTCCTCCATGAAATTCACAATATCTTAATCCATCTTTTAATAATTTTTTATCAGCTTCTAATTTATTCTTATTAAATTCTGAATCCTGTTCAATATTAACAAATCCAAAGAAACTTAAATATACCTTTAATAATTGTAATCCTTCCATGTCAACATAATTTGAATAAATCATAACGGTACCTTTTGTTTTTAGAATATTAAAGATAATTCTTATAAATTTAGGACTTGAATTATACATTGCTTCAAATAATTTACTTTTTTTCTTTTCATTTTCATAAAAATTTGTAAAGCTTCCTTCATATTTATTATGAAAATTTTTAACATCATCACTAATTGTAAAACCATTTTCTTTATCTACTCTTAAAAAATCTTTTAAATATTCTATGAAAGAATTAACATATGTTCTTATAGCTTTCATATATTCTAAAATTTCAGCTTTTGATTTAACAAGTTCATTTTTCTTTTCAATATTTTTACCTTCATTTATTATAACTGCATCAGTTTCTTTTATTTTAAAAGCTCCTGGTCTTGGTCTTTTTTCACCATTAATTTTATCAGATATAGAAGGAAAAACTAAATTACATGCTTGTCTTGTATATGATGCATAAGTAGACATTGAATCACCAACTTTACCGCGACTCATTCTTAATCTGATTTTTTCTTTTTTTTCTTCTATTTCTTCTAAATATTTGTAAACTTCTTCTTGATAACTTTCCATTGGTATATTTAAATAATGAACTGTTTTAGATGCATATTTATCTGGTGTTGCTCCAATATAATAAGAAACTAAACCTAAAGTTCTTCTTTGAAACATATTTTTAGTGTTTTCATTTAATGATGCAAAATTTGATGAACTTATAAATAATTGTTGGAAAATACTTTCTGATGTTGGAAATGTACCTGGTCTTAATAAATTAAAAATTAATGCAAATTCAAATGGATTATTAACTGCTGGAGTTGCTGATAATAACATAATTCTAGTATTAGAATTTTCCTTTTTTTCTTGTTGTATATAATCATAAATAACCTGTGCTCTCTTACCTTTTTTACTTGATACATTATTATAAACATTATTTATAAATCTATGAGCTTCATCTATAACAAATAAAGATGTTTTACTAGCATCAGCTTTTTTAACTTTTTCTAAAAAATCTCTGTCCGCAAAAGGTGAATCATAATGAATAAAAATTATATTTGCTAATCTTTGTTCAAAATTTTCTTTTGTCATCCATTTATAAATATCTTTAAGCCAAGGATCATCGTGTAAAGATGCAGGAATTAACAAAAATATATTCCATTTAGGTGTATAATTGAATAATATATTGTAAACATTAATCATTGTATTAGTTTTACCTGAACCTACACCATGATAAACAAGTAGCTCTTTGAATGGAGATTGATAGTTTAAATATTGACCAATAAATTGTTGATACAATGTTAATTCATCAGTTCTTTTTTCATTGCAAGGATCATCACCTTCTTTTGTATAAACTTCTGGTAATATATAATCTTTAAAATTTTTCATAATCCAAGATGGAAATAATCTTCCATTTTGTTCTAAATTAATATTTATTTTTGACATTTTATATTATTATTAAATAAGAAAATATAAAAAGTCTATTTTTATTTTAATTCTGCCAACTTACTTAGATTTTTTTTTGATTTGTATAAAAAAAATGACATAATAACTATAATAATTATTAAAATAATAAGTATAATACCACTAATTTTTTTAAAATTTGATACTTCAGCTTTTGGACATTCTACAGCTTTTGGACATTCTACAGCTTTTGGACATTCTACAGCTTTTGGACATTCTACAGCTTTTGGACATTCTACAGCTTTTGGACATTTTACAGCTTTTGGACATTTTTTCATAGTAGTTATATTTTTATTTTTACAAATATCTTCTTCAAATACAATTATGTTATGTTCATTAAAATAACACTTATCAGAAGGTATCAATGATAATAATTCTATAAATATATGAGAAATAAATTTTCTTTCAATATCTTTTGAAAAATTATTAGGACCTAATTTTTTAGCTTCTGTTATTATTCCAAATACAACCATTAATCTAATTATTAAATTAATTAAATTGATTATTTTAACTTCTTTATTAGTTTGTAATACTATTTTATCTAATATTTCTTTTATCAAATCAATATAATCTTTTTCTTTTAATTGACTATTTTGAATATTTTTTAAAATAAAATCAATAAATTCTCTTCTATCATTTGATAATAAAATTTTGGGTATAATAATTTCAAAGTTATCAAAGTTATTAGATTGAAAAGTTTTTAATTTTTTTTTAGATTCAGTTTTTATTATTTGAGTACTTGTAATTATTTTTTTGTTAATATTGTTATTTATTCGTTTCTTAGATGTTTTATTTTTTCGTTTTTTAGATCTTTTAGATGTTTTATTTTTAAAACGCTCAATGTTTTCAAAACCTTCTATTTGCTTAGGATTTAAATCTAATAACATAGAAAATCCTGTATTTGAAATAAGCATAATTCCAATAGTTGTTGCAAATTTTATATTGTGTTCTAATGATGTAGCTAATTTATTATCAGTATTTGAAATAACTTTTAAATAATTATTAATTAATTTATCAATATTTTTTATATTCACTCTAACTCTATACAATCCATATTTATTATAATAATCAATTATTTTTTGAGTTTGTTCTTTTGATAATTGATTATTTTCTGATTTTATACTTATTATTTTATTTTTATTTTTAGAATCTAGTTTAGCAACAATTCCACCCATTATAAAATAATAAGAAAAAAATTAAATATTTTAATTTAATGTACTTTTATAGTGGGAATACCTTTAAGATTTAGAATGATACTAAAACATTAAAAATATTTATAATTTATATAGTTAACCCTTCAAGATTTAAAATGCCGATTTTACTCAACAAAAAACTTCAAGGTTTACTCGTTGCAGAGCGTGTAAATTATAATTTTGTTAAAGCTATAACCTTAACTGATGAGTTTAATGTGTATCTTTTTTTGTTCCTACCTAAAAACCCTTCTTATAAGAGAAAAGCAGGAACTGCATGAACAAGTCATTATAGGACTCTTACTATTCATTGTTATTATAATATTTTATTTTTAAGCCGTTTTGTCTCATTTTAAATCTTCAAGGTTCTAAATATTTATCTATTTTATATTATAGTATGGATAACTACAATAATTTTGATGAAGTTATAATTTGGATTGATAATAAAAACATTATAAAAAAAGTAAATAATAAACCAGTTAAAAAATTCACTCCAAATTATCTAAGTAAATCATATACACCATACAAAGGAAACAAACATACAATTCAATCTATAACCAAAAGTATGTTGGCTTTATTATTTGGAGTTGCTATTCAAAATAATCATATCACTATTAAAATTCTAAATGAACCTATTCATAATTATTTTGATAATTATTCATTAAATAAAAAAATAAAAGTAAAACATTTATTAACAATGACGAGTGGTATAAAGTGGAATACCAATTATGATGATCCATATAATACTACATTTCAAATGGAAAGAAGTAAAAACTGGATTAAATTTATTTTAGAACAAAAAATGGCTGACAAACCTGGAAAGAAATTTCATTATAAAGATGGTGATACTGTTTTGTTAGGATATATTTTTGAAAAAATAATTAACAAATCTGTTGATAAATATGCCAAAGAATATCTATGGAAACCATTAGGTATTACTGCTTATTGGAATAAAATAAATGGCATAGCAGACGTAGAAGGTGGATTATATATGTCTTCTAAATCATTATTAAGAATTGGTGAGTTAATATTAAATAATGGTAAATATAATAACAACCAAATAATTTCTCTCAAATATTTTAAACTGATGGTTAAAAATCATATGCCTAAAAAAGAATTTTTTGGTTATGGATTTCAATGGTGGCTTTACAAAAAAGTTATATTTTGTTGGGGTTATAAGGGACAATATTTAGTAATTATACCAAATAAAAAAATTATTGGAGTAATGTTTCAATGGTCTAGTGAAAAGGAAATACAACCATATGAATTTATTAACCAAATAAACAATAATATAACTAAAATACAGTAAAAAATCTTCTAATAAAAAACATAAAAAAATCGGCATTTTAAATCTTCAAGAGTATAAAAATACCATAAAACAAGTCAAGAAAGAAAATTATAAAAACTATTTTGATAATGCTTATAATAAAGATGCCTATAAAGATTATGTTAAAAAAGATTTAACATTAAAAAGGAAACCAAAAAATTATAAAGATTAAATTTTATAAAAGTATTTTATATAAAAAAGAACAAGATGAATTAGTTGACACCTTAACAAAATCATATTTTACACGCTTTGCAACGAGCAAACCTTAAATATTTTTTCTGTTGCCACAGGCACCTACGGTGAGTAAAATCGGCATTTTAAATCTTCAAGGGTGTAAAAAAGTAGGCGTATTAAATGTGCAAAGGTGTAATATTTATTAAATATACAACATAACTGTACTGAATTTTTATCACGGTTGTTGATTATTTTGTTTTCTGGTTTAACAAAGGTATGATGTTATAATCAATTAACAAGAATTTTCTTTTTATATCTTTTGGTTTTTGCTTTTGTTGGCATTACACCTTTTTCACTGAAAAATGGGACAGTAAAAAAAGTAGTAATTGCACCCTTGGAACTTAATCCTTTTTAATGGGCATGCATCTACTTGACAGCTTAATTATAAGCGGTTAGATGCTTTTATTTTTTTAAACTACTATATGAAAAGCCTTATAATTTCGCTTTGAGAGCTTAGGAATTTCAGTAGGAGTTAATAGGAAATATATAAACCATAGTATAACTAATATTAACAAAACTTTAAATATTTTTACTGTCCAATTTTTCAGTGAAAAAGGTGTAATAGTAAAAAATGTGTAATATTAATTCAATTTTGATAATTTTTAATTTATTTTTTATTAAAATATAAATAAATAAATAGTACTGTAATAATTAATAATACTATAATTAAAATATCTTTCATTCTTGATGCATCAGCTTTTTTACACTCTTCAGCTTTTGGACATTTTTCAGCTTTTTTAATATTACATACATTTGGACTAAATTCAAAAACATTATGTTCATTAAATATACATCTATCAGTAGGTAGTAATGTTAATAATTCTAAAAATACATGAGATATAAATTTAATTTCATCATCTTTTGAAAAATTATTAGGACCAACTTTTTTAGTTTCTGTAATAATTATAGATATAACAATTGTTCTCATTACAATACTAATTAAATTTGCTATTTTTAAATCATCATTTTTTTCAGATACTATTTTATCTAAAATATTATTCATTCCATTAAATATAATTTTAGATTTATCATCATCAGCAAAGAGTTTTGAAATGAAATTAACAAATTCTTTTTTATCATTAGATAATAAAATTTTTGGAATTATAATTTCTGCTATTTCTTTATTATTCGATTTATTTGTTTTTATAGTTGAATTTTTTATATTAACAAATTGTTCTGATATTTCTTCAAAATTTTCAAAATATACAGTATTTTCAAAACCTTCAACAGGATTCATTTTTATAGGATCATCTAATAACATTGCCAAACCCATATTTGAAATCATTAATATACTTATTCCTGTACCCATTTTAAGACTGTTTTTTAAAGATTCTTCTAATTTATAATTATTTTTTGATAAAAGATTTAAATAAGATTTAATTAATAAATCTAAATTATAATAATTTATTTTAACTTTTAGAGTTCCATATTTATTATAATAATTAATCAATTTTATTTTTTCTTCATTTGATATACTTTTATTTTTAACTTCAATATTAATTACTTTATTATTTGAATCTATTTTTGCTATTATACCACCCATTATATTATATTATCAGATAAATTTTTTTGAAATATTTTAATTTAGATTATTTATATATTATAATTAATTCAAACATTTTTTCTTATAATATTTTCAGCATCTGAATAATCTAAAAAAATCATATAATTGCAGACACTATTTTTATTTTGATTCATATATTTTGTTAAAATAAATTAGATCACTAACAATTGTCGATTTCTAACTCAGTTGTTGGATCAATAAATGGTTTAGATAATTTTAGTTTAATTTATTGATTCTTTTGGATAATAATTTTCTAAATAATTATAGATTGCTGTACTAGTTGTTGAATCAGTAATATTATCAGAATAAATAAATATTAATTTATTTATTTTGTTTGTTTTCAGAAGTTATTCCTTTGTATTCATTTTTTGAAGCTGACATAAATTGTCCGGTTTTGGAATCGCGTTTTATAAAAGTATTAGTATGTGAATTATATAATTGTGAGCGCTCTTTTACTGCACCAATACGATATCCATCATTGGTATTTTTAGCCATTAGTTTGAATAAATGTTAATCAATGTTATAAATAATCAATTTTTGTATAAAATATTGAAATTATAAGTAATTAATTTTTATTATAATTATATAATGCCAGAATTAAAGAATGAAATCTTTATTAAGAATATTGTAGATCCTAAAACTGGAAAACAAGTAAAGAAAATCTATCAAATTAAAATATCTAAAATAAATAGACTAGTAGAACCATTAGTATGGGAATATTATAAAAATCGCGCAAATACATCCATTAGTGATATCTATAAAAAATTTAATGGATATCAACTAAAGTTTATCTATTTCGGTGATCCTGTTATTTATACTATTAATACAATTGATAATTATGAACAAATAGATAATTTACCTAATAATTCTACACTAAAGAAATTAAAAGAAACTCAAACATTAAATCAAGAATTAAATAAATAAACCTTAGTTTCTTTTTTACTTTAACTGTATCGTTTAGCATATATATCTTTTTATTTTCTATATTTTGTAAAATTATCGAAAGTTAATCTATTTTTCATCTGAATCAACATATTCAACGATATTATTATGATAACAACATTTTGTGTTTATATTATTTCTTTATATTAAACTAAAAATAATTTAATATATAGAATGTGATGTAAAATCCATCTATAATTTATTTAATTGCTGTATGCAGTACCTGCCATACCAGACATCACACGAAGAACGTTGTAATTTTGAGTATATATGTTTACAAATGAAGATTGAGAGCTTCCTAACCAATTTGAGGTGTAGTTTGTAGAAGTGTTGTTGTATAAACCAACTTGAATTTGTAAAGTGGCATTATCGATACGAGAGAAGTTGCATGTACCAGTTGGTTGATGATCTTCAGCTTTGAGAGCAAAAGAGTATACGTTTACACCATCAGCAGGAGTGTTAGAGAAGTGTTGATAGGGTTGAACATAGTTAAAGTAGTTTCCATCTCTGTCTTGGAAACGATCATGACCATTTAATTGTAATTTGGCACTGTAAACAGGATTATCAGAACCATTAACAAAATTACCATAATTAAAGTGGTCTACAACATTTAATGATGCTAAATTAGCTACAGCTGAATTAACTCCATTGGCTACTGTTAATTGAGAAACAGTATTAGATAAATCTTCAAAATTTAAATCGTTTCTTACAATCACCATATTATTTAAAACTTCATTTAATAAATCACTATTGGTTGATCCTGCTACAACTGTACCTACAACTGGAGCAGATTCGGTATTTGCATCACCACCAAGGTTTGCTAAATTTGCAGGAGCTGCGGCTTTAATATTTAATTTAACTTCAACTTTTGCTAATAAAGCAGTTACTAGTGCATTTGGAGTTGCAATGGTATCAGTTTCAATTAAATCACCAAGAGCTGCAGCACCGGTTTTCCTAACTGTGACAGTACCTGCAGCCCCGGCAGATGGTAAAGTTACATTAACTGTAAATCTAGTACCAAGATATAAAATCTTGGCAAAACGATCAGAAGCTTCTTTCCAAGTTGTAGAACCGGCAGCCCAAGCAATCCAGTTTTGACGAGTAACATGTCTTTCAAGATGGGGAACCCATACTAAGTATTTGCAGGGATGGTTGAAGTTAAGTCTGTATTTGGCAGTAGCAGCAGTTAAAGATTCAGAACCAGTAAATTGTAATTGTTCAATTAAGTATTCATGAGAAGCTTGAGCAAAGCGTTTACGTTCTTCAGAATCTAAGTATACGTAGTCAATTAATAAGTAAGAATCACTCATTAAACCAGTACCAGAAGGTGCACTAGAAGCTGATGTACCAGCATAGTTAACACATCCAGAGAAATCTCTGAATTTAAGAGTAACACGAACATCGTGGTATTGTAAGGCAATTAAAGGTAAAGCTAAACCGTTATTTCTGTTAAACCAAAATTGTAAAGGAACGTACATTTGGTAGGCTTTAAGAGCGGTATTATCAATGTTAGTGAGTTCATTAATATCACCAATCATTTTAGCATAGCCGCGTTCTTGACCGGATTTATGGGTTAATTCGTACCAGATATTTAACCAATCACCGTAGTGTTCATCAATTTTAGAACCACCAATTTCGACTTTGCATGATTCAACTAAAGCATGACCTAAACGTCTAACATAGCCCCAGTTTGCACCAACAGCTTTAGTAACAGCATTTAATTTAACAGCAACATACATATTAGTGATTAAATCACCGTTTCTATTGATGTTGCAGGTAACAGTGCGTCCAAAATCAGCAGCACCATTCCAGGTTTGTTGAATTGGTTCAACAGAGAAGTTTGTGTGACGTCTGTAAACGACTTTAAAAAAAGTAATTTGGGGATTACCGGAAAGGTAAACATCTTGAGCGCCATAAGCGACGAGTTGCATTAAACCACCACCCATTTAGATATATAACTAGGGATAGAAATTATTCTAAATATTTTTTTTCAATTATAACGAATTTATACATTTTTAATCTTAGTATTTCTATATTTTTTTTAATATTTTAATAAAAAACATTTTTTTTTAAATATTTTTTATAATAATTAAAAATATTTTACAATATCAAATAATTTATTTAAAGTAATTTTTCAATATACAATTAATAATTGGATGTCTGGTACCAAGAAAACTTCAAAATATAAAGAAAATAAACAGTCTAATGTAAAAGAATCCAACACTCTAGATAATAAACATAGAATTATGGTTAAATATTTCTCTCAAGCACGAAATGATAAAAATAATATTTGTCAACAAATAATAAATATTAATAATGAAATTACCTCTATGGATGAGAGAAGAGATTCTTTTACTATAGAAGATATAAAACACCGAGCAAGTTTATTAGATAAAAAAGATTTATTAGAGTTGCAATTAAAATCTATATCTAATAATTATGAAGAAATGGATTATTATGATAATGCTGGAGATTTAATTTCAGATTATTACGAAATGCGTGATATTAAAGAAGTAAAAGTAAAAGAATCAAAAAATATTTTAGATTTTTTATTCACTAAAAAAGAAAAAAATAATCAAGACGAAAATAAAACTGTAAATAAAGCTAATTTATTTGAAAAATACTGTCAAAGAGTTGATGGTATAAGAATAAATCATGATGATGGTTCTAATAGAATTAAATACTGTATTGAATGTAAAATTGAAAAAATACTTGATATGTCTGAAAGTGCTTATATTTGTCCATGTTGTGGAGATTCTGAAATTATAATCCTAGACGAAGAGCGTCAAATTAAAGATTATTCACCATATAGAAAAGTAAATCATTTTAGAGAATGGCTTAATCAATTTCAGGCGAAGCAAAGCCCTGATATTCCAGAAATTGTTTTTATTGATATAGTTAAAGAATTAAATAAAAGGAGAATTAATGATTTATCAATTTTAGATAAAAAGAAAATGAAAGCTATTTTAAAGAAATTAGAATATAATATTTATTATGAACATGCAGCATATATTATAAATAAGTTAAATAATCTACCACCTCCTAAAATTACAAGAGATATGGAAAAATTATTTATAGGTATGTTTTTTAAAATTCAAGATCCATGGGAAATATATAAACATCCAGATCGTAAAAATTTTTTATCTTATTCATATGTACTTCATAAATTTTGTGAATTATTAGAATTAGATCATTTATTAGAATGCTTTCCATTACATAAAGATTCTGATAAAATAATGGAAAATGATCAACTATGGGAAAAAATATGTAAATATCTAAAATGGGAGTATATTAGTTCCTTCAAATAAAGGAATTAATTAAGACTCAAATGTGAAACATTTGCTGTCATATTTTGTATATTAGTTTCTAGAAATGATATTTTATATTTTTTGTCCAACAACAGTTCATTTAAATAAAAAATAAATTCTAAATTAAGTTAATTATGAACCATATATTATATAATATATCTTTATTAATACTTATAGTTGGTATTATTTTAATAACTGTATATATTACAAAAGCATCTAAAAATGGTTATTTAACTTATAATCAACGAATTTTAAATAAAAAATTAAAATTAATTGATAAACCTTATCAATCTATATATGATTATAAAGTTAATAAAGAATATCAAAAGATGTTCTCTCAACCATCAATTTGGATGGGTTATCAAGATTTTGATGCAAAAGATAAACCACAAAAAATATTTGTAAAATAAATTTATTTAAAGAATAATTAAATATTAAATCTAATGTCAAGAGTGGATTATTTAACCGAAGATTCGATTCTACCATGGGATCAAAAATATGTCTGTTTATCATTTTTAACAGATAAGGAAAATAAGACTACATTATCTGGTATTAAAATTCGTGGTGCTTTCTCAAAGTACGAAGAAGCTTGTGAACATTGTAAAAAACTACAAGCTATTGATCCAGCATTTAATGTTTTTGTTGGTGAAATGGGTAAATGGTTACCATTTGATCCTAATCCAGATTCTCAAGCTGTTAAAGATTCTGAATATGCAAATGAAGAATTAAATAAAATGATGAAAAGTTATCTTGAAAATCAAGAAAAGGCTAAATTATATCACGAACAACGTAAAAATGAGATGGTAAGAAAAAATATTTTAGACAATTTACAATCCAGACAAGATACTATCAAGGATTTGAAAAAGAAAGTAACAAAAACTAAAGATTCAACAGAAATAGATAGTATTGAGAAGAATATTCTTGAAATAGAAAGTCAAATTAAGAAGATGGAAGAAAAAAAATCAGAATTAGATATTGAAATAGATAATTTGAGTAATCAAGTAAAAAATACCAGTTCTTCTAATTCCCAATTAAATGGTCCAAAAATTATTGGTGATAATTAATTTTTAATAACTGTGACACGTACTGAATTTTTTTTCCTAGAAAATAAACTTTCAGGATTAAATATTTCTAAACGTTTG
>Ga0194118_10003021_pt1 | contig 20218 bp, 18 predicted proteins | sample TA2MahsurfametaG_2_FD_148662 | JGI IMG/M metagenome (GOLD analysis project Ga0194118, IMG submission 148662) | Freshwater microbial communities from Lake Tanganyika, Tanzania - TA2015013 Mahale N5 surface | ecosystem: Environmental > Aquatic > Freshwater > Lake | place: Tanzania: Lake...
TCTCGATATAACATTTCATTTTTACAGTATTACCAAAATATGGTATTCTAAAAATAAACAAAAATCATTTTCGAAAAACATCGCTAGCGACGTCATACCATAATGAAATTTTCAAGTAAAAAAAAAATTACAAAACCAAAAATATGGTATGCAAAAAAATTTACTTCAAGTCCACTACCGTCAACATGGTAAAGGTCATACCATAACACACCATATTTGCTCCTGGAATATTATTCCAAACAACCGTAATGAATGCTAATGCAATTACCACAAAAATTTTCGTTAATTTGTGCTCGGAACTTTTTATGGTAATATCTCAATACCATGACCCTTAAAAGTTGCATGGTAATAAACAGCGCATGGTAATGCTCGTTTTTAATAAAAACCTAAAATTAGTATGGTATTATTTATACCATGTCATTAGCATCGACTTTTCAATACCATTTCATCCTCTAACCACGCTATTACCATAAAATTGAAAATCCCGCAAAAAACACCTTATTACCATGATTTTTTAAAAATTTTAATACCATTATGGTATAAAAGAAGCAAATAATATTTTAAAAAATATGGTATAATTATGGTAAGCTATTACCATACAATCACAAGCTTCTTATTACCATAACATACCTTAAAACGTTTAAAAAATCAAAAACTTCTTAATACCATGACTATCCAAGACCATATTTTAAAAATTTACTTTATTACCACAAGTTTTTGCTTTTTTTAAGGTTCAATACCATATTCTTCATAATAGTATTACCATATACTATTTTATACTCTATGGTAATAGCCTTACCATACCATTACCATAAAAATTAAAAAACATAAAAACTTCTTCCTATTACCATAAGAAAAAAAAAGAACAATATATCAATATCTTATTAAAATGTTAACTCTTTTTTATATTTTTAACATAATCTAGGTATACCATAAATTATTTTATAATACCATTAAAAAAAGTAAAAAACTAAGTGATAACGTAATAACCATACCAGAACTCTAGGTTCTAAACGAAAAAACTAGGTTTTAATCCTATAAATTTAATCAAAGAAAGAATAATAAAATTAAATAAAAATAAAACTAATGATAATTTAACAATATAAAAATAAAAAATAATTAAAAATAAAATTATATTTTTTTAGTCAAATTGAACAAATTTTTTTTTTCAAAAAGTTGTGTACTAGAAAGTCCATTTTTGAAAAATAGCAGAAATTTTGAATTTTTGTCGACGGACTTGAAAAAAAACGAAATGTGGATTCACTTTTTTTTTGGGATTAGCATTTTTTATACCATAAAATGCATTTTTTTTGAAAAAAATAAAATTTTTATGCTCGTGTTTTTTACCATGGCTTGCAAAAAAAATAATTTATTAAAAATGGTAATAGGAATTTTTACTTTAAAAAAATCTCATTTTACAATATAGTACCCCCTCATGTCAAATTTTTCTTGTAACTTTTGCAATAAAATATTCCAATACGAAAGTCATTACTATAAACACCTTAAATTTTCAAAATGTCTCCGAAATTTAGACCCTAATACCATTTCTAATATCATAAAAAATAACCATCCGAAATTTCAAAAAAACATAAAAACAGATGCAATATCGAGAAGAATCCCATCTCCCAAAATTTTACCCCAAAAAAATGAGATTCATCAAATCGCAACTGTTCAACAAAAAACAAAAGATAAACCACTCATACAGTGTTCTTGTGGAACTTCCTTTACCACCAAGTCAAATTTTCAACGTCACAGATTATCATCATGTCCACTAAAAAAAAACGAAGACGATAATATGGTAATAAATGCATTTCAAGAACCTGGAAATATACACTCGTATACTGTTACAGATAATAATGAAAATAATTTTATTTTAACAGAAGAAGAACAAGATAACATTCTAAAAAAATTAAATTTAGAAAATAAAAAAATAGGTCAATACCATGAGAAAATGGACCAAAATCAGAATATAAATTATGGTAATGAAAAACAACCTATAATTTTTAACATCAATTATATCTGTCAAAAAGTTGACATTAAAAAGAAGAAAATCAACCAACATCTGTATATTAACACTAATCATAAATCAACTAAAATAATAGAAGAAGAGGATGAAACAGTAAAAATAAATGATTTTGGTAAAGAGAACACAAAATATATAGAACCAACTGATTATAAAAATATTTTTCAAAATCCATATAATTGTTTATTAAAATTAATAAGTGATATACATTTTAATCCGTACCATCCAGAAAATATGAACATAAAAAGATTGAATGCACGTTCAAAATTTGTTGATGTTTTTTTAAATGGTACTTGGAATAAAACTCCAATATCAAATGTATTACATAATTTATTAAATAGTAAAATGGACCAAATGGATATCATCGCAGTAAGTTTAATGCCTGATGAAACAGATGAAAAAAGAAAAACATATGAACACTTTGCAAATAATATTTGTTCTATGCTAACAAATTTAAGTAATACTGATGATAACTTATCTTCCAGACAATTATCAAAATATCTTGAAAAAGATAATAAAGTATTATATCATTCCTTAAATAATTACTTGGATAATCAACTAACAATAAGAGGAAAATTACCTTAAAAAAAATATTTATATTAACAATGTATTACCATCGTTATTATGTTAAATTTCATATTTTAGATGAAATGACAAAAGATGAAAAAGATTATTTAACAAAATTAATAAAAAATAAAGATATAACACCATATATAAATAATAATTCAATAATTACTTCAAGTATCCAAATTATTGATTCTTTATCAGAAAATGATTTCTTAGGAGAATTAGAAATACCTTTAAAAAAATTTCAAGAACATATGCAAAGAAGTGAACTTATTTATATATGGAACAATTTAATCAAAAAATTTAACTCAAGAATAAAATTCACAACATGGGAACAATGGTATTTTGAATAAATCAATGATTTGTACATTTTGGAAATTTACAAACAGTTCTAATCCATTCATGATATGATAATACTTTTGTATAAACTCCAGGTAATGCCTGTTTTCCACATCCAGTTCCCCAACTTACAACTCCAATTAAAACCCAATAACCCTTTAAAAATTTTATACAAGGTCCTCCACTATCGCCAGTGCACGCATCTACAACTTTTCCATTTACAATATCTCCTGCTAAAAACATATCTGGACCAATAAGTGATTTATGATATTTCGATTCTTCAATAGATTTAACTTTTAAATCAACTTCCTTCAAATCCAATAAATGTTCAATTGTAGAATTATCTTTATCTTTTCCAAAACCTAATACTTTTACTTGATGACCAACATTATAACATATATTATCCATATGATGACAAGGTATTCGAAGTGAATTATACATTTCTTCTGGAATATCTTTATCTACTTCTAAAACTGCAATATCATTTTGTAAATTATTTAAATTAAATTTTGGATGAATATGAGCTTTTATAACTCGAAATGTTATAGGTAAATTTTTTAAATTTGTATTCCCCATCCTTATTAACATTCTCCTAATTTCTCTATTTTTTAAACAATGTGCTGCTGTTAAAAAATATCTTTTACCAATAAATGAACAACCACATTTAAATTTAAATTCTTCGCCATCTAAATACCATATAGTAGCCATAAATGGATATTTTTTAATTGTACTAACATAATTACCTCCAACAATTCTTTTATACATATTAATAACAGTATTCATAGATAATATATAAATTGAAAATTATGCTTAAATAAATTCCTTAAAAAAATTGAATTTAAAAAGCCCAAATACATATAATATAAAATGGATTTATCAAACAGCAAAATCACTTTTCATAAATATCAAGGTAAAAACTTTCAAGAACTAGCTTATGAAATTACAAATAAAGACAAAAAATATTTAAATATTTTTAGTAAATTTCTGACAAATGCTAAAATATCTGATGATAAAAAAACAGAAGTCCAAAGCTTTCTAAACTATTTTTACAATGATTATAATAAACCAAAAGTAATTATTGAAAAACCAAAAGAATTATGGATTCCAGATACTTACACAATTCAATGTAATATTAAACATATTTCTCACATTTTTCACATATCTGATGTACATATTCGTCTCTATAACAGAAGAAAAGAATACCAAGAAGTTTTCCAAAAACTATATAATTTACTGGAATCAAAAATAACACCAAATCATATTATAGTTATTACTGGTGACTTATTACATTCTAAAAATAATCTTTCTCCTGAATGCATATTAATAACGCAAAACTTTCTTATGAAACTAGCTTCTTTAGCTCCAACATTATTAATTGCTGGTAATCATGATGCTCTTCTTACAAATTCTCAAAGAGAAGATAGCATTACTGCCATAACAGAAAATATTATAATCCCAAATTTTTATTATCTCAAAAACTCTGGCGTTTATTTTATTGCAAATCTTGCAATCGCAGTTTCCTCACTCCTCGACAATAAATGGGTCTTCGCAAATACTTTCACTCTTCCGGAAAATTTCACACATAAAATTGCTCTTTATCATGGAGGTGTTGGTATAGTTGACACCGGTGTAGGTCATCGTTTAAGAGGTGAAAAATTAATAGAAGATTTTGACGGATTTGACTACGTTCTTCTAGGAGATATTCACAAATTTCAATTTTTAGATACAGAACAAAAAAGAATTGCATATGCATCTTCTCTTATCGCACAAAACTTTAATGAATGGAACAGCACCCATGGCACACTCCACTGGGACCTCTTCACCCAAAATCATTGCTATTACCCAATTGAAAATAATTACGGTTTCTTTGTATTTAATTTAATCAATAACAAAGTATTAATACAAGATGAAGAAATCAATCCAGATACAATTCTAAATTATCTCATCCACTCCAGTATTATCGTCAAATTAAACATAAAAAATTGCACGCATGATTTCATATCAAAAATTAATCATATTGTAAAATCATCATCAAATGATGTTAAAATTATTCAAAATTTTCTTGGTAATACAATTGAAAATAAATCAGAAGTTATTTATGATTCATCTTCCTTGCAAAATCTTTTATCGGAACATATAAGAACAAATAATCCAACGATTAATGATGATGAACTTAATTTTATTCTAGAAAAATATAATCAATTAAGTGTTGATGCTGAAATTAATAATGAACATAATATTTCAAGATGGGAACTTATTGACCTTGAATTTTCAAATTTATTCAGTTATGGACAAAACAATTACATTAATTTTTCAAGATTTACATCAGAAAATCCAATAGGTATCATTGCACCAAATAGTCATGGAAAATCTAGTTTAATTGATATAATTCTTTTCACATTATTCACAAAATTTAGTCGAAGTAGGGGCACTGGAGTTTCAAAAGATATTATCAATATTAATTGTACAACTTTTTCTTCAAAATTAAGATTTAAAATTGGTTCAGATATATATATAATTCATAAGGAAGGAAAAAGAGAACAATCTGATAAAATTAAAATCCACAAAAATGAATTTTACAAAGAAAATAGCGGGGAAATTTTAACTGATGAAGATAGAAAAAAAACAGACAAAGTAATAAATGAATTAATTGGAACTTACGATGATTTTATTTTTACTAATGTACAATTACAAAGTCGCTCAAGCTCGTTTAAAGAAATGACCGATAAAGAACGTAAAGAATATTTGTATAAAGTATTAAAATTAAATATCTGGAATGAAATCGTAAAAAAAATTGCAGAACACACAAAACCTCTCAAATCCTCGATATCCTACCTTGAGAAATCACTTGAAAATAAAAGCTCTGAATCTCTTATTGAAAAGGTGCAGGAAATACAGATGAATATTTACCTCATCCAAGATAAAATTGAGCAACAATTATACGAAAAAGAGATAAATCTTGAAAAAATAGAATCTCTTAGAGAAAATTTGCATAATATTCAAGAAAATAAAATCCAATCAGAACTTGAAATGCTTCAAGAAGAAATTTCAAAAAATAATATTAAAAATCTCCAAGAAAAAATAAAAGAACTATCCCAGAAAAAAAATTATTCAAAGGAAGAAAGAGAAAAAATTATAAAAGATTACCAAACGCAACAATTATATATCACAAATCTTGAAAAAGAAGTAAAACCATTACAATCTCTTATTCCTGTTTCAAATTTATGGAAAAAAATTCCTTATCAAAATGTTAATCCAACAAATATTCTTCAAATAATCAAAAATGAAAAATTAGAAATAAATAATCAAAAAACTAAATTAATTAATATGGAAACAAATCTTAAATCTACAAAAGAAGAATACGAAAATATCAAAGATAAATTACAACAACAAAAAAATAACCTAGAAATTTATCAAAATAAAATTAAAGAAATAACAAAAGAGTCTAATAAACAAGAAATCAAATTAAATTTAAAATCAAAAATTAAAGAAAAAGATGTTGTTCAAACCAAAATAAGAAATTTTACTGAACAATTAGAATATTGGAAACAACAAGAATCTCAATATTTAATGTGGAAAAATGAAGAAAATATAAGAAAAGAACTGGAATTTAAGATAAAAGAAAAACAAAACTTAGAAAAAATTTTAAAAAGTTTGGAAACACATGAATATGACCCCAAATGTAAATTTTGTATTAAAAATCCAATTGTTAAACAAAAAAAAGAAAAGGAATCAGAATTAAAAACATTAAAAGAATTAATAAGTTCAACAAAAATTTCTATTCATAATGAACAAGGATTATTATTAGAAGAAGAGTATGAAAAATCAAAAGAAGCTCAAACAAAACTCACTGAAAAAGTTTTAAAATTATCTTATCTGGAAAATCAAATTACAAAATTAGAAATTGAACTCGAAAAAGAAAATCAAATTGAATTACAAAAAAAAGAAAATGAAAATAACCAAAAAATAATTTATGAAATTAAATTATCAATTTCTTCTCTTTCCGAAGAATTATCAATAAAATCAACAAATATTAAAGAAGTAGAATTTAAAGCAAAAAAGAATGAAATTGAAACAGCAGAATTGCAATTTAATCAATATCATGAAATTATATTAGAAATAATTGAGATTGATTCAAAAAATGAACAAATAAAAAAAGAAAATGAAATAATTAATAATCTTAAACAAAAAATTGACATAGCAAAACAAGATTTTGAATCAGATATTGCAATTAAATACAATCAACTTCCACATGCAGAAATAGAAATTAAATTAGAAATATCTCAATTGGAAAATAAACTTCAACAAGAAGAATATAAATACAAAGAAAATACAAAGAAGATTGAAATTCTTACAACAAATCTTGAATTAATTAAAGAAAATAAAAAAATTAGAGAAAACATTAGTAATTTTCAACAAAAAATAACAAAGAATGATAATCAAATTGCAAAATTAAATGAAAATGTTGGAACTCAACACCAACAATTAAATCAATTATTAAAAGAAAAGGAATTATATAATCAGCAATTTATAGAATTAGCAAATAAACGCAATGAATATAAATTATATCAGATATTGGAACAAAGTTTGGGTAAGGATGGACTTCCATTAACGATTTTAAAAAATTATTTAACACCAATAACAGAATCAATTAATAATATAATTTCACCTTTTATTTCCAGAGTAATTAAATTACACGTGGATAATGATGATTTAATAATGGATAGTTTCCCGACATCTGGTGCAGAAAAGTCAGTCTATATTCATGGAGGTATGGAGAGTTTTATTTTAGATATTGCATTTAAAATAACTCTTTCAAATTTTGCCAAGTTACCAAAATGTGATTTCTTATTTTTAGATGAAGGAATTTCAGCATTTGATGGCGAAAGATTAAGTAATATAAATACTTTGTTTAATTTTATAAAGAGATATTTTTCAAAAACAATATTGATTACTCATATTGATTCAGTTAAAGAAAGTATTACGGAAAAGATAAATATTGTAAAAGAAAATAATTTTAGTAAAGTAGTTTGCGAGTACACTTGAGTCTTTTATCATGTAAAATAAATAATTCTCTCATTAAAATTATTATTTTTTGAACAAATAAAAATCCATCATTTTCTAATTCAATAAAAGAAATTTTTAATAAAAATTTATAAAGAAAATTATCAGTTCTTTCTAATAATTTTACTCCTTCAGCTAAGAAGTAAAATCCATTATAAAATCTTAAATTATCTCTATCATATTTTTTTTTTATTTCCTTTAATTTTAATAATACTTCTTCTTTATTTTCTGAATAAATGTTAATAACATCAATAAGATATTTATTTACTTTATTTATAAAGTTATTAACATCATAGGAAAACATTGAAGAATTACAAATATTTTCATAAGTTCCTAAACAAATTTCATCAATATTTATTTTTGTAATATTAGAGAAAAGTAATCCATTTGTAAAAAAATTATAATAAACAATACTTTTTACAATATTATCGTAATCTATTATTAATTTTTTTAAAACAGATGATTTATCCATTTGTTTTAATAGTGAAAAATTATTCAAGTTTTTTACCTACAATATAGGGTAAATATGAGTACCATTTTTGATTTTCAACTTCGTTTTGTCTTAATCTCTCCTCAATTTTTTTTTCTTGTTCTTTTTCAGAATCATGACTTTCAAGAGTTTCACAACTTTCAGCCATTTTAAAAACATTACCAACACTTTGACTTGAATGTAAATTATAAATTTCTCCTGTTTCTCCTTTGTTTAATATACATTTATATTTAAAACATTCATTTTTATGAAAAAATTTATAAAGAGTATAAATAATGCTTATATTTACAGCAATTCCAGAAATATAAAAAATTTCTTCAAATACCATTTACATTAACTAACAAAATATTTTATCGTGTTTAACACAAAAAAATTAAATTTACATTTAATATGTCTTTCCTTGAATTTGACACAATCGTCGAGGTCCCAAAAAATTCTAAGGTAAAATATGAATTTTGCGAAAATTCTAACAAAATAAGAGTTGATAGAATTTTACCAAGTGCTTATAATTATCCATTTAATTATGGTTATATTGAAAACACAATCGCAGATGATGATGATACCTTAGATGTTGTTATTCTCAATGACCAATCAATTTATCCAATGTCTGTTATCAAAGTAAAGCCAGTCGGCGTTTTATTAATGAGAGACGGAAAAACTATGGAAACATTAGAATCAGACCCAAAAATATTAGCATATCCATTAGAATCTGTTGATAGAAGATATAAAGATATAAATGATATCAATGATATTCAAGAATTAGATAAAATGATTTTAAAAGACTTTTTTTCAAATTACAAAAATAATGAAAATAAAGTTGCAGTTGTTGATGGTTTTGCTAATAAAGAACAAGCTTTAAAAATTATTCAAGCAGCGGCAGATAGATTTTCTTCAAAAAAAATTCAAGAAAAACCAAAAACTCCCGTCCAAAAGAGAAAAATAATTAAAATGAAAAAATAGAATAATTTATTATTCTATTTATGTTTAAACATTTAGATGATGTTAATGAAGATTATTTTACTCACATGAAAAGTGCTTTGAATATTTCATTCAAAATGTTCACAGGCTCTATTCAAGTACTTATTCATGCGTTTATTCCTTGCTTATTTACTTCAAATGGTAGCGATAAATGTCGTGAAATTATTATATTAGTAGATTCAAAAAAAAAATAATTATTTGTTTATACATCTTTCAACCATTTTTCTCATCATAATTAATTGTTTTTCTTGTGCTTTTAACATACCTTTCAAATATTCATTTTCAAGTACTAAATTTTTAACTTTATCTCTGACTACAATTGGAACTTTATCAATTTCTTTTTTACTTAATCCATATGCAATGGCATTCATTTGCATATCTGCATCTGCCTTCTCAATTCTTTTTTTTGCCTTTTCAAAAACATCAACAAAATCTTTAGAACCACCACTAATACAACGACCTCCTCCTTTTCCACATCCACAATTTCCACTATTCTTATGTACATCTTCTAAATGCTTTAAAAAATCAATATGATCTCTACTTTTTTTTCCGCAACTGGGACATTTCATAGCCATAATTTATAAAATAGAATATAAATGACAATTTACGATTGTATTTCATCATACATTAGCAAAAATAAATCAAATATATTTACTTTTTGTGTCTCAACTAATGGAATGAAAAAAATGACATTAAACCTTGTAAAAAGTTGTCAAGCAAATAAAGAAAATATAGTAGTAATTGCTCTAGATAATGATATATGTGATTTCATGAAAAATGAATGTGATGTTATACAATATCTTATTGATAAAAATAGTAATCAACCATATGAATACCATACTGAAGATTTTAAAATTGTTGCATGGTATAGATACTTCATTATTAATGAATTTTTGAGAAACAATAAAACAGTAATATATCTTGATATTGATATTTATGTGAATAAACAATTTAGTAATCAGATTTTAAAGGAATTAGAACAATATGATTGCGTAATTCAAACAAATGGTAAAAATTGTTGTACTGGATTCTTTGCGATTAAACCAAGTGAAAAAACAATTGATGTTTTCAATAGAAAGAATTTAGAAAGTCAAAATTATCTGGAATATTTAGACCAAGAATTTTTTAATTCGCAAATCTATGATAAAAAGGTGTTTAAAATAAAACTTCTTGATATTTCCCTTTACCCAAATGGAAAATATTACTATGATAATAGCGAAAAAATAAATAACCAATGTTATTTGATTCACTTCAATAATATTGTTGGTTATGGAGAAAAAATATCAAGAATGAAAAAATACAATAAATGGATTATTTAGAATAATAATATTCGTAAAATTGTAGGTATTTAGAAATTCAACAAACTCGTAAAATTATTACTAATAATAATTTTAAAAACTTTAGAAAACATTTTATTTTTTATTTTTTCCCGAATTCCAAAAAAAAATTATATTACTATAGTATATATAATGGGCAAACCAACCAACGGCACTTTCTTCAAATCCGGTCTTACTCAACAGAACAAGTACGACAGAACTACTAACTCTTTTGTCTCTGCTGGACGGCGTATTCTTGATTGCACCTTCACCAGTGTTGGCGCTATCGATGCTGCCACTGAGCGTTACACTCTTGTTCTCAAGATGACTCTCTTCAACTCCAATGCCACCACCTCCGCTGGCTACGAGACTGTCTATGCTCCCGCCACCTGGGTCGGCTCCTCCACTGGTGGTTCCATCAGCTTTAATCTTCTTGGTAAATATGAGAGAGGAACTGTTACCTACACTGCTACTGGCAGACAGGCACTTCAGCTCAACCTCTCCAACAATACCTATGGCTATACTGTTGCGAATCTCTTCCAGTAAATATTTTTTAATTTAAATATTGAAAAGTACTTTTCAATATCATAATTCAATGTTTTCAACCAAATATGTAACCATCATCTTTACATGTTTACTAAATTCATCTACAGGATTCCATTCTTCCCAGATTTCATCAATAATATTCGTATCTTTAATAGTGTCTCTTAAATTATAATTTTTTTTGTCAATAGCACCTTTATTTACTAATTCCACAACTCCAGTTAAAATATTGCCTATAGGAATTTCCATTTCAAATTCAACAATTTCTTCCGGGTCATCCATGTCCATATTAAATTCAGGTCCAGATAAATCATACTTAATCTGAATTTTTTCAATTATATCATTAATACCCTCATCATAATTATCCTCACTCAAAATCAAATATATATTTTTCTTAAAAACCTTCTTAAACAAATCAACCGAAAATTCCTTATCAACACATAATATCGATTTTATTGTTTCTTCAACTGCACCCATTGTAAATTTAATTACCATAATTAAATCCATGAGTTTATTGAGATAATAATTCAAAAATAAAATCGTTCTATAAAAAGTTTTATTATATTCAAAATATAATGTTTATAAATAAAATTGCACAAATTAATGATATGTATGAGCAACTTATTTATTAAAAAAATATTAAGATAATAATTCCAGTAATTTTATCTCCACTTCCCATTTTTTTCTTATCAACAAATCCACCAATTTTTTTCTTTTAACTTCCAAGTCAAAGTATCTCTCAACAATACTTTTACATTTTTCTTCCCATTTATCCAAAATAACAAAATCACTTTTTAAATCATCCGGAATATATCCAGATAATCCATTATACTCAGATATCAATACATGACAACCATTATTTATAGCTTCTAATACAACATTACTCATACTATCAAAATATGAACAGTTAATTAAACATTTACTCCTCAAATAATATTTACTCATTTCCTCAATATCTACACCAGAAATACATTCAATATTTTTTAACTTTTTATCAACTTTTTCTGTTGAAACTAATAAAAATTTATAATTTAATTTTGAAGCTAATTCAAAAAATAATTCACAATTTTTAATTTTTCTTTCAATATTGCTTACAACAAAGATAAAATCAATGTCTCTTTCTTTTCCCCAAACAATCTTATTAATTTTTAAAAAATTTATTTCTAAAATATCCATCTCATGAAATCCATATTTTAAATATAAAGATTGAGTTAACATACTATTACAATAACTATTTACTAATCCAGCATTTTTTATATTTCCAATATTCAATACTTTCAATAAATCATTTTCATCCAAATCTTTCCAATAACAACTCAACTCGTTTTTAAATATTCCTGGAATAAAAAATAAAACCTCATATTTTTCAATTAATTTCTTCAAATCTAATGTACTAATCGCTGACCTCAAAATTATCTTAAAATCACTTCTAATTTTTTCTATCAATCCAGAAATACCCCAATCTTTATTATTCTGATTTAATCTAACAATATATTTCCTTTCTCCAATCTTCTCCATCCCAAACTTCACATCATTATTTAAATACATCTCATATACATTATATCCTCTTCCAGATAAATATTTTCCTAACTCATAAGTCATTGAAGCCCCTCCACCATTCCCTGGCTTATCATTCGAAATCAACAACAAATTTATCCCCTCTTTTCTCCATCTTATTTTAATATTTTTCTTAAAAATATAATTTATTTTATGAACAATTTCATCACTATCTCCCCAACTTATCGAATGATTCATCTCCTGATTAGATATTACTGGAATACCTAACATCCCACATTCCTGTGCCGAATTAGCATTCCCATCGTACTCAGTCAACCTCAAACTAACGAAACTCTTCCTATATAAATCAAATACATCCTCTCGATATCCATTAGAACTTCTATAAATTTCATATTCTCCTTTTAATTTTTCTATAACTTTATCAACTACTTTTTGATTATATATTTTCTTCTTCTTTTCACTTCTATCCAAACCATCATAAATATATATTCCTCTTTTTCTAATAAATTTCTCCTCTACAAACCTATATTTAATATCATTCCAACAAAAAGATATACAAACCTTTTTTATATTACTTACTCCCAAAACAACTAATTTATCATATATCTTCTGACTCATTGCAAAATTTATATTTCCATTACTTTTAATAATTTCTATACTCTTACTTCTAACACTACTTTCCAACATAATATCAGAACCTCCCCACAAAATTCCACAATTAATATTATTTTTTAACACTTCCAAATCAACATTATTATACATCCCAAATATTAAATTTTCTCCATAATCCAATCCATAAGAAAACCTCACCTTTTCCCTCAAATGCAACAAATCCTGCGACAAATAAAATCCAGTAAAACCTAAATCCAAAAAGTACTTATCAATTAAAAAATATTCACAACTTCTTTTACAATAATTTAACATGAATTTACCTTCGCCATCAAAATATATCATACACATCCCTTTCCCTCCAAAAAAAAACTTATCTTTTTCAACATGATGATAATAAAATTTATATTTTTTATTATTTTCAACAAATATTATGTTTAATGTTCCACTAAAATTTGTAAATTTTATTTCAAAATCACAGTAATTTTCTAATAAATATATTTTTCTTTCAATATTATATTCTTTTTCAAGTTCAATTATTGAACAATCAAAATCATTTTTAATTAATTTAATAGTGCCAACTGGCATTATTAAATGAAATAATTTTTTACTCACAATTATCCTTATCTTCTCTCATATCATTTCTTTCATTTATTGTTGCCTGTAGAACTTTATTTGGTATTCCTCTTTTTATCATATGCTCATTTAATGCATTTGTATCTTTTGGAAAACATAAGCCTCCATAACTTAATTTACCATCAGGTCCAGGAACAACTGTATGCATTGGATTTATCCATCCATTTTTTAACATCATTCCAACTACTTTAGCATAATCCATTTCTCCGTCTTTACACACCAAATATAATTCATTAAATATTTGAACTTTTACAGCATAAAAACAATTGCAAAATATTTTCATACTTTCACTCTCCATTGCTGTACATAAACTTATTTCAGCATTTTCATAGAAAAATTTATAAAAATCTCCAACTAACTTATGCTCAACATCACTAACTAATTCAGTTTTACCAATAACGATATGTTTTTGATTATGAAAGTCTTCATAAGCAGTTCTTGCTGTTAAAAACTCTGGATTATGTAAAATTTTTAAATTATAAATTTTAGAAAATTCTTCACATGTTCCAGGTTCAACTGTTGATTTTACTACTAACAACCCCTTAAAATTATTTTCCTTTAAAAATTCACAAGTTTCTTCTAATGGTTTTTTATTATATTCTTTTAATTTTTCACTGTAAACTGTTGGTAAAGCGCTAAATAATATATCACATTCTAATAAATCTTCTATTTTTCCAATTCCACCGTTTTTAAATTTATCATAAATAGCGCAAATATTAACACCTAATTTATCAAAACTTTTTTGCATAGCCCCACCAACAAATCCTAATCCAATAATTCCAATCTTTAAATTTTTCATATTTCTATTTTTTATTTTATTTTTCTAAAAAAATCCACTGTTTTCTTTATTCCCTCTTCAAATCTTACTAACGGTTCATAACCCAATAACCTCCCAGATAAACTTATATCAGCCAAACTATGTGGAATATCTCCATCTCTATTTTTACCATAAACAACTTCTGCATTCATATCTATTTCTTTTTTCAAAACATTTACCAAATCATTTAAACTATATTGATTACCACATGCAACATTGTACACTTTACCAAAAGCTGCTGGATTTTCACTAACAAAACATCTCAAATTAAAATCAACTACATTTTCAATAAAAGTAAAATCTCTACTATAATTTCCATCTCCATTTATAATTACTGGCTTACCTTCTAACATTAAATTGATGAATTTCGGTATTACAGCAGCATAAGCTCCTTCTGGATTCTGCCTTGGACCAAAAACATTAAAATATCTCAAACCAATTATTTCTAATCCATAACATTTCCAGTAAATATCAGCATAAACTTCGTCAATATATTTTGTAGCTCCATATGGAGCCAGAGGCTTTCCAATTTTTTCCTCCCTTTTTGGTAACGTAATTTCATCCCCATAAACACTACTACTACTTGCATAAATTACCCTTTTTACACCATTAATTCTAGCTGCTTCAATTATATTAAAAAATCCAGTAACATTATTTTCATGATAACATTTTGGTTGAACTAAACTTCTGGGAACACTTCCCCATGCTGCTTGATGACAAATAATATCAATATCCTTAATTAATGAACATACTAATTCAAAGTCACGAATATCACCATTTACAAATTGAAATCTATTATCATTAAAATATCTGGAAATATTCTTCTCAAATCCAGAAAATAGATTATCTAAAACAATAACTTTTTTAACATCGTATTCCAATAATTTTTCAACTATATTTGAACCAATAAATCCAGCACCACCTGTTACCAAAATCTGTTTACCAGATAATTTTTCGTTCATAATTTTTTCAATATTTTAATATAATTTAAAAATCCATTTTGGTTTGAAAAATGTTTTCTAACAAATCTTCTTCCATTCTCAGCAATTTTTTTACCTTCCTCCCCAGACATCCATTTATTATAATATTCCAAATCTTCAATTAAAACTCCATCTTTTGTTATTGGTACATAATGCTCAAATTCTTTCAATCCTAATTCTTCCATTAATAAATCTGATTTTTCAAAAAATCCCAAACAACCACAAGCTAATATTTCAATTATTTTTGCCAAATTAAAATTTTTTGGAAACTCATAATAAGCAAAAAATGCTCCTCTATATTGGCATAACTTATCATAATAATTTTCTCCAACTGGAAAATAAGTTCCAACAGGTCTATTATATTCTTTAATTCTTGGTCTTTTCAAATAAGCACATGTTGGACTAATTTCACCTCCAGATTTAATTATACTCAATAATTTATGCCTTAGAGGATAACCTCTATTACAAGAACCACTTAATAAAATTTTATTATCCCTTTCATCCCATTCTTTGTAATGTTTATCTACTATGTCAAAATCCATACTGTAAAAAAAGAAACGAGTTTTTTTGCTTAAATCAGTTTTTATATTTTTAAAAAAAACTGGAGAAGGACTAATAATACAGTCTAATTTTTGTAAAACTTCCCCTCTCATACCATTTTTAAAATATGCATGCAAATCATCCTGCCATAAAACAAATTTTATTCCCAAATTAAATGCCTTTATCTCATCCATTCTCGCTAAAATTTTTTCATAACAAACAGGATGAAAACATAAAATAATTGCCTTCCTATAAATTCCAGAATTATTCTGAAACTCATTTAACATACCTTCTATTCCTTCATCTAACAATAACAACATTTTATCATAACCAAATTCCCATTGTACTTGATTATTATCTTTTTCTTTTGTAAAACGGACAAATGGTATTGGTTCTACTTTATATTTTTTAAATTCATCATAGAAGTGGTATAAAATTCTAAAGTTATTAATTATAGGAAAACTTGAATAATATCTTGCTTTGCAATTATAAAAAAAAATTATTTTTCTCATTAATGATAAAAATAATAATATTACCAAAACTTTTCGTAAAATATTTTTGGCTTCAAAATATTCTCAAATGCATCAATAATTTTTTTTTTATTATTAACAAATATAATTTCAAAAAATTCATCATGATTTTCTAATAAAGCCATTTCAATATATTCTCGATTTTTTATTTTATTTTTACAATATTCCAAATATTTTTTTCTTTCATCCCATCCATGTATTTGTGTTAAATTTTTTCCTGCAGTTGTATATGCAAAATAAAAAATCTTTTTATTATTTCTATAAAAATCAAATCCATAAGTTTCACCTCTCATTATTAATTCAGTATCTGCCCCAAACCTATTGTTTTCAAAATATCCCAAATAATTAAATAATTTCCTATAATAAATATAACTAAAATTTAATGATTTCTTTTTATCTATAATATTATTAATATCTCCCTCATAATATAACCTTTGGAATGATGTCCCATATCCCCAAAACCTTCCATCCTTATTAATTCTCTCCAAATTCACAATCTCATATCCATACTTTTCCTTACTGATAAAATCATCACCATCTACAAATGCGACATAATATCCAGAAGCCATTAATAAACCTTTATTTCTACAATAATAAGTCCCCCTATTTTCTTTATTCACAAATATTTTAACATTTGATAAATTACCAAAATTTTTTTTTACAATTTCAACTGAATTATCAGTTGAACAATCATCTACAAATATAATTTCAAGTTTAACATGTAATGTACTTAAAATTGAATTTATTGTTTTTACAATAAAAATTTCATTATTATAATTTGGAATTATAACAGATAATTTTTTTTTCATACAAGAATATTTTTTTTTAATAGCTTTTTTAAATGCTTCAACACTTTTTAACACAAATTCTTGAATAGATTCTAAATTATTTAATTCCTCCATTTCATCTTGACACAACACTATTTGAATATCAACATCATTCCATATATATATATTATCATCTTTAATAAAAACTCTTGTAAAAAATGGTATTTTTGAATATTCAATTCTTAATTGATTAACTAATTCATTAATCATTAATTATTTATTTTTTTTTATTATTCATAATTAACTCAAGAAAGTGTTCCTTTTCATCCAATAATGCCATTTCAATATATTCTTTTCTTTTTATTATATCTGAACATTTTCCAATATAATCTCTTCTTTCTTCTGCTCTATGTATTTGAGTTAAATTTTTTCCAGCAATTGTATATGCATTATAAAATAATCTCTTTTTGTCCAAATAAAATCGAAACCCTAACATCCTTGCTCTTTTTGCATATTCTGAATCAGCCCCAAATCGATTATTCTGAAAATATCCCAGATAATTAAACAATCTCCTCTGGAATAAAAATACAAATGAATTCGACTTATTTATATGCGTAACATTATTAATATCATTTCCCTCAAAATATATCCTCTGAAATTGCGTCCCATAAGCCCAAAACTTTAAATCCTCCGACTCCTTCTCTGAATTAAATTTCTCCAAATTTGTAACCTCATACTCTAACTTCTCATTATCTATAAAATCATCTCCATCAACGACGGTTACATAATATCCAGTTGACAATAATATACCCTTATTTCTACAATAATAAGCACCCCTATTCACCTTATTTTCATATATTTTTACTCTCTCATCATTTCCATAATTTTCTCTTACAATTTTTACTGTATTATCAGTTGAACAATCATCAACAAATATTACTTCAATGTCTTTATATGTATTATTTAGTATAGAGTCAATTGTTTTTTTAATATACATTTCATTGTTATGATTTGGAATAACTACAGAAACTCTTCTATTTTTCATTTCTACATATTTTTTTTCTATTTTTTTAGTCATTTCTCTGATAATTACATCAGTAAATTCATCTAATTTTATTTTATCATCAATTATATCGCGAATAAATGAAAGTTCAATTTCCATTTTAATTTTGTGGTCATTCCAGATTAGTATTTTATTATTATGTTCAAATATTCTTACAAAAAATAGTTTTTTAGAAAATTCGTTTCTTAAAATTTGAATTGAGTCATTCATAATAAATAATTTACTTTTAATAACGAATAAAACCTTATTTATTTTTCTAAATGAATAAAAATGATTAAAGTATTTTATTTTTATTGCAATATTAATAAATATTATTCAAGTACCCCAATTATCAATAACATTAAAACATTATTTAACAATAAAAATTCATTTTTAGATAGTAAAATAGAAGTTACACCATTTATAAAATATATTCCAGACATGAAATCAATGTTAATAAATATCAATAAACCTGAAATGACAAATTATTTAGAGACTGCAATGAAAAATATTTTAGAAGAATTACCAACTATTTATAAAAAATATGAAAAAATTATTTTTTTAGGATTTCACCCTATCCCCTTTCAACCAATGCAAACACATTATGATGAATTAAAAAAATATCCAAATGTTTTTACGATTCTCTGGCAAGATGACTTACAAGCTTATTTTAAAACAGAACATAGAAGAAATAAATTAAGTTATGCGGACCATATTATAACACCATCTCCAATTTATTTTAAAAATATAGCTCAAGAATATTTGGATAAATCTTCATTTTTCTTTTATAATGTTGATTTTAAATTTATTAAAGGTTATTCACAGAAGTTTTCAAGAAGAATAAATAAAATTATTCTTACTGGATGTGTAAATCCACAATATATAATTCGTCAAAAAATTTACGATGAAATGCAAACAAATGATAAATTTGAAAAGATAACAGCTTTTCTTAAAAAACCTAAAAGAAAAGAATATAATTATCATGAAGAAAGCGATCAACTACCTTTTGGAAAAAATTACTATAAAATTTTAGGTTCATATAAAGGAGCTTTCTTTGCTTATTATGAATATCCAATGAATTTTAACCTGGCAAAAATAATTGAAATATTATCACTTGGTTGTATCGGCTTTTTTGAAGAATCACCTCTTTTAAAAGAAGAATTAGGTCTTGAACCATTTGTTCATTATGTACCATGTACAAAAGATGGAAAACTAATTACAAAAACAAAATATTATAAATATTTTTTGAATAATGAAGATAATTTAGGCAGAAAGATTGCTGAACAAGGAAGAAAATATATTGAAGATAACTTTTCAACTAAAAATGGTATTACAAATTACAAAAAATTATTTTTAAATACATTCCCATCTCACACTTTTACAGAAGAATCTCCAGAACAATTCACAAATACTCTACCAGAAGCTATCACAGACACTCTCCCAGAAACTCTCCTAGAAA
>Ga0194118_10003024_pt1 | contig 20205 bp, 18 predicted proteins | sample TA2MahsurfametaG_2_FD_148662 | JGI IMG/M metagenome (GOLD analysis project Ga0194118, IMG submission 148662) | Freshwater microbial communities from Lake Tanganyika, Tanzania - TA2015013 Mahale N5 surface | ecosystem: Environmental > Aquatic > Freshwater > Lake | place: Tanzania: Lake...
CGCCAACCGCGTCCCCCCGCGAGAGTTACCGCGCGCCGGAGCGGAGGAAGAGGTAGGGGAAGACGGCGGAGGGGCGGGGAAGTACCATTGTCCACTTCTAGTGCCCGGTTCCAGGGCACTGGGGTCATTTCTCGGGGGGACAGAGAGCGCGCCCCTGCCCCACACCCGCACCGTCGCCGTTGTCGCAACGACCCTCGCGAGCCTCCTTTCGAGGCTGTCGTCGCTGGCGTCGCAGGTGATCGTCGGGATCTTTCTGACGGATGCCCAGGTGGGCGAGTGGGCAGTCGCCGTCGGCATCATCGGCGTCACCGGAATCTGGCGCAACGGAGGCTCAGCCACCTACTTCCCGTCCCTGAAGCCGGAGCGGTTCGATTTCATGTCAGGGCCACTCTTCGCCTGGGCGGTGATGTTCGGGGGGGGCAACGGCACTTGCGACCGGGCTGGTGGTGCTGAGCATCCCGATGCTGCCGTCCGAATTCGATCGCTATCGCGCGCCTTCGCTCACCCTGATCCTTCTGCTTCTCGCAGCTCGCGCAGTGATCCACCCCCTCGCCCTGCTCGGGCGGATGCGTCTGCTCGTCTCGCACCAGTTCACATCGGTGGCACGTCTCGATGCGCTGCTGGCTGTCCTCCGGGTGGGGATGACGTGGATCGTGGCCAGGGAGGGCGGCGCGGCCCTCGCGTTGGCAATCCCGTACGTGGCAGCCACAGCGCTCGAGGCGATCTGCCTTGCCTTCATGGGTGGCTTCAACCGTCGCGATTTCGACCTCAGGACATGGAAACTGGGTGGCCTGGGAACGCTGCTCGCTTGGCCATTGGCAATGGCGGTGCTTGGCTCGATCCGAGGCGAGGCCGCATTCCTGCTCGTCGGCCTCACCATCCCCTCTGCCGCGCTCGGCGTCTTCTACTTCGCGTTCCAGCTCGCAAACCAGCCGACCATGATGATCGGCGGCGCACTGCCGAACATCATTGCTCCGATGGTCGCACGGGATCGTGGTAGCACCGAGGCCGAACGCGCTGGCATCGAGCGAGTGCTCGCGAGCTCGATGCTCTTTGTCCCGATCACCACCATGGCCGCGGCTTCGTTCTTCCCGGCCGCCGAGCACCTCCTTTGGAACGGGAAGTGGGCCTCTGCATCGGCGAGCCTGTACTGGCTCTGCGCAGCCGCCACCTACACCACTGTTGCCGCGCTGCTCGTCGGACCGCTGGTCGGACTGCAACGATTCAAGGCAGCGGCAGGCTTCGAGTTCCTCAAGATGGTCGGCATGATGCTTGGGGTCCTGGCCGGCGCGCTGCTCATCCGAGCTAGTGATGGGCGAGAGATTTTTGGGATGTCCGCTCTCACCGCAATTTCCGCCTGCGTTTCCGTCGGAACGGCGGGGTCAGCCCTCGCGCAGATCCTCTGGGTTGCTCGCGCCTACCACCTCGGCAAGGCTGACACGATACGCCACCTCTGCTTCGGACCCGCATTGAGTGCCTTGACGGCGATCGCCGCCACGTCGATCGCCTCAAGCCTCAACACCTCCCTCGGGATCACGCATGATCGGCCCGGCGCCGCCTGGGAGCTCCTGACGGTTTCATTGACCTACGTTGCCCTCATCGTCCTCGCGGTGCGCTTCACGGCTGAAGGCACGCTCAGAGACACGCTGATGACGCTGCCGAGGCCTGTTTCAGATCCGCTCCGCCGGATCCTGTTGCTCACCTAGTCCCGCTGGGCCCGGCGTCACCCCCACCCCGCTTCCCCTCGTACACGCCCACATCCTCCGCCAGCGCCTTGCGTACGTCGGGGGTCGTGGCGACGGAGAGCGCGCGCTTCGCGGTGGCGGCGGCGGAGGTGCGGTCGCCGGAGAGGTACTGCACGCGCGCAAGGATCGCGCCGACCATCGCATCGCGCTGCTTGAGCGCGCGGTCGGACTGCTCCGCGGCGCGCAGCGCGAAGGCCATGGCGGCCTTGTCGCCGGGAACCTCGTTGGCGATGGTCCAGGCCAGCCCGGCGGCCTGCTTGTCGTTGGCGGGCGCGCGGAGGATCGACTCGCCGACGACGATGGCGTCCGCCACGCGCCGCGCACCGATCAGGAGCGAGAACCGCCGCCCGGAGCACGTGGCCGACTGCGCGGGCAACGCGCTCCGGCACGCCTCGTCGAGCGCTTTCAGCGCGTCGTCATGCCGGCCGCCCGCCGCGAGCCCGTCGATCCGCGACATCTGCGCGTCCCACAGGCGCTGCTGCTCGGCGGCGCGCTTGGCGGCGCCGAGGTCCCACCGGCCCGCGGCCACCTCGTCGGCGACCGGTCCGGCATCCACCGCGGCACCCCGCCACTGGACCACGCCGCCCTTCAGGATGAACACCTGCGGCAGCACCGGGAAGGCATCGCGCCCGAACACCGTCTGGAACGCGTTGCGCGTGGGGTCGGCGGCCAGCGCAAACCCGATGCGCTCGTCCCACGACGGGTCGTTGGCGAAGTCGCGCACCACCGACACCGGCTCGTCGGAGAAGGCGACCACCGCAACCGTTCCCGAGCGCGTGCGCGCGAGGTCGCCGAGCGCCGCCATGGCCTGGCGACTTGCGGATTCCGACGTGCGCACGAAGGCCACGACGCTCGTCGTGCCGGCGTCCTTGACGGTCGGGATCCGCCCACGCACCGCCGTGCCGAGCAGCGGACCTGGGAAGACCTGACCCAGTTCAGGACCAGCGGCCGCCGCCGCCACCGACGCCGAGCCCGCGGCGGACACGAGGGTGGCCAGCGCAGAACCAACCGATGCCGATGCGGCGGCGCACGCGCCGCCGATCCAGGCAGCGCCCGCAACGAGGCCCAGGCATGAGCACGAAAGCCGCCAGCGTGAAGAAGTCATGCCGCGAAGTCTAGATCCGCACGCTCACGCCGCAGACTCAGACACCGCAGACCGCATCACGCCTCAGCAGCCGGACACCGCATCCGCCCTGCGCTCAGGCGCACGGGCCCCATGCGGCGAGCAGCATTCCCAGGTCCGCGCCGTCGGTGGCGCCCGAGCCATCGAGGTCGGTCGCGCCGGCGCCGCCCCAGTTGCCGAGCAGCACGCCGAGGTCCGCGCCCTCGATCGCGCCCGAGCAGTTGAGGTCCTCGCTGCACACCTCGATGCGCGAGATCCACCGGAAGCTGGCGCCGGACTGGTTGATGATCACGCGGTGCAGGTCGGTCTGCGGGTTGTAGGCCTTGATCTCGGTGCCGCCCGAGTAGAGCACCTCGCCGTTCCCGAGGACGAACACGCCGCGTGCGCCGGTCGGGTAGGACGCCGTGTACTGGTAGGCACCGCTCGAATCGAAGAAGTGCAGCCCGCGCGGCGTGGAGAAACCGGCCGCCACCACGCCGCCGTCGGGCATCGCCGCCATCTGCTGCACGAACTGCAGGCTGTTGCTGGCCGTGGACTGGAAGAACGGCGGGGACACCGCGCAGCTCAGCGGCACGAACTCAAGGTTGTTGTCGGTGCTGTCGGACACCATGAACCCGCCGCCGAAGGGCAGGATGCCCCAGATCTTCTGCAGCGACGCGGGCGCGCAAGCCTCGGTCAGGCCGGTGCCGTCGAACTCGAAGCTCCAGAGCGCCGACCGGCCCGGCGTCGGCTCGGAGGCGACGTCGTAGAGGCGCGTGAACCACGCCTTGCCGTAGGCCACGCAGATGCCCTCGGGGTTGCACACGCCGTTGGCAGCAGACGCGATGGTGCGCAGGAACTGGCCGCAGGGCGTGTACTCGCGGACCGCGTCGTCCGTGCCGCACGCCTGGCTGGTGCCGGGGTCAGCCATCACGATGGTGCCGCCGGGAAGCTGCGCGACCTGCATCACCTGCTTCATGCGGCCATCGTTGGGGATGAAGTTGTTGGAGATCAGCGATCCGTCGAACGTGCTGAACGCCCACACCTTGTCGGCACCGGTGTCGGGGATCAGGAGGATGCCGCCCGCGGGCGCGAAGGAGGCAATGCTCAGGGCCAGCGCGGCAACGGACGGTTCGGGAAGGCGCATCGCGACATTCTCCCCCGCATCGGCGGGCAGGACAACGCGATTCGGCGCGGATTCCACCGGAACACCGGAAACAAGCAGAACGACGCGGAATGCCGGAATTCGGTCCGAAAAACGGCGGCGCCGGGCGTGCGCTTCCGCCCCGGCGCCTACCTTCGCCGCGCACAGGGAGAACCGCGGCTCGGCCGCAGGAGTTTGCGATGGTAACCACGGGAACACGGGCTCGCGCCACTGGCGCGCGGGCGATGCCATGGAACGGGGCCGGGCCGGCGGGCATGCTGGCGGCGGCGGGCTGCATGCTGGTGCCGGGGTCGACGGCAACGGCGGGCATGGTCGCAGGGTCGGGCCCCGGTGGCCTGCGGATCACGGAACTGCGCGTCGACCAGCAGGGCTCGGATACCGACGAGTACTTCGAGATCCAGGGCACCGCGGGCGCATCGCTCGCCGGATGCTGGCTGCTCGCCATCGGCGACAGCGGCACGGACCCGGGCGGCGTGGTGGAAGCCGCGATCAACCTCTCCGCCTGGAACCTCGGCGCAAACGGCCGCTTCGTGGGCCACGAGTCCACGTTCGGGCAGACGCTCTTCGGGGGTCGCGCGCTCACGTTCCACCCGGAGTGCGCGCACGCGGTGGTGGGCACGGGCGACGCGATCAACTTCGAGAACTCCGACACCGTCACCTACCTGCTCGTGCGCGGCTTCACTGGGTCGCTTGGTGCCGACCTCGATGCCGGCAACGACGGCACCTTCGACACCACCCCGTGGGCGGAACTGCTCGACGGCGTGGCGTTCGTGCGGACCAACTCGACGGACCCCGTCTACTGCGACGCACGCGTCGGGCCCGTGAAGCTGACGGCGACGGGCGGCATGCCGCCGCACGCGTGGCTCGGCGAGGGTGGGTGGGTGGTGGGCGAGTACGGAAGCTGGGATGCGGACACGCCCGGCGGGGGTCCCGCGGTTCCGGCCCCGGGTGCCGCCGCGACCCTCGCGGTGGCGGCCGCTGCATCGGGGCGGCGTCGACGGCGCGCACGGTAAGCGTGCTTGAAGTCCTCCGCGCCCGCGTTCGGTGCCACGGAAGGCGCCGAACGCGGGCGACATGCGGCGCCACGCGCCGCCACGCGCCACGCGCCACGCGCCGCTGGCTGCGGACGACCGGTCCGCGAGGAACACGCCGCGGACCCAGCGGTCATCGGCTGCCCCACGGACCATGGTTCCCGGGCCTCGCGCTCCCCACGCCCTGCGGGCCGCGGCAGGGTCCTCGTGGCAATCGGTTCGATCGGTGCTATCGTGAATCAACACCATGCGCCTTGCGGCACACCGGTTCCTCGTTGCGTTCCTCTCGGCCTGGCTGCCGTTCTGCTGCTGCCAGGTGCGGGGCGCGGCGCAGGCCGTGGTGCACCTGTCGCACGAGGCCGAGACGGCGCAGGGCGACGATTGCTGCTCCCGAGGCGCCGCGAAGGACGCGTGCTGCGACGGCGATGCCGACGAGGGCGCTTGCTGCAATTCCGCCGCGGGCGAAGACTCGTCGGACCGCGCACCCGCCACCAAGGGCAACTGCTGCAGTGCGTGCAAGGTCCGGGCGCTGCCGCCCGTGGCACCCGACTCGGTCGATCTCGTCGCCTCGGCGACGGTCGACTTCGTGGCGACGGCCCTGCTGCCCTCGCCTGATGCGGGAGCGCATGCCTCGAGTCCGTCGCGCGCGTGCCCCGATGCAACCGGACCGCCGCCGCGGCCCGCCGGCCGTGATGCGCTTTCGGCCCACTCTATCCTGGTGATCTGACCGACCGACCCACGAACGACCCTCGGCGCGTGCCGAGGGCGATCCCGTGCTTCTCGGTCGGAGTCACTGCATGGAACCAATCTCGCATCGCCCGGTGCATCGCGCACCGGCAACACACCCACGGCGCAGGAACCCTGCGCGCGCAGCCCTCGCCCTGATCGCCGCCTGTGCGGCCGTACCCGTTGGCTGCTCGCCGCGGGAGGGGCCCGCACTGACCGACGTTGCCCCCACGCTCGACGGCTCGCTCGGGCTGGCCGAGGGCACGAGCTCCCGCCAGCTTGCGGAGCCCTGGCATCAGCCATCCGAGGCCTGGGACGGTGCCGCGCCGCTCTCCGCCGAGGCGGCGCTCCGGTGCGCGCTTGCCAACAACCGCGCGCTCCGCAGGACGCTTGCCGAGGCCGACCGCCGCCGTGCGGCGTTCGGCGACGCGCAGCTTCCGCCCAACCCGACCCTCAACGTCGCGGTGGGCGCACCGCTCGACATGGGCGTGACCCCGATCCTGGCCACGCTCTCCGCGCAGCTCGACTGGCTGTGGAAGCGCGAGGCGATCGCCGACGACGCGGAGGCTCAGCTGCGGTCACTCCTCCTCGAGGCGGCCGCGATGGTCTCCGCAACGGTGGTGGAGACGCGTACCGCCTACGTGGAGGCAGCTTCCACGGCGGAACAGTCATCACTCGCCCGCACGGACGCGGAGGTGGCCGCGCGCGTGCTGGCCGCCGAGCGGGCCGCCTTCGAGGCCGGTGAGTCCACGGGAACCATGGTTGCACGGGCGCGCATGAACGCCGCCGAGGCCTCCAACCGAGCCATGGAGGCCGAGGTGGCCACGGTCAACGCCAAGACCCGGCTCCTCGAGGCGATCGGTCGCGGCGATCACGCGCTGCAATGGACCACGGTGGCACAGACCGCATCGGCCGCGACCGCCGAGTGCGGCATCGCGGCACCCGCGGCACACGACGAGCACGATGCGCTCCTGCAGCTGGTCCGCGAGCGACGCATGGACATCCGTGCCGCCGAGGCGCGGGTGGCCTCCGCGGAGGCGCGCGCGGCGCTCGCCACGGCCAGCCGAATCCCCTCGCTCTTCCTCGGGGGCGGATGGGAGCGCGACATGGAAGGCGACTCGGCGGCCATGGTGATGCTCGAGTCGCAGCTCCCCGTCTTCAACGACGGCCGCTACCGCGTCGCCTCCGCCATGGCGGAGGCCGAGATCGCGCGCATCGACGCGGATCGCGTCTGGCAGCGTGCGGTGGTCGACGCACGGCGAGCGCTGGCGGATGTCGCCGCGGCGGAGCACCACGCGGCAACCCTGCGCGGCGCCACGCTCGCGGCGTTCGAGGATGCACAGCGACTGCTGGCGCGGATGGTGGAGGCCGGCGAGGGCCGGGGCGTCGACCTGTGGCGCAGCGAGCACCAGCGCAACCACATCCTGCTGCAGCTTGCGCGCGCCGAGCGCGACCGATCGCTGGCGGCGCTCTCGTTCGAGCGTGCGCTGGCAGGCGGGCGGCTGCCCTCGATGCAGCCGTCGATGGCGGGCACGTCGTCATCGGGCGGCATGGCAGGTGCACCGATGCCGGACTTCGGGTTCACCGCTCTGGAGACCATGGAATGAACGACGCCATCCCGAAGCCGCCGGCGCGCATCGTGACGCGACTCGTCATCCCGCTGGCCCTGGTGGCCGCGGCCGTGGCGGCGCTGGCCTGGACCGGCTGGCGGACGCTCCTTCCCGTTCCGAGCGTGGATGTCGTGCCGGTCTCCATGCGCGCGCCGCGCGCCGGCGCAGCGACGCCACCGGCCGGTTCGCCCGGGGCGATGTCGACCCCCGCTCCCACGGCCGAGGGCCCGCCGGTGCAGGCACCCGGATGGGTGGAGCCATCGCCGTTCCCGGTGGCGGTGCCCGCGCTGGTCGCCGGCACCGTGCGCAGCGTGCTGGTCCTCGAGGGCGAGCGGGTGGAAGCGGGACAGGTGCTCGCGGAGCTCTTCGACGAGGAGCAGCGGATCGAGCTGCGGCTTGCTGACGCGGCGCTAGCCGAATCCGCCGCGAGGCTGCGCGAGGCGCAGGACGAATACGCACGCAAGCTGAAGCTCGTGGAAGGCGGCGCCGCGAGCGCAGGCGAGGTGGCGCGGCTCGGCATCCGGATCGAGGGCCTGAAGGCCGCCGACGATGCCGCACGCGCGCAACGCGACCTCCGCGCGCTCATGCTCGAGCGGACCAAGGTGCGAGCCCCCGTGGCGGGCGTGGTGATGGCGCGCCTGGCGGCCCCGGGCATGCCCGCGGGAGGCATGCGCGACGGCAAGCCGCTCATCGAGCTCTACGACCCCGCGCAGCTGCAGGTGCGCGCCGACGTTCCGCTTGCGGACGCCGGCCGCGTGGCCATCGGCGACCGCGCCGAGATCGCGCTGGACGTGCTGCCCGGCCGCACCCTCCGCGGCGAGGTGATCCGCGTGGTGCACCAGGCGGACATCGCGAAGAACACCGTGCAGGCGAAGGTGCGGATCATCGACCCGGCCCCCGAGCTCAAGCCGGAGATGCTCGCGCGCGTTCGCATCCTGCCGCGCGTGCCGGCGGGCACTGCCGGCGCGACGGGCCCGGCCGCCGCGGCGCGCGCGGCGAAGGCCGTGCCGTGGTTGCCCGAGGAGTGCATCGACCGCGACGGACCGGATCCGGCGGTGCTCGTCGTTGCCGAGATCGACTCGGGGCGTGGCATCGTCGAGCGCCGTGCGGTGAGGCTCGGCGCCTCGGACGGCGGCTGGACCGAGGTTGCGGGCGGACTGCGTGCCGGCGACCTTGCCATCGCACGTCCGACGACCGCACCGCGCGCCGGCGCCCGCGTCCGCATCAACGAGGCATGGCGCGACCGTGCCGCGAAGGAGGCGACCGATGGCAGCCATTGAGTGCAGGAGCCTGCGCCGCGACTACGTGCGCGGCGAGGAGACCATCCACACGCTTCAGGACGTCGACCTCGACATCGAGTCGGGGAGCTTCGTCGCGCTGATGGGCCCTTCGGGAAGCGGCAAGACCACGCTCCTCAACCTGCTCGCGGGGATCGACCGGCCGACCGCGGGCTCCATCCGGATCGACGGCCGCGAGGTGGCCGGCCTGGGGCGGAGCGCGCTCGCCGCCTGGCGCAGCAGCACCGTCGGGTACGTGTTCCAGCTCTACAACCTGGTGCCCGTGCTGACGGCCTACGAGAACGTGGAGCTGCCGCTCCTGCTGCATCCGCTGAAGGCCGCGGAACGCCACGCGCGCGTCGCGGAGGCGCTCGAGATGGTGGGCCTTGCGGACCGCCACCGCCACTATCCGCGCCAGCTCTCCGGCGGGCAGGAGCAGCGCGTTGCCATCGCGCGCGCCATCGTCACGCAGCCGCGCCTCCTCCTTGCCGATGAACCCACCGGCGACCTCGACCGGGCAGCCGCAGCGCAGGTGATGGACCTCCTCGCGCGCCTCAACCGCGAACGGGGCCAGACCATCGTGATGGTGACGCACGACCCCTCCACCGCCGCGCGCGCGGCGCGCACGGTGCAGCTCGACAAGGGCAAGATCGTCGATGCCGTCGTCCACGGGAGCGTCGCATGAACCCCGTGCTCCGGCCGCTTCCCTTCACGTGGCGCAACCTCGCGCGCAGGCCGCTGCGCACCGGGCTGACCGTCGCCGGCATCGCGGTGGCGACGTTCCTCTTCGTGTTCGTCGAGAGCATGCGCGAGGGCGTGCGCCGAGCCACCGAGGCGGGCGCCGCCGAGACCGAGCTGGTCGTCTACCGCAGGAACCGCTTCTGCCCGTTCGCGAGCCAGCTGCCGCAGTCCTACGAGCGATCCATCGAGTCGGTGCCGGGCGTGCGCAGCGCGGTGCCGGTGAAGATCGTGGTGAACAACTGCCGCGCATCGCTCGACGTGGTGACGTTCCGCGGCATCCCGGAGGGCCACTACCTCGCGAGGCACCTGGAGGGAGTGCGGATGCGCTCGGGATCCCTCGACGAGTGGCAGACGCGCGGCGACGCCGTGCTGGTGGGCGCGGGGCTTGCCGACAGGCGCCGGCTGCGGGCCGGGGACCGATTCGATGCCGCGGGCGTGCGCGCCTGGGTGGCGGGCGTCTTCGAGAGCGACGACCCGCAGGACGCAAACAGCGCCTACGCGCACCTTGCGTTCCTGCAGGAGACGGCGCAGCGCGGCGGCACCGGCGGCATCGTCACGCAGTTCAACGTGCAGGTGGACGATCCCAGGCGCATCGAGGAGGTGGCCATGGCCATCGACGAGCGCTTCGCGTCCGACCAGTTCCCGACGTCCACGCGGCCGGCGAGCGCGTTCGTGGCACGCGCCGCACGGGACGTGGTGGTGCTGGTCTCGTTCGCGGGCATCGTCGGATGGGCCAGCCTTGTTGCGGTCTTCGCGCTCATCGCGAACTCGATCGCGCTTGCCGTCCGCGACCGCGTGCGCGACCATGCGGTGCTGCGCACGCTCGGCTGGACCGAGCTGGGCATCGCGTGGATCGTCGTGCTCGAGGCCACGCTGCTCGGGCTTGCCGGCGGCGCGCTCGGCGCGTGCGGCGCCTTCGTGGCCCTGCGTGCGGCGCACCTGACCTTCGGGATGGAGGGCGTCTCCATCGAGGTCGCGGCCGACCCGGCGCTCGCCGTCGTGGGCCTGGCGCTCGCGACGGTGCTGGGCGCGGTCGCCGGCGCCGTCCCTGCCTGGGGCGCCGCGCACCGCGAGATCGTGCAGGGCTTCCGCACGGCATGAGCCAACCATGACCTCCTCGCTCCCGCTCTCCTATGCAACGCGCAACCTGGGACGCAGCGTCCCGAGGCTGGCGCTCTCCGTCGGCGGTGCGGCGCTGGTGGCGCTCCTTGCGATGGCGGGTGCGGGCTTCGCGCTCGGGATGGACCGCGCGCTGCGCGCGAGCGGGCACGAGCGGAACGTGATCCTCCTCGGCGCCGGCAGCGAGGAGAGCGTGGAGCGGAGCGAGATCCCGCGCGCCACCGCCGGGCAGGTCGCGGCCAGCGCGCCGGGGATCGGTGATTGGGATGGGCAGCCGCTTGCGAGTCCCGAGATCAACGTCGCGCTGACGGTGTCGGCAGCGGCGCCCGGGGTCCGCGAGGCACGCGCATCGCTGAACGGGCTGGTGCGCGGCGTGACGCCGATGGCGTTCCTGGTCCATCCGCAGGTGCGGATGACCGCCGGCCGTGCGCCGGAGTCAGGCGCCGACGAGCTGATGCTCGGCGCCAGCGCCGCACTCGGCGCGGGCCTCGACCCCTCGGCGCTCGAGCGCTCCCTCGATGCCTCCGGTGCCGGCGGCCCCACGGTGCATGTCGACGGCAGGCCGTTCCGCGTGGTGGGCGCTTTCCGGGCGCCGGGCACGGTGATGGACGGCGAGGCCTGGATGCCGCTCGACGACGTGCTGGTGCTCACCCAGCGCGAGACGGTGTCCGCGGTGATCGTCGGCCTTGCGCCCGGCGCACTGCCCGGCGACGTCGAGGACTTCGCGCGGCGGCGCATCGACCTCGAGCTGAGCGCGATCCACGAGCCCGGGTACTACGCATCGCAGAGCGCCTTCTACCGTCCCATCCGAGTGATGGTGCTGGCGAGCGCCGCGCTCGTGGCCGCGGGTGCGCTCCTCGGGGGGCTGAACACCATGTTCGCGGCGTTCGCAAGCCGCATACGCGAGCTTGCCATGCTGCAGGTGCTCGGCTTCTCGCGCGCCGCGGTGGCCGCCAGCATGCTGCAGGAGAGCCTCATCGCCTCGACTGCCGGGGCGCTGGCTGCCGTGGCCGTGGCCATGGCGTTCCTCGACGGCATCTCCGTCCGATTCTCGATGGGCACGTTCGGGCTGCGGATCGACGAGGCGACGGTGGCGATCGGTCTCGCCGCCGGAGTGCTCGTCGGGATCGCAGGCTGCGTCCTGCCCGCCGTCCGCTGCCTGCGCGTGCCGCTCGCCACGGCACTGAAGTCCGAGTGATTCACGTCCATCCACGCCAAGGAGACCCTGAAATGACATCGCCCCACCCATTCCAGCTCGCCGCCCGTGCGGCACTCTCGATCGCCCTCGTCCTTGCCGCGTGCGGCAACGATCCATCCACGAAGCCGGCCGCGAGGGGCGGCACCGACGCGGTCGCCGCCATGGTGACGAAGGGCGCGGTCGAAGGCGTGCCCGTGATCCAGGCCAAGGGCCGGGCCACGAAGGGCCAGGAGGTGTCCATCACCGGCCGCATCGGCGGCAGCGAGGAGCCCTTCGCCTCCGACCGCGCGGTCTTCACCGTGGTGGATGCGTCGCTCAAGTCCTGCACCGACATGGACGACCCGGACCACTGCGCCACGCCATGGGACTACTGCTGCGAGGACCGCCAGTCACTGAAGATGGCGACCGCGACGGTCGAGATCGCGGGCGCGGACGGGCGGCCGCTGCCAGTGGCCGTCCGAGGCACCGCCGGGCTCGATCCGCTGGCGCGCGTCACCGTCACGGGAACCGTCATCGACTGCAACGACCGTGGCCTGCTCGTGGTGCGGGCAACGCGCATCGCCGTTCACTGATCGGGCGCGGCGGCCCCGGCACGCGGCACGATGACGGCACCCATGCGGCCGCTCCGCGCGCCGTCGCGCCGGTGGCTGAAGAAGTCGGGCGTTCGCACCGTGCAGAGCTCGGCGCCGTCGATCGCATCCTCGGCAAGGCCGCACGCTAGGAGCTGCGAGCGCACCGCACCGAAGCAGTCGATGTGCTCGCGCGGCCGGCCCTCGTGCGCGGGGAGGACGAAGGACGCCCCGACCGATGCCGTGAACTCACCGGCCACCTCCGGGCCAACCTCGTACACGTCGCGCCCGATGCACGGGCCGATGGCGGCGAGCAGCGCCGACGCACGGCAGCCGTGCCGAAGGGCAAGCTCCCCGACGGCCTTCGCCACCACCCCCGCCACGATGCCGCGCCATCCCGCGTGGATCGCGGCGACGGCCCCGGTGTCCGGGCACGCCACCAGCACGGGCACGCAGTCGGCGGTGCGCACGCACGCGGCCTGGCTTGCGTTGCCGGAGACCACCGCATCGGCCTCGGCGGCAGCGGTGGCGGGCCCCGCACCGGGCACGCACGCATGCACCGCGCACCCATGCACCTGCCTGACGCGCACCATCCGTGCGTCACCGGCCCCGATGGCTTCCATGAGGCGCGCGGCGTTGGCCGCCACGTTGGCGTCGGTGTCCGGTTCGCCAGGGGCGTTGGCGATGCCGAGGTTCATCGAGTCGAAGGGCGCCGCGCTCACGCCGCCATGGCGCGTGGAGAACGCGTGCGCGAAGCCGTGGCTGGCCAGCAGCGCGCTGCGGTAGACGACGAGCCCTGGCTTCGGTTCGATGCGTTCGAGCGGCCGCACGCGGGGACGATACGGGCGGGATCACCAGGCCTGCACGCGCACGAACCCGGCGAACCGCCCGTCGGCGGCCACGAAGAGCATGTCATCGTGCACCTCGAAGGGAGGCAGGCCGACGAGCGAGACGCCCTGCCGCTCGAGGTGCTCCGGGGACCCGAGCAGGATCCGCGACCCGGCCACCACTCCCGCGGCGCCGGACGAGAAGAGCTCGCAGTTCACGGCATCCACCATGCGGAGCACCCGGGCATCGGCCTCGCGCAGGAGCGGCTCCGCCGCCGGGTGGCCGCACCCGCACGCCACGGCCGCCGCCGCGCGAAGCAGGTCGGATTCGCCCATCCAGCCGACGGTCACCACCGAGAGCATTGGCAAAATTGTAGGAATCGGCAGGAAGGGCCTTGCGCCCAGGTATTGTAAGTCGTACAGTACTATGCGATCATGCCCTACTGGATCATCGGCAAAGACGGCGCGACCTATGGACCTGCGGACCTGCCCACGCTCCGCCGCTGGGTCACCGAGCACCGGATCGTGGCCACCACGCCGGTTGCCGAATCGGAGGCGGGCCCGTGGCGAGACGCGTCGCTGGTGGCGGAGCTTGCGTCCGCGTTCGGCGCCGAGGGCACTGCACCGCACGCCGGCGCCGTGCCGCCCCCGCCTCCCGCATCGCCGCCGACGGCGCCCGTGGCGGCCATGCCCATCGGAGACTGGCCGCCGACCGGCGTCGCCGTGCCGCAGCTCGTGAGCGGCATCTTCAACCTGGTCGCGGGCGTCGGCTGGCTCTTCACGTGCTTCGGCGTGGTGCTCACGGTGCCGCTCGTCGTCCTCGGCATCCAGGAACTCCGCAGCTACGCCAAGGCGAGCTCCACGCCGCCGTCGAGGTACGTCGAGTCCTCGCGCACCAAGGCCGTGCTTGCCATCTGCACGGTGCTCGCCGGCAACGTGGCCTCCGCGATCTGCGGCATCATCATCCTGACGCAGCTTCCCTCGAACGACGACCCGCGCCTGCGGGGCTGAGCCCGGTACCGCCCCGCGTCATGGCGGAGAGGGGTTCACTAAGAGGGCTTCACTCAGAGGGCTTCACCCGGCCGTCGATCGTCAGTTCCAGCGGCAGGTCGCCCGCGGTCTCCAGGCGCAACGCGCGGATCGCGGCGCCGTCGGCAGGCCAAAATCGCCCGGTCACGACCAGCCTCAGGGTGCCCCCGGGGCCGATGCTCGCGGGCAGCGGCGGATCGGTGCGCACCTCGGTGGAGATCGGCAGTCGGAGGCTCTCCACGCGGACCGTGCCGAGGGTGGAGTTGCGCAGCACGAACGTGGCTGGCACCTCCGACATGCCGTCGGGGCCCGCGGCCGGGATCCACTCGGTCACCGTTCGCGGCCCGGACAGGTCGGCGAGCCGCGCCGTGCAGCCCGCACCGAGCGGCGCGAGCGCCGTGGCCAGCCCGATGGCGCACGCGCGCGCGCCCGCGTTCACAGGTTCTCGACCTTCCAGCCGTCGCGGTACGTGCGCTTGAGCATCGCGCTCGCGGCGGCCGAGTTGCGGAACATGCACGAGGCAGCGTCGTACTCGAGCTTCTTGCCGGGCTCGAGCGCGCTCATCGCGCCGATCGAGAGGCTCTCGCACATGCGGCCGCCCTTCTCGAAGCGCGACACGCATGCATCCTTCCTTCCGGCAACGCACGCATCGACCCAGTCGTGCCAGTGGTTGCTGCGGCCGAGGTCCTCGGGGTTCATCGTGACGGCCTTGCCGTCCACGAAGATGCGCGCCCACGCATTCTCGATCGGGAACCACATGATGCCCTTCTCGCCGACGAGGATCACGCCGCCGTCGCCCTTGACCACGTCCTCGCCGTCCTTGCCGCCTTCCCAGCCCTGCGGAAGGCCGATCGCCTTGAAGTCGGGGAACTGCCCGCCGTCGAACCAGCGCAGGGTGAGGCCGTCCTTCGACGTCTTCGGGCCGGCGGCGTAGGTCATCACCACCGACTCGCTCTCGGGGAACTGGTCGCTCGATGCCTTCACGGGGCTGCAGAGTGCGGTGAGCGGCACGCCGAGGCCGAGTTCGTAGAACGGCACGTCGAGCATGTGGCAGCCCATGTCGCCGAAGGCCCCGGTGCCCCAGTCGACGGTGCCGCGCCAGTTGAAGGGCGTGTAGCCGTCCTTGTACGGGCGCGACTGCGACACGCCGAGGAAGAGGTCCCACGAGAGGAAGTCCGGCACCGGTTCGTTGCCCTGCGGGCGCGGGTTGCCCTGCGGCCACCAGCCGGCCGGGCGGTTGGTCCATGCGTACATCTCGCGCACCGGGCCCACGGCTCCGTCACGGAGCAGCTTGCCGCCCCAGCGGCGCCACTTGGTGGCGATGCGCTGCGTGCCCATCTGCGTCACGAGCCCGGGCTTCGCGGCGGCCACCTCGGCAAGCCGCCGGTTCTCCCAAGCACCCTGCGCGAGCGGCTTCTGGCAGTAGACGTGCTTGCCCATGTTCATCGCGGCCATGGCAATGGGCGCATGCATGTGGTCGGCGGTGCTGACGACGACGGCATCGAAGCCGTCACCCAGCCGGGCGTACATCTCGCGCCAGTCGGCAAAGGTCTTCGCGTTCGGGAACCGCGGCGCGATGGCCTTGCCGTCCTCGCCCTTTCCGCCCTTGGTGAGGGCATCGAAGTGCCGGCGGTCCACGTCGCAGAGCGCCACGACCTCGACCGCCTTGTGGTCGGCCACCTGCATCAGGTCGGTGGTGCCCATGCCGCCGCAGCCCACCTTGGCCACGCGCAGCTTCTCCATCTTCCAGGGCTCGGCGCGCGTCAGGTGCGTGACCGGGCGGATGATGAACGGTGCGGCGAGCGACGACAGCACGAAGGAACGGCGAGTGATCTGCATGCGCGCATTAGACAGGAAACCGGCCGGCCACGCAAAGCAGCCGGCCGGGTCGGTGCGTGAATCCGCGCGGTGCCGTCAGGGCGTCCAGGCCGAGAGCAGCTGCGCCAGGTCGGCGCCGTTGGTGATGCCGTCGTTGTTCAGGTCGGTCAATCCAGCAAGCCCCCACGAGCCAAGCAGCGTGCCGAGGTCGGCGCCGTCGACGCGGCCGTCCTGGTTGAAGTCCTCGGCCACGAAGTTCGCGCAGTCGTAGCGGATGACCTTGAAGTCATCGACCGCCGCCTCGACGATCGAGCCCGCGCCGAGGTCGCGCGCCACCCAGCGGACGCGCGTGGCGGCGCTGCCGGCCACGAAGTCCGCGACGCGGAAGGTGCGGTTCGTCCATGCGCCGGCATTGGTGGAGATCAGCTCCACCTGCACCCAGGTGGTGCCGTTGGCCGAGACCTGCACGGGCATCGAATCCTCGTTGGGGGCCGCGCCCTGGTTGTTCGAGTACCAGTACCAGTACGAGACGCGCGTCTCGGGGTTGGTGGCATCGAAGGGCGGCGAGGTGAGCGTGGTGGACCCGCCGTCCACGTCGGCCGCGCCGACGGTGCCGCCCACGGCACCGTTGCCCGTCACGAAGCAGCGGGTGCCGGGCGCGGGGGTGCGGTCGTCCTCGGGCTGCGCTGCCGTGCCCACCGGGTCGGCATTGGCCCAGAGGCCCGCGGTCGCGTTGTCGCCCGTGGCCGAGAGCTGCCAGCCGCCCTGGGCCTCGCAGGTGTCGTCGACCGCGGTGGTGATGCCCACCGCGGCGATCGCGGCGTACGGTCCGCTCGGATCGGAGTACGGGCCATCGGCAGCATCGACGCGCACGTTGTAGGTGAACGACTTGGTGCAGGCGATGGACGGGAAGGTGCCGCGGTAGAGGTCGCCGCCGAGCGGCTGCATCACGGACTCCGTGAACACGCCGTCAACGGTGGTGACGAGCTTCACCGACCCCGCGGGCAACGTGGTGCCTGCGGCAGGGACGGCCTGCACCGTGACGGTGCCGCCGACCGGCGCCACCAGGCTCGGGCGCCCGTTCGGGTACGAGAAGGCCGCCGCGGGCGCGCCGAAGCGCCACACGAACAGGCCGCGCTCGATGTCGCTGCCGATGAACGTGCCGCTGGGGAAGTACGGCCACACGTTCCAGAGACCGTTGAAGTTGGCGTTGTCATCCTCGGGCCACGTGTCGAAGAAGGCCACCTCGGGAGGGTTGGTGGCGCTCGCCGCGAGGTCGAAGACGCGCAGGCCGCTGCGGTAGTTGGCCTCGAAGAGCTTGGTGCCCTTGATGTACAGGTTGTGGCCCACCGCCGGGTTGCCGTTGGTGAAGGCACCGACGACCGTCGGCGCCGTCAGCGTCCGGACGTCCATCACGATGGTGCTGGTGACCGAGACGGATGCACCCTCGTCGAGCTCGTCGTTGATGTAGACGTAGCGGCCGTCGTTGGAGAGCCAGCTCTGGTGGCAGTACCGCGCGTTGGGGTAGGTGGTGTACGACAGCTGCACCGGCGCGGCCTTGTTGGTGACGTCGACGATGTACAGCCCGGTGTTGACGTTGCCGCCGTTGCTGCCGCCGCAGCAGAAGGCGATCTGCTTGCCCGCATAGGTACCGCCGGTGTACGTGACGACCTGCGCCTCGTGCACGTAGACGTTGTTCCACTGGCCCACGAACGTGGGGTTGGCCGGGTTGGTGGCCACGTCGTAGATGCGGATGCCGTTGCTGCCGCCGCCGGCGCGGTAGAGGAAGCCGCTCGTGGTGTCGATGGCCAGCGTGTGCGTGGCCAGCGCGGTGCCGCCGGTGGTGACGGTGGTGGCGAGCGACACGCGCGGCAGCGACGTGTTGGTGCCGTCGATGTTGGTCATGTCGATGACCTGGATGCCGCCGCCGCCCTCGGTGCCGGCGTAGCAGTACGGGCCGTACACCTTCATGCACCGCCACAGGCTGGTGGGCCCGGTGATCTGGCCGACGATCTGCGCGTTGGCAGGGTCGGTCACCTCGACGAAGGCGGTGCCGACGTTGAGGCCCATGATGGCATATTCGCGGCCGGAGGGACTGACATAGCCCCAGCAGTCGTTGCCGTTGGCCGGCGAGCCGGCGAAGTTGTTGAGCGGGATCCAGCTCTTCAGCACGATGCCGTTGGCATCGAACGCACCCGCGGTGCCGCCCTCGCTTGCGCGGTAGATCGGGCCAGGAATCGCCGGCTGCGCATCGCGCACCTTGGGGTCATCGATGTGGGCGAAGGCCACGGCGACGACAGTGCCGAAGGCGACGAGCGAGGAGGTCAGGCGGATCTTCATGGTGGGGTGTTCTCCGAACGCGTCCGCCGGCGCCCCCCGGGGGCACCGCGACTCATAAACATAGACCGGGATCCGGTACGGGAAAGCCCCGCGTGCGGATCCCGGTCAACTTGTCCACGCAATGGGCGTCAGTTCTGGGACTGCCCGCCGCCCTGGCCGCCGCGACCACCGCGGCCGCCGCCGGCGCCGCCACCTCCGCCGGCGCCACCGCCGCCGAAGCCCATGCCGCCGCCGTTCTGGCGGAACTCCTCGACCATGGCCTGGCGCTCGGTGTCGTCGATGGTGCCGTCGCTGTTCTTGTCGAAGCGCTTCATGCGCTCCTGCGCCTGCTCGGGCAGGTCGGAGAGCTTGATCGGCCCCCCGCCGAACATGCCGCCCATGCCCCCGCGGTTGCCGCCGTCGCGGCCCTTGGGAAGACTCTCCCACTGCTCCGGGGTGAGCAGCTTCTCGAGGCGCTCCATGTACGTGTCGTTCATTTCGTTGCGCTTGTCGAAGAGCTCGGCCGACTCGCCCTGCTCGCCGCCGCGCGGACGGAACATCTGCGACATCGGGACGTCGCCCGACAGGAACCCGACCACGCGGGTCATCTCCTCGGTCTGGCGCACCGGCTCCTCCTTGCGGATGGCCTGCACGATGCGGTCGTTCATGGGGCCGACCTCGGATGCGTACTGCGCGGAGAGGGCATTGATGGCCTCGGTCACGGATGCCTCCAGGCCCTCGAGCTTCAGCGAGGCCTCGAAGGCGCGCTGCACGCGGTTGCCGCCGTAGACCCGCTCATACGCCGATGCGAGCGCAGCGGCGCGGACGCGCGCGGCGTCGTCGGCCGAGAGCTCGGCGCAGATCGCCTCGCGGTAGCGGTCGTTGACGTCGCGCACCTTGCTGCGGAGGTCGAAGGAGCGGTCCGCGAAGCGCTTGGCGGCATCGACGTCGCCCGACTGGATGGACTCGAGGTACTTGGGCTGGTTGGCGGCGAGGAAGTCGTTGCGCGCCTTGAGGGCGTTGTCGAGCTGCAGCTCGTACTCGTCCATGATGGACTGCAGCTTGGCGAACGTCTCCTTGCTGAGGCCGGCCTCGTCGAGCACCACGAACAGGTTGACCGACTCGCCGCTGATGGTGCCGCGCGCGAGGGTCTTCTCGCGGGCGAGGAAGCGCTCGAAGGCGGGCCACTTGTCCTGCTGCGGCTTGGAGAGCGATGCCTGCAGGCCGTCGACGAACGTCTTGCGCAGGCGCGTCTTGGTGCCCTGCCACTTGTTGAAGTCGGTGACCATGGTGCCGAGGGACGCGCGCATCTGGTCGAACGCGCCGGACTGCTTCATCTCCTTCTGCACGGACTCGCCGAGCTTCTCCATCTGCTGGCGGAAGAACTGCTGGCGCTCATCGGGGGTCAGCTCCGCGCCCTTCTCCTGGGCCATCTGCTCCATCTGCTGGCGCGCCTCGTCCATGGCGCCGCGCCACTTCTCCTGCATGTCGGTCGACATCATCGGGGCCATCATCTGGCGGCCGATGTCCTGCATCTGGTTGGTCATCTCCTCGCGGGCGGGCTCGAACGCGTCCTCGTAGTCGCGCATCAGCTGCTCGACCACCACCATCTGCGTGTCGTCCATGCCCAGCTGCTCCTTGAAGAGCGGCACGTCGCGGCGGACGAAGTCGGGCTCGAAGGCGTCGCGAAGCTGGTTCTGGATGCCCATGCGGCCCATGCCGCCGCGGAACATCCCGCCCATGCCACCGCGGCCTCCGCCCTGCCCACGGCCACCGCGTCCGCCACCATCGCCGCCGTCCTGACCCGGAGCCGCTTGGCCCGGAGCCGCTTGACCCGGAGCCGCTTGACCCGGAGCCGCTTGACCCGGCTGGCCGCCGCGACCGGCGTCCTGCTGTGCAGCCGCGATGCTCGGCAGCGCGGTTTCACAG
>Ga0194118_10003035_pt1 | contig 20144 bp, 23 predicted proteins | sample TA2MahsurfametaG_2_FD_148662 | JGI IMG/M metagenome (GOLD analysis project Ga0194118, IMG submission 148662) | Freshwater microbial communities from Lake Tanganyika, Tanzania - TA2015013 Mahale N5 surface | ecosystem: Environmental > Aquatic > Freshwater > Lake | place: Tanzania: Lake...
CCGTGCGGGCAGCAGTGCCTACTCAGCCCTGAGCGTGCGCATGCAGCTGCTCGCCCGCTGCCGTTCCGTGTGCCTGGTGCCGCCCCGCTGCTTCCAGCCGCCACCGAAGGTGATGAGTGAGGTCGTGGCGATCGATCCACTGCCCCCCGAGCAGCAGCTCGATCCGGTCCTGGCCCGCACGGTGGAGAGCCTGCTGCGCCGCTGCTTCGCCGCACGCCGCAAGATGCTGCGCAACACCCTGTCGGGGCTGCAGCCGCCGGACCTGCTCACGGCTCTCACCGCCGAGGCCGGGATCGCCTTGGAGCAGCGGCCCCAGGAGGTGGCGCCGGCGGCCTGGGTGGCGCTGGCGACGGGTTTGAATCGGCTCACCGCCTGAACCCCTCGCATGGCTGAGCTGCTGGTCAGCGCCCCCGCCAAGATCAACCTGCACCTCGAGGTGCTGGGGCTGCGGCTCGACGGCTTTCATGAGCTGGCGATGGTGATGCAGACCCTCGATCTCGCCGATCAGCTGCGGATTCGGCCGACGGCGGATGGTCGGATTGCGCTGCACTGCAACCGCAGCGATCTGCCCACCGATGGCAGCAACCTGATCGTGAAGGCGGCTGAGCTGCTGAAGGCGCGGCTGGGGTTGCCGGAGCTGGGCGCATCGATCGAGCTGGATAAGCGCATCCCCATCGGTGCGGGCCTGGCGGGTGGATCCAGCAATGGCGCGGCGGCGCTGGTGGGCCTGAATACCCTCTGGGGTGCGGGGTTCAGCCGCGATCAGCTGCTGGCGATGGCGGCTGAGCTGGGGTCGGACATGCCCTTCTGCATCGATGGCGGCACACAGCTCTGTTTTGGTCGTGGTGAAGTGCTGGAGCCAGCTGGGCTGGATTCACCGCCGGGCTTGAGCGTGCTGCTGATCAAGCACCCTGAGGCCAGCGTGTCCACGCCGTGGGCCTATGGCCGCTGCCGTGACCTGCGCAGCGACTTTTATCTGAGTGCAGAGGCGGAGTTCGAGCAACGCCGCCAGGCCCTGCGCCAGGGACCGTTGTTGGCCGCTCTGCGCGGTGAGCAACCCCTGCCGCAGCTACGCAATGACCTGCAGGCGGTGGTGGAGCCGGAGGTGGCCAGCGTGCGCGAGGGCCTGGCGCTGTTGCGGCAGGCCGGCGATGCCCTCGTGGTGGCGATGAGCGGATCGGGCCCCAGCCTGTTTGCCCTGTTTGCCGATGCCTCAGCAGCGGAGCGTGCCCGGCAGCAGCTGTCGCCATTGCTGGAGCAAGCCGGTTTTGAGGCCTGGGTCTGCCGTTGCACAGGCTCCGGTGCCACCCTGGGCTGACGCCGAGTTGAGCCGATCCGTGAGCGAGCAGTCCGCCACCGAAAGCAGCAACAGCGAGATCAGCACAACCGACAGCAGCACCACAGACGGCAGCAGTCGGCGCCGCAAGGGGCCCCTTAGTTTTCTGAGCGGTTCGCTCACCAGCTTCGGCTTCGGCTGGCTGGCCCTGCAGTTGGCCCAGCGGGTGGTGGGCTATTACGCCGAGCATCCCCCCCACTACGACGTGCGCTTTGCCCAGAGCATCGCTGTGTTCATGAAGACCCTCTTCGTGGGGATGAGCTTCCTGGCCGTGTTCACGTTTTCGTTCGTGGGGATTGGCCTGTTTCTCACGTTTATCCGCAGCTTGCTACCGGGTTGGAGCGAAGCCGAACAAACTCCCTAGCCTTCGAAGGCGCCATCTCGCCATTGATGACAGCCCACGACCTGCAGCTGCTGGTGCTGCTGCTTTCCCCGGGCATGCTCCTCTCGGTGCTGCTGCTGGTGACCTTTGCTGCGGGCGGCTGAGATAAGTTGGCGCAGCGACCGGCCAGAGCCGGACTGAGTGCTCCGCTGTGGCAGAGACCCTGTTGTTCAACGCCCTGCGCGAAGCCATCGACGAGGAGATGGCCCGCGATCCCCACGTGTGCGTGATGGGGGAGGACGTGGGTCAGTACGGCGGTTCCTACAAGGTCACCAAAGACCTCTACGACAAATACGGCGAGCTGCGGGTGCTGGATACCCCGATCGCCGAGAACGCCTTCACCGGCATGGCCGTGGGCGCCGCGATGACGGGCCTGCGGCCGATCGTGGAAGGCATGAATATGGGGTTTCTGCTGCTGGCGTTCAACCAGATCTCCAACAACATGGGGATGCTGCGCTACACCAGCGGCGGCAACTTCACGATCCCAGCCGTGGTGCGCGGTCCTGGTGGTGTGGGCCGCCAGCTCGGGGCGGAACACAGCCAGCGCCTGGAGGCCTACTTCCATGCAGTGCCAGGCATCAAGATCGTGGCGGTGAGCACCCCCACCAATGCCAAGGGCCTGATGAAGGCAGCGATCCGCGACAACAATCCGGTGCTCTTCTTTGAGCACGTGCTGCTCTACAACCTCAGCGAGGAGATTCCGCAGGGCGACTACATCTGTGCCCTCGACCAAGCCGATCTGGTGAAGGAGGGCAGCGATGTGACGATCCTCACCTACTCGCGTATGCGCCACCACTGCCTCAAGGCGGTGGAGCAGCTTGAGAAAGACGGGGTGAGCGTGGAGCTGATCGACCTGATCAGCCTCAAGCCCTTCGATATGGAGACCATCTCCCGCTCGATCCGCAAGACCCACAAGGTGCTGATCGTGGAGGAGTGCATGAAGACCGGTGGCATCGGCGCTGAGTTGATGGCCCTGATCACTGAGCAGTGCTTCGACGATCTCGATTGCCGGCCGGTGCGTCTGTCCTCCCAGGACATCCCGACGCCCTACAACGGCACCCTCGAGAACCTCACGATCATTCAGCCTCACCAGATCGTGGAAGCAGCGAAGGCGCTGAAGAGCGGCCAGGTCTGATCCCCATTCCCTAACCCCCTCGCAACACCGATGGCGCGTCAACAGGGGTGGTTTGCCCTGATTCTGGCTCTGGCGATCGCGGCTGGAGCCGTGTTGGCGAGCTTCCCTTTGCAGCTTGGCCTTGATCTCAAGGGCGGCAGTCAGCTCACCCTGCAGGTGCTGCCCGCCGGAGCGGTGAAGCAGGTGAAAAGCGAGCAGCTGGAAGCGGTGAAGGATGTGCTCGATCGCCGCATCAATGGTCTTGGTGTGGCTGAATCCACCCTCCAGACCGTGGGTGACGATCAACTGGTGCTGCAGCTTCCAGGCGAGCAGGACCCCAGCCGCGCCGCCAAGGTGCTCGGCACCACGGCTCTGCTCGAATTCCGCGCCCAGAAGCCGGGCACGGAGCAGGAGATGACTGGGCTGCTCAAGCTCAAGCGCCAGGCCCAGGCTGTGCTGAACCAGAGCCGTCAGAAGCAAGCCGAAGGCCAGCCCCAACCGGAGATCAAATCGGAAGAACTGGCCAAGGCGCTTGATCAGCTCGGCATTCAGGTGCCGGCGGGCAGCAGCGAAACTGAGCAGCTCGAGCAGCTGCTAGCGGAAGTGAACCGCCGCATCGTTGAGCTGTACGACCCAGCCCAGCTCACCGGTAAAGACCTCACTAGCGCCGGCCGTCAGCAGCAGCAGACCGGCAGCGGCTGGGATGTGACTCTGGCCTTCAATACTGAAGGCGGCCGGAAATTCGCCGAGCTCACCCAGGGCATCGCCGGCAGCGGCCGCCTGCTCGGGATCGTGCTGGATGGCCGTTCGATCAGCGAAGCCAGTGTGGGTCCTGAGTTCAAGCCGGCTGGGATCACTGGAGGTGCCGCCAGCATCACCGGCAATTTCACCGCCGAAGAAGCCCGCGATCTGGAAGTGCAGCTACGCGGCGGTTCGCTGCCGTTGCCGGTGAAGCTGATCGAAGTGCGCACCGTGGGCCCCTCCCTCGGCGCTGAGAACATCCGCTCCAGCCTGATCGCAGCGCTTTCAGGCCTGGCCCTCGTGGCGGTGTTCATGGTGGTGGTGTACCGCCTGCCCGGTTTTGTTTCGGTGTTGGCCCTCAGCCTGTACGCGCTGTTCAACCTGGCGATCTACGCGCTGATTCCGGTCACGCTCACCCTGCCGGGCATCGCTGGTTTCATCCTGTCGGTGGGCATGGCCGTGGATGCCAATGTGCTGATCTTTGAGCGGGTGAAGGAGGAGCTGCGCAGCGGCAACACCTTGATTCGTTCTCTGGACACGGGCTTTTCACTGGCCCTCTCATCCATCGTCGATGGCCACGTCACCGGTCTGATCAGTTGTGCCGCCCTGTTTGCCCTCGGCACCGGCCTGGTGAAGGGCTTTGCCGTCACCCTGGCGATCGGCCTGGTGCTCAGCCTGTTTACGGCACTCACCTGCACCCGCACGATCCTGCGCCTGGCAACGAGTTATCCCGGCCTGCGGCGCACCGCTTACTTCTTGCCTGCTGATCAGCTCCCCACCAGCGCCGCCTGATGTCCACCCCAACCCTTCCCTCACCTCGCTTTCGCATCAGCCGCTATCGCCTCCTCGCCTGGTGGGGATCGGGCTTGGCCTGTGTGCTGAGCGTTGTGGGTCTGGTGCTGTGCTGGCTGAATCCCAGCATCGGTGCGCCGTTGCGGCCTGGTCTGGATTTCACCGGTGGCACCCAGATCCAGCTGGAGCGGCAGTGCGGCGAGAGCTGCTCCAACCTCACCTCCGCTGAGATTTCCGCCACGCTCGTCAAGCTGAGCCTGCCGGAGGCCGACGGAGCATCCCCGCCCAATCTCAGTGCTGCCGGTGTGCAGGTGCTGGATCAGGGGCGTTCGCTGATGTTGCGCCTGCCCGATCTCAATCCGGATCAGGCCGGTGCGGTGGTTGCGGCCGTGCAGCAACAGGTGGGTCCGCTCAATTCAGCCGCCACCTCGGTGAACACGATCGGCCCAACGCTCGGCGATCAGTTGCTCAAGGGCAGCTTGATCTCGCTGCTGGTGAGCTTCGCGGCGATCGCCGTTTACATCAGCTTTCGCTACGACCGGCTCTTCGCCGCTCTGGCTTTGCTCTGCTTGGCGCACGACGTGCTGATCACCTGCGGCGTGTTCGCCTGGCTCGGGATCCTCGCCGGCATTGAGGTGGATTCCTTGTTTGCGGTGTCGTTGATCACCGTGGCGGGCTACTCCGTGACTGACACGGTGGTGGTGTTCGACCGGATCCGTGAGCAGAAGACTGTGCTGCGCGAGTTGCCCCTGAGCGAGCAGGTGGATGTGGCCGTTGATGCCACGCTTACGCGCTCCCTTTACACCTCCCTCACCACGCTGTTGCCGTTGGTGGCGTTGATCTTTTTTGGCGGCAGCACGTTGTTCTGGTTCGCTGTGGCCCTAACCGTGGGGATCGCTGTCGGCAGCTGGTCGAGCATCGGCATTGCTCCCACCCTCTTGCCAGTGCTGGCGCGTCGATGAGAGTGCCAGGTAGCAGGCGCCCGTTGCAGCTGCCTCTGGTTCCCATCCTTCTGGTGATGCTGGCCCTGCTTGATTTGAGGGCCGAGCTGCAACTGCTGGCTGATCACTTCACGTTCGCCAGCCTCGCGGAAATCCCCCGCCATCATCCCCTCGCGATTGCGGTGCTGCTCTTCACGCCCTGGATGCTTCGGCGCACCCGCTAACGGGTGATCAGAGCCAGCGATCCATGATTTGCTCCACCAAAACCCGCTGGGAGAGCACTTGCAGCACCACCACCAGCGGCAACGCCAGAAGAACGCCCGGCAGGCCCAGTAAGGCTCCAAGGCTCAGCTGCGCCATCAAGGCCACCGTGGGCAGCAGGTTCACCGTCCGGCTCAGCAGCAGTGGCGTGAGCAGGAACGCTTCACCGTTCTGCAGCACCAGCCTGAGGATCAACACCTGAAGCGCCAGGTTGGGTGACACCAGCAAGCCCACAGCCAGCGGCAGCAGGCTGGCCACGGTGGGCCCGATCGTGGGCACAAAGGTGAGTAGGCCGCACACGAGGCCGCTCAGCAGTGCTAGAGGCACCTTGAGGGCAGCCAGACCGGCCCAGGTGAGCAGAAATACCGCTGTGGCTGAGATTGTCATGCCAGCCAGCCAGCCGCCCAGGGCCTGACGGCAATCGCTGAGCAAGGTGCCCGCCAGGGGACGGTAGTGGGCTGGAGTGGCAGCGAGCACGAGGCGCTGGTGGCTGCGGGGATCCAGCACCAACAGCAGTGCCAGCAGCACCATCAGCAGCAACTGGATCGTTCCCGCGGCTGCTCCGCCGGCGAACCCCAGCAGCTGCCCGCCGAGCGGTTGCAGTTTGTCGAAGGTGGCAAAGGCAGCCAGGCGCCCCTCGAGGCTCTCGAGCATGGCCACACCCCCCAGCAGGTCGCTGAGGCGATTGATCAGGGCGGGGACCAGCAAGGTGAACTGCTGCACCTGCTCCAGCAATTCAGGCACCAGTAGCTCAGCGAGCTGCCAGCCGCCAACCACCAACAGCGCCACCACCACCACCAGCGCCTGAGGGCGATTCAGGGGCAGCAGGCGCCGCAGCCAGCTCACCGGCACATCCAGCGCCACCGCCAACACCACCGCGCCGAACAGCACCAGAAGCACCCAGCGCAGCTCCCAGGCCAGCAGGCCGAGCACCACAAGGGCCAGCAGACCGATCAGCCCGCGAACCTGCATCACGTGAGCTGCTGGCGCCGCCAGGGATCGAGCACATCGTGAATCAACACCTCGCGGATCACCACCTGCAGGCAAACCGCCAGGGGCAGAGCCAGCAGCAGGCCGAGGGGACCAAACAGCACGGTGAACACGAACTGGGCCGTGAGCGTGAGGCCGGGCAGCAATTTCACCTGGTGATGCATCACCGAGGGGGTGATCACGTAGCTCTCGAGGTGCTGAACAACCACATAGAGCCCCAAGACCGCCAGGGCTTTCCAGGGCGACACCAGCAGCGCTACCGACATCGGAAAGATGGTGCTCAGGGTGGGCCCGACGTTGGGAATGATGTTGAGCAATCCCGCCAGCAGGGCGTTGGCCACCACCAATTTCACCCCCAGCAGTGAGAGGCCGATGCCCGCCAGCACAGCCACGCAAAGGGAGCTGATCAACACCCCCCCCATCCAGCTGCTCAGCGCTTCTCCGCAGCCCAGCAGCACCTCGCGTGACCGCCGCCGGTAAAACGACGGCACCAGCAGCACGGCCACTTCGCGATAGGCCGTGGGCTGCACCGCGATCATCAGCGCAACGGCCACCACAAACAGCCCCTGGATCAGGCCGCTGCCCACGTTCCCCGCCAGGCCCAGCAAGCCCTGCAAGCTCTGGCCGACCGCTTCACCACCGCTACTGGAGCTGCCCCAGTTCTGGCGCAGCCAGTTGAGCGCCTCTTTGCCGTAGAGCATCTGGCTGCTCTGGTCCATGGCCTGCCGCAGCAGCGACAACGCTTTGGTGGCCGCTGCCGGAAGCTGCAGCAACAACTGCTCGAACTGCTGCACAAACGGGGGCACCACGGCCGCCAGCGCAACGGCCAGCAGGATCAGCAGTCCGAGCAGGCTCAGAAGCAAGGCCAGGGGACGGTTGCAGTGCAAGCGCTCGCGCACCACTCCCACCACGGTGCAGAGGGCCATCGCCAACACAATCGCGGCGAAGAGATGGATCACCACATCGCGCAGCGACCACAGCAGCAGCAGAGCCGCTGCCGTGGCGATCAGCCCCAGCCACTGGCCGAATTTCACGCCTCGTCGTTGCCGGCGTCGCTGTCGTTGTCGTCTTTCTGTGCGAACCCGAGGCCGTGGCTATCGGCGTAGCGCTGGGCAAAACGCATGAAACGCTCGAAGTCGTCGGTGGTTTTCCAGGTGTAGGTGGCTTCCAGGGCAGCGGGTTTGCCGTTCACAAACTTGGCATTCACTTCGCGGGTGACCAGCTGGCCCTCCTCATCGACCATGTACATGCCGCCAATGTCGCCCATGCTCTCGGGGGCCAGGGCTTCGGGCTGATCGAACACAAAGATCGCCTGACCCGTGCGCCCATCCCGGGAGCGGGTCATGCGGATATCGGGCACCACCGGCTCGTCGACACCGCGGAAAAACTGAATGGCGGCCATCGATCGTGCCTGCAAAGCCCAATCCTAGGCAGCGCTCTGGCTGCAGGTTTCGATCAGCCGCTTGTGGATCAGCAGCGTTGCGGCCGCTTCAGCGCTGAGGCCCGCCAGATCCTCTCGGCCCAGCAGGCGCTGCTGATTGCTCTGGCCGTGCCGCTCCAGTTCGTGGTCGTAGCAGCGGTCGTAGTAATCGAGCATCTGGCGGGCGGCATCGGCCCAGCGGCTCTGCTCGATCGCTTCGAGGGCTGCGGCGGTGCGTTGAGGCCCGAGCCGGCGGGCGATGCGCTGGGTGGCCTCGTGAAGGGCCTGGGGCTCTTGAACGCCATACACGCTCACCAGTTGCTCGAGCCGTTCCTCCAGGGGGCGCTGCACCTCCAGAAGCGGCGCCTGCTGCATCTGTTTCCAGAGGCCTGCAGGGATGCGGCATCGCCCGACCTGCACGCTTTCGGCTTCCAGCCAGATCTGATGGTTGTTTCGATAGCCATGAAGCGTCATCGCGATCCGGTTCTCGTAGTGCTCGGTGCTCGGCTGGGGAGGCATGCCGAGGTTGCCAAAGCTGCTGCCGCGGTGATGGGCCAGACCCTCCAGGTCGATCACGGCTGCACCTTGTTCAGCGAGGGCCAGGAGCAAATCGGTTTTGCCACTGCCGGTGCGGCCGCCGAGCAGGTAAACGGGCCAACGGGTCTCAAACAGCGCCAGAACCCAGCGCCGAAAGGCTTTGTATCCACCCTCCAGCAGCAGCACCGGCAGATCCAGCTGCCCAGCAAGCCAGGCCACGCTCTCTGAGCGCATGCCCCCGCGCCAGCAGTGCAGGCGCAGCGGAGCGCCGCCCTCTGCTTCACCCGCCCAGGCAGTTAGTTGAGCCGCCAGCTCCCCCAGGCGCGGTCCCACCAGCTCCAGCCCCAGCTGAACGGCGGCCTGCCTTCCCTGCTGTTTGTAGGTAGTGCCCACCGCAGCGCGCTGCTCATCACTGAAGAGGGGCAGGTTGCGGGCCCCCGGCACATGGCCCTGCTGATACTCAGCCGGCGCCCGCACATCCACGATTGGGCCCCGGCCGCTCAGGAAGCGATCCACCGGCTCGCGAATCAGCTGCGCCCCCGCCATCAACGAATCCGCCTTACCCCGGCCATGCCTGACATAGTGGGCCAACGCTGGCCCCATGGCAGGTCTGTTCTCCCTTCATGCTTTCCGGACCCCCCGTAACGACGACGGTTAGCCCTGAGCAGCTGCTGGAGCGATTCATTGCCGCTGCCCCTCGCCAGCGGCGCAGCTTGCTCAGCCAGGTGCAACAGCGCTCTGATGAGTTACGGCCGCTGATCCCGGAGCAGCTCGATCGCCTGGATGCAACAGGAGATGACTGGGTAGCGGGTCTGCTGATCCAACTGCTCGTCGCCCAGGACGACGCCCTCGCCCAGGCGTTCTGGCAGCGCTATGCCGACGGTTGGCTGGCAGTGACCAGCGCCAGCAGCATCGATTACGCCCCGCTGCAGCGGGCCTTGGTGGAGCAGCAGTTCGAGGAGGCTGATCGTCTCACCAGCGAACACCTGCGCCAACTGGCTGGTGAGGCAGCGGTGAAGCGTGGGTACGTCTATTACTCCGAGGTTCCGCCGATTGCTTCGGTCGACCTGGAAAGCATCGATCGCCTCTGGGTGGTGTATTCCCAGGGACGCTTCGGTTTTTCGGTGCAGATTCGCCTGCTGCGTTCCCTCAATGGGCGCTGGGAGCAGCTTTGGCCCCGTTTGGGCTGGAAGCAGGGCGGCGTGTGGACTCGTTATCCCTCCGCCTTCACCTGGTCGCTGGAGGCGCCCGACGGGCACCTGCCGCTGGTGAATCAACTGCGCGGCGTGCGCCTGATGGACGCGCTGCTCTCCCATCCCGGCCTGCAACAGCGCGTATCGGCCTGAAGGCCTGAGCCTGGCTGAGCGGTAGTTTCAAATCCATGCACGGCCCATCGGCCGGCGTGGCTTCGATGGCGTATCGCTGGGCCGATTTCATCACCCCCTCCACCCTGCAGTTGGCACCGCTGCTGGAGGTGTTGCTTGAGCCGATCGCCTGCGCTCAGCAGATGGCCTCGCTGCAGCTGGGGTTGCAGGAGGTGCTGGTGAATGCAGTGCGTCACGGCAACGGCAACGATCCCTCCAAATGCTTGCGGGTGCGCCGGATCGTGACGCCCCGCTGGTGGGTGTTTCAGGTGCAGGACGAAGGGGTTGGCCTGCCCGCTTCCTGCCGCTGCGCCTCCTTGCCTGATGCCGCTGATGCCATCTGTGGCCGCGGGCTCTACCTCATCCACAGCTGTTTCGATGACGTGCGCTGGAGTAGCCGCGGTAACCGGGTGCAGGTGGCGCTGCGGCGTCAGTGACCGTGGTTCGGGCAGCCAGGGTCTTTGCGTTCTCCGCGCAGCCAGCCCAGGCCGTGCTCCAGCAGCTCAATCGATTGACGGCGCTGCTCCGTTGTGAGGGGTGCGTTCGGCGGGTTGGCGGGATCCAGAAGGATCACCAGGGCCGCCGCCAGCTGTTCTGCGGCCCGTCGTTGCGGCTGAGCCTTGTAGGCATGCCAGTTGCGGTTGTCGATCGTGAGCAACCGATGCAGGGCCTCCGCCGTATCGCGGCTGGCTTCAGGCCACTGCTGACTGGCTGACACTGGACGAAACCTCGGTTCGAGCGCCATCCTGACGCCATGCAGCAGCGTCCGCGTTCACCACACACTCCCATTTGTTGGCTGCATCAGCTGGCCAACCTGATGGCGCAGGTGTCGCGTGCAGAGCGCATCGGCTCAGGAGACGACAGCCTTCAGGCTCGGCGGCTCAGGCAGCGGATGGCGTTGGCGCAGCGCCTGCTCGATCCACTGCCGGCGCCACTGAGGCCCAACAACTGGCAGGAAACCTGCCTTTGGACAGGTCTGCGTTGGGGTGGGCTGGGGGCGGTGTTGGCCCTGTGGCTTCGTCGTTAGGCGGCTAAGCGGATCAGTGGTTCCAGGTCTGGACGTTCCAGCGCTGTGGGCTCCACTTCGGCACTGGCGCCGCTCAATGGAGGTGCCACCGGGGCGGGCGGTAGGCGTTGCCCCCTGAGCCAGGCGTTGTGCAGGGCACGTCGGCGCTGGTCTTCCGCCAGCACCAGCCGATCTGCCGCCACGATCGGGCTTTCGCCGGGAAGGAGCGGGGAGCGCAGACAGATTCCGAAGCCGTGGGCTTCCACCTGCACGCACCCCTCCATGAACACGGTCTGGAAGGTCCAGCCTGCCAACCAACGCACGCTGAACGGATTACTCATGCCCTCTTCGCTCGTGTCCGGACCCTATGGCGCTCAGGCCCGCAGCACGGCTGTTTGTCAGGGCTTGGTGGCACTCCAGACCCGGGTCATCAGGTGAGAGGTGGCCCGAATCCCGCTGAACCCAGCCGCAGCTAAACGCGCATCGATGTCATCGCCGATGTAATCGCGGTAGTAGGGCTCGTGGAACACCCGCCGGAAGTTATCCATCGCGGTTTCAAATTGAGGTGAATCCGCCAGCTGCACCGAATCGGCCAACACCAGAACGCCACCGGGCTCCAGCACGCGGAAGCAATCGTTGATCACCGCCTGCCGCGCCTCGGCCGGCAGTTCATGCATCAGAAATACACAGGTCACGCCTTGCATGCTGCCGCTGGCGAAGGGCATCGTTTCCGCATTGCCCTGCACCAACTGAGGGAGCTCGTTGGGGAGCTGGCTCAGCCAGCGGTTCGCTTGGCGTAGATACGCCGCTGAGAGATCGAGGCCCACCAGCTGCGCCTGCGGCAGCGCCGCCCGCACCTGCCGGAGGGTGCGACCCGTTCCTGTGGCCACATCCAGCACGCGGAGTTGGCTGGGAGAGCGATCGGCGAAGGCCCGCAAACCCTGGATCAACGGTTTGATCACGCGGCGCCGCATCGGATCGGCCGTGCCGTTGAACAGGATCTCCACCTGCAGGTCGTAGAGCGAGGCCGAGTGATCGCTCAGGTAGCCGTCGGTCTGGTGGTGGAAGTTCTGGAGGTAGTAATCGGGGTAACCGGCGCTGTCCAAATCGGTGGGCAGATCGGTCACGTTGCGTTCACTGCGCCGGTTCCACGTGCTCGGCATATCGAGCCACACCATCGGATAGCGGGCCGCCCAATCCAGCCAGGGGGCATCGAACAGCAGGCTCGTGGGATAAAGGCCCTGCTCCGCTTCCTCCCAATCGATTTCCATCAGCGCTGCATTGGCGGCTTGCAGATCCATCAACATCTGCGGCGGGATTGGCCGCGTTTTCGGGGATCCCTGGGGAGCCACCAGCTCCATCAGCTTGGTGCTCACTTCCTTGTGGGCCACGCCCACCAGGCTCTTGCCCTGCTGCAGGGCCTGATAGGCGAGCTTGGTGAGAGTGTCAGCCATGGAGCTGGGCAAGGTGGCAGCGTCCTTCTATTCCAACGGATCCCATGCGGCACCGCGATCGGTTGGGGCCAGGCGCCGTTCTGTGCCGAATTGAACCCAGATCACGTTTCATGGAGTGACCGGCAATTCCGTATCAACCGCTACAGAATGGATCCATACGAATCCACAGGAGGATGTGATGGGCGCCTCAACTAACACCTCTCAGAGCGAGCCTCTATTTGTGGAATGGATGCGGCATCGCCAGCAGGAGCAGCGCCGCCACCAGCCCGTGGTGGCCAAGCGCCGTGCCACCGCTGATATGAGCGAGGCCTCCAACGTGCATGCCCAGGAAGTGGCCTGGGCTGAGCGCCACGCCCACGAGCGCCGCTTGCACGACAGCGCTATCGCCCAGCTACGCCACGAATGATCCTTCGTCATCAGCAGAGTCGTTAATCTCTGCAGATTGATCGTTGCGGATGGGCTCACAGCGATGGCTACGGCGCCTGTGGGCCTTTTTTCTCCCTGTGCTGATGGGCTTAGCGCTAGCGGCGCCAGGCTTCACCCATGCAGCAGCGAAGCCGCAGCCACTGCGCGTCCAGCTTCGCTGGCTTCCTCAGGCTCAGTTTGCAGGCTTCTACGTCGCGCAAGATCTCAAGCTGTTTGAGAACGATGGCTTGAATGTCTCCTTGGTGCCTGGTGGCCCGGGGGTGAATGGATTAAAACGCTTAATCGATGGCCAGGTCGATGTCGCTATCGGATGGGCATCCGACGCCCTCAGCTTGCGGAGCCAGGGTGCTGATCTGGTGAACATTGCTCAGCTGTTGCAAAGACCGGGCACAATGCTGGTTTGCAATGCTGCTTCCGGTGTCCGCCAGCCGGAAGATCTCAAGGGCAAACGCATTGGCACCTGGTTTCTTGGGGATCAATTCGATGTGGGGTACTGGTTGCGTTCCCATGGTCTTGATCTCAATGATGTGAGGCTTGTTCAACAACGCCCAGCAGCACAAGACTTGTTGGATGGGCGGGTTGATTGTGCAACAGCCATGAGTTACAACGAATTTCAAACGATCCTCAGATTGGGTGCGCTTCAGTCGAGGCTGTTTACGGTGCGCTTTGGGAACGAAAATAGTGGTTTCCTTGAAGACGGACTGTATGTGCGCGCCAATGATCTCAACGATCCTCATCAGCGTGATCGTCTAGTGCGCCTGCTGAGGGGACTCTCTGCGGGCTGGCGTTATGCGTCGCGACACCCTGAAGAGGCTGTGGCAATTACAGAGCGTTACATGGCTTCATCAGATTCTGAGCATCAGGAGAACATGCTTCAGGAGATCTTGAAGCTCATGGATCTAAGCCGTGGTTTCGGTTTGTTAGATCCCTCGGCTTTCCAGCGCAGTGTTTCGATCGTCGGGGTAGGAAGTGGAGAGCCATCAGCTATTCGTAAAGCTGCTGAAGGTGCATGGAGTCTGAGGATCTGGCGATCGGCCGGCCTGGATGGTCCACAGCGGGGACCTTTGGGGCCAGCAGGTCGGGAAGCTTTGTCTGCATTAGTGAACTCGCCTTGGTTTTATGCTCTAGATCTGCTCGGTACTGCAGCATTTGCGCTGTCCGGATTCCTGCGTTCTCTGCAGCGTCGTTATGATCTTTGGGGTTGTTTCATCCTTACCTTGCTACCCGCCGTTGGCGGTGGAACCCTCAGGGATCTTCTGATTGGGGGCATGCGTTCGCCACCATTCATTCTTAAAGACAGTGCATATCTACTTGTCGTAGCCATTGTTGTTGTAGCCGGATTCATTGCTGCCGTGCTTTTGATGCATGAGGCATTCACTAGCGAATCATTCAATATGTGGCTGGGTGTTTGTGACAGTATTGGCCTTGCAACCTTCACAATCATCGGAGCCCAGGTGGCCTTGGAGGCAGATCTGCACTGGTGGTGGATGCCCATCTGTGCTGCGCTCACCTGTGCCGGCGGAGGCATGTTGCTCGATGTTGTCACGGGTCGTGAACCCCGTACTTTTCAAGGCGAGCCCTACGAAGAGATTGCTGTTTGCGGAGCTTTGATATTGATCATTGGTCTTTTAATTGCAGACAGGTTCGAAACACTTCAATGGCCCGTTCTTGCTGCCATGGTTGCGAGTTGGTGGTTCGTCTTTGCTGCACGGCAGGCTGTGATTGCCTTCAAGTTACGCTCTTGGCGTCCTGGCTCGTAAGTTCGCTCAGTCCTTATCTTCCTTATCGCTCTCAGGTTTTGTCCCGGCCAAGGCTTCACGCCGTAGCTCCTGCACAACACCGCTGCGTTTGAGTTCACTGATAGCAAGGTCGATCCGCTGCACCAAGTCGGCTGAAAGGCTGGGAGAAAGTGCGAATCCCTGCAATTCCGGACGGATTCCCTCAATCGCAAGCACCGGAATAACATTGGGAGATCGTTTGCTTGCGATGAGGTACCTGAGCTGAAGCTCATCGGCAAGCATCACGTCAATACGCTCTTGACTTAGCGCGTCGAGGGCTTGATCGATGCGTTCCACGGGAACAATCCGGGCTGGCAGCAGATTGTTTGAGCGGTTGATTTCTTCCACCAGGTTTTCGCTCACGGTTCCGGGCTTTAAGCCAACCCTCAGGCCCGCTAGATCGTTCAAGCTCTGCACGCGCTTTCCAGCTCTGCCCTGCGCTTCTTGGACGAGCTCCACGGTCAGAAAACCAACTAATACGGCACTCACAACCAGCCGTACCAGGTAGGCCAGCAACACCAGGGCTCGTCCTCGGTTTGAGGTCACCACCCCGTCATCACCGCTGCCTGTCACCATCACAGCAAAAACCCGGGTGAAGCCCTGCAGCCGTTCCTTGCGCCTTGTTGATTCCTTTTCCGGATGACTTTCCAACCACCACACAGATCCCGTCAGGGCGAGTGTGAGCAAGAGGCTTACGAAGAGGAGGCGTAACAACGTGCCGCTGAACAACGCACTGAAGAAGGCTTGACCCAGGCTGAAGGGATTGCTGATCACCATCAGCGCTTGACCATCCTCCTGATAGGGCAAACTGAAGCGATAGCGCCGCAGGCGATCAGGCGAGAGATTGATGCACTCCACGGCCACATCAAGACGACCCGTTGTGGTGGCCTCCAACATCGCCTTGATGGATGGCATGGGTTCGAGCACGTAGGGAATCCGCTCGCGTTGGGCGATCTGGCTCCACAGCCGCACAGCCAGACCCTGCCATGCTCCCCCTTCTCGATAGCTGCATGGCTGGCTGCCATCCACCACGCCAACTCGGAGAACCTCCGGTCGTTCGGGTATTGACCGAGCGGGCAAACCGCCGAGCAGAAGGCCAGTGAGGGGAATGATGAAGCAGAGTGCCGCTCGCTTCAATGCCATGCTGGTAATAAGAACCCACTGATCATCGCTGCATGCGGGTTACGGGAAGCACTGGCAGCAGTCAGAAGAGAACCCCGGTTCCCGGAGCCTGACAACTCGGGAACATAGGGCGCAGATTGAGGTGGGTGCCTTTTATTGGACAGTTACGGCCCCAGATATCGTTAACTCTGGGCGGGAGGAACAGGGTTCATTCTTAGTGTAGGCCTCATGGGGAGTTCTTCCTCCCAGCGAACTGTGTGGCCTTACATGGCAGTATCTCCAGAAGAATCGGGCCAGGCTGATTTCAGCCTCCCAGACATCGCTGTAGGCAGGTAGATAGACCTCTTCATATTTGACTATTCGCCACAGCCTCTCCACCAGGATGTTGTCGTAGCAGCGCTTTCTGCCTGACCAGCTGATCTTGATCCCCTCAGCTTGCAGCCTGGCCACAAAGTCAGAAGAGGTGAACTGGCAGCCCTGGTCGGAGTGGAAGATCTCTGGTTTGCGGCCACCCTCCAGCGCCATTTCCAGAGCCTTGAGGCAGAACTCTGTGTCAAGGCTGTTCGAGAGCTTCCAGCTGAGCACGTTCCTTGAGAAGAGATCCACGATCGCCACCAGGTAGAGGAAACCCTTCTGCAGCGGGATGTAGGTGATGTCGGTCGCCCAGATCTGGTCCACTGTCGTGACCTGCTTATGGTCCACCAGACAGGGGAATCGCTCCGATGGCTCTCCTGGAACCGTGTTGCGGGGTTTCTGATAGATCGCCCGTAAACCCATGCGGCGCATAAGGTTTCGTACCCGATCGCGGCTGATCGGTATCCCTTCTCGGGCCAGGTACTCGACAATCCGGCGACTGCCGCTGCAGGGATCCTCCAGGTAGAGCGCATTGATCCTGGCCATGATCCGCAGCGTCGGTTCCCGCACCGGTGTCGGCCGGTAATAGAGCGTGGATCTGGGCAGACCCAACAAGGCGCATTGCCTGCTGACGCTGAGCTCTGGATGGTCGTGATCGACCAGCTTGCGCAGTTCACGGGCATTGGAGGAGCTGAGAATTTTTTTGAGCCACTCCAGCTCCATCTGCAGCTTGCCGATCGGCTGGAACAGCTCGGCCTCTTTGGCCTGGCCTTCCTCCTTGTCCTTGCTCTTCTTGCCTCGGGTGAATAGCTCACTGGCGCCATCGAGAAGCTGCCGCTTCCACTGGCTCACCTGGATCGGGTGGATGGAGTGATCAGCGGCGATCTCCTGGATCGTCTTGCGACCACTGATCGCCTCCATGGCGACTCGGGCCTTGAATTCGGGACTGTGGTTGCGGCGCTTGCTCATTGGTGGGAGCCCCGATCAGGGGCGGGACCCCGCCTCAGAGGTTAACGATGGGGCCTGTCCAGAAAAACCAGTCCACCTCAAACCCCCTTCCTGCAATGGATCTGATGGGTAGAGGTGATGGGTGCACTTGGGTGCAACCGGGTACACCCAAGCCTTGAACCCACCACTTCAACTGCGCTGACTGGCTTCTACCCAAATCACCCACGAGAGCGGAAGTAGTCCACGTTGGAGACCTTCTGCTTCGTGAGGAGCTGACGCTCGTGAAGGGCATTGAGCTGCTTGCGCGTGGTTTGCACCTCTCCCGGACTGGCTGCGCGGTTGGATTCCCTCAGCATGGCGTTGGCCACTTGGGCTGCGGTGACACCTCTGGGGTCCTTCCAAAGCCCCATCGCACCACCTACCCACTCCAGTGTTTTTCGCTGCCCCGGAGTGAGGGGCTGAATCGTCTCCGCTTTGGAGGCGTCTGCCTGAAGGTTGGCGAGCGATTTCTCGAAGGGACCGATCACTTCCCACCGAGCTTCAGCACCATGCAACCGGACCAGCAGGTCCCAGTAGCCCATGCGCCCCTCCATCACCATCCGGCGATGCGGGTTTTCCTTGTCTTCACCCCACTTACCGTTGGGTGAGCGCTTCTCCAAGAAGTGCAGGCTGATGATGACGCTGGGAACAGCCTTGGCGGAACCGTGTCCACGCATTGCTGCAGCTCCGATGAGGTTGCCGTCTTGGGGTGAATGGAAGGCGCAGATATGACCCCGGACTGACTGCCCGATGGTGCTCTGAACATCGATCAAAGCCCCACCAGCACCGGCGTCCTGGTCATCCCCGTAGATCTTCCGGACGTTGCTGTAGAAGCTGTCTGAAAGCAGGATCGCCCCAGGGTTTGCGGTGGTGATCCGGATCAGTTCATCAATTCCCTGGTCGCCCCAGTCCACAGCGTCTTCCTCGCTGTAGAGGCGCACGATCTGCGGGTGCAGCTTGCCTTCGGTATCAATCAGACCTCTGGCTTTGAGGTACTGCACGGAATCGACGCGAGGCTGGTCGGTCCACCACAGGATTAGCTTCTGATACCCCGGTGCAGGCGTCCACTCATGGTTTCCCATGAACGCTGTTCCGAAAATGAGTGACGCCGTGATCTCCGTGAGAAACAGGGTTTTCCCCGTTTTGACCTTGGCAGCAATCCCCACTAGGCAGCCCTCAGGGATGACGCGGTTGATCAGCCGCTTCCGCTCAGCACAGAGCACGACCTCGCCACCACCCACACCCTTGATGGACGTGTCAGCGATTCGGTCACGCTGCTTCTGTTGAAGCCGTTGACGGACCTGTTTAGGCGTCACTCGGAGCCGTAGTTGATTTGCTTCGGTCGCGGCTCGGATTTGTCGACGCACCACATTGCGTTCGTAGCTGGCGTCCTCCGGATCAACAAGGTTGGCCAGAAGTTCTTCCCATTGCTCTAGAGGGCTGAGGACGGGATCTTTTCCCGTTAGGAAGGGGGCTTCTTTTCTCACCCCACCGAGGATCGCCTCAACATCTGCGCCGTCCGCGATCCAGTCGGCTACGTCGAGCCCACCATCATTCGGCATGGCACCGTTCCACCCCGGAGTTCCGGGGTATGGCAGCAGCCAGGAGCAGCCCGGGTATGCCTCCTCAACTTTGCGAGCGAACTTGAGCCCTGACTTGTCTTGGTCCGGCACAACAACTACACGAGTCGGATCGAAGTGCCCGCCGTCCCGTAGGGGATTGAAGCCCTCACACCCACCAAGGGTGGATACAGCGGCCAAACCAAGCTGACGCAGTGCATCGGCACAGGGCTCGCCTTCAGGAATGAATACGAATGGCGCCCCTTTCTCAAGGGCTTGCTTCGCCTCGTGCAGTCCGCAAGGAACAACCCGATCCGACAGCTCTTTAGGTCGTTTGCCTTCGATCAGGCTGCTCTGCCAGATCTTGCGCCTGCCTTGGCCGTCATCGGTGCGGTGAACTTCAAGGGTCGGCGTGCCCCCAGAGTCGCGGTAGACCCAACTCCGACGAGCTTGTGGACGGATTGACTTCCCTGAGCGTTCAGTTGGGTTGGCGTTGATGGCGGGGGAGAGTGCGTTGCGAATCTGGCGCTTGCCGTATTCGGTGCTGCTGCAGTCGCAGCCGAAGCAGTTCCATTTCCCGGTGGACACGTTCACCTTGAAGTTGCTTGAGCCACAGGCTGGGCAGTGGAAGCTTTGATCGCCTTGGGGTACGTCGGCACCACCGTCAGGCTTCAGCTGGTCAAGGTGCAGAAGGATGTCGAAGCTCATCGCCGACCTCCGCGCCCCGGAGCACCTGTGTGCATTGCAAAGTCGCCCGCTTGAGCCCGTCTCGCCTGACCGATGCGGCTGGGCTCTGGGCGGATTTCTTGAGACGGTCTCGCCTGCGTCCCGTGATCGTGTCCAGCGTTATTGAGAATTTGGACACCGTCTATGTCCAAGACCGGATGAGCCGGTGAGACGGGGTGCTGTTTGCCTAGGATCTGAGTAGCGAAATCCCCCAGGCCGCCCCCCTACCCCCTCTGCCAGCAAAGTTGACGCCTCTCCATTTCGATCACCAGGGGGCTTGATGGAGCAGAGCAATGCGTCGTTACAGCGAGGCCGTTAAAGCTGATTTGAGAAGGCGGATGAGTCCGCCACAGCGTCAAAGCGTGGCCCAGATCTCAGCAGAGCTGGGGATTCACGTGGTCACCCTCTACAGCTGGAGGAAGGCCTGGCGATTGCAGGGGGAGGTGGTTCCTGCTTCTCAGAAGGATCCAGAGGGTTGGGGGCCGGCCGACAAATTCACGGTGGTCCTGGAAACCGCTGGCTTGAACACGACGGAATTGAGCGCTTACTGCCGGGAGCGGGGTTTGTATCCAGAGCAGGTGGACCGCTGGCGTCAGGCCGCCCAGGATGCGAATGCACAGCCGCTGCTGACCATGGCCGAGCAGAAGGACCTGGAGAAGCGTCACCAGGCCGATCAGCGGGAAATCAAACGGCTGCAGCAGGAGCTGCGCCGTAAGGACAAGGCACTGGCGGAGGCGGCAGCACTGCTGATTGCCTCAAAAAAGATCCAGGCCTACTGGGGAGAGGACGCGGGGGACTGACCACAGCAGCCGATCGCCGCAAAGCCTTGGAGATCCTTGAGGCCGCGGTGGCCG
>Ga0194118_10003041_pt1 | contig 20094 bp, 37 predicted proteins | sample TA2MahsurfametaG_2_FD_148662 | JGI IMG/M metagenome (GOLD analysis project Ga0194118, IMG submission 148662) | Freshwater microbial communities from Lake Tanganyika, Tanzania - TA2015013 Mahale N5 surface | ecosystem: Environmental > Aquatic > Freshwater > Lake | place: Tanzania: Lake...
GCGCAGCTCGGGCAGCTCACCTGCCATTTCGCGGATGACGCGCGATTGGATCGGTGCGCAGGCCGCGCCACATACTGGGCAGATGGGTGCTGGCTTGAACGCGGCATAGCACTCAGGGCATGTCCGCACTGACGGCGCTGCAGTGCTGGTGGTTCGCCTGACGCCATCAGCTAGCGACCAGTCGCGGTCATCATCTGGGAAGCCATGGCGGGTGACATTGCCAACGTGATCGAGCACCAGCGCGTGGAGCTTGCCCGGCGCAGGCCGCAAAACGCGACCTACCTGCTGGAGGTAGAGCCCTAGGGACTGCGTTGGCCGAAGCAAGATGGCGCAGCTAGCGGCTGGGATGTCGAAGCCTTCGGAGACCACATCAACAGTCACCAAAATCTGCAGCGTGCCGGCACCAAATGCTGCAACGACTTGATCGCGATTTGGGGTGTTGCCGAGCAGGGTGGCGGCGTTGATGCCGGCGGCGGTGAATGCAGCGCAGACAGAGTTGGCGTGATCGATGGAGCAGCAGAACGCGATCGCCTGCTGCCCTGCTGCTAGGCGCTGGTAATGAGCGATCGCATCGCCGGTGACCGTTGGGCGGTTCATGGCATCAGCGGCCTGGTCGGCGGCGTAATCACCAGCGCGCTTACGGATGCCCGATAGATCGGCCATCACCGGCGGAGCGTAAATGCGAGCGCCGGTGAGGTAGGCGGCATTGATCAGGCTGGCGACGGATGGACCGAGCACAAGGTGATCGAAAGCCTGCGCTAGGCCGCGGCCATCGAGGCGGCATGGTGTGGCGGTGACGCCCAGGCGGAAGGCATCAGGCCAGTGGCGAAGCACGCGATCCCATGAGCCTGCTGCGGCGTGATGGGCCTCATCGATAATGATTAGCGACGGCTGCCAAGTCATTGTTGGGAGCCTGCGCACAAGGGTTTGCACTGAGGCCACCTGAACTGGTTGGTCACTGGTTGAAATGCCCGCAGCGATCAGGCCATGGTCAACGCCGATCGCGGTGAGCTTGCGGCTGGCCTGATGGAGCAACTCGCGACGATGCACCAAGATCAGCACGTTGCGGCCACGCGCTACGGCGGACTGAGCGATGGCGGAGAAGATGATGGTCTTGCCGCCGCCGGTTGGTAGGCATAGCAGAGGAGCACGGCTACCAGCGCGGTAGGCATTGCGGAGGTCATCGATGGCCTGCTGCTGATAACCGCGGAGCTGCATGAGGTTGCATCTGATTGCATCAGGCTATAGGGTGGCGCAAGTCGCCACAACCCATGGAGAACGCCGACTATCACGCGCACCCTGCGATCAGCAAAAGCCATCTCGACCTGATCGCTCGCAGCCCGTTGCACTACTGGGCGCGGTTCATCGATGAGAAGCGCATCATCCCTGAGCCTTCAGCCGCTCACAGGCTCGGCAGTGCGCTCCACACCCATGTGCTTGAGCTGCACAAATGGGACCGCGACTATGCGGTGGCACCTGATGGCATCGACCGGCGCACCAAGGCCGGTAAGGAGGCATGGGCAGCATTCGAGGCCGATGCTGCTGGCAAGACGATGCTGAGCCGCGATGAGGCTGACCATGTGATGCACATGGGCAGAGCGATCCTGAGCCATCCCGCCGCGGCCATGCTGCTCAACCTGCCAGGCAAAGCTGAGACCACCCACATGTGGACGGATGCCACCACCGGCCTGGAGTGCAAATGCCGCCCGGATTGGTTGACCAGCGACGGCGCGATTGTGGTGGACCTGAAGACCACCGAGGACGCTTCCCCGACCGGGTTCCGCAAGTCGATTGCCCAATGGCGCTACGGAGTGCAAGCAGCTTGGTATACCCACTCGCTGGAGCAGGCCACCGGCACCAGGCCGATGCAGTTCATCTTCATTGCTGTGGAGAAGAAGCCGCCTTATGCGGTGGCGGTCTACGCAGCCGATGATCAAATGATTGAACACGGCATGAAGACCGCCATGCGCGACCTAGCCAAGCTGGCGGAATGTAAGGCCGCCGGTAATTGGCCTGGCTACAGCGACCAGATCGAGATGATCAGCCTGCCGGCGTGGATGACAGACAGCAAGACCACGCAACCCATCGAGGAAATCCAGGAGTTCTGATGACCGACAGCACAGCAATCACAACAACCACCGGCTCAGTGTTCAGCGGCATCGCCGCGTTCGAGGACGCCCAGCGCATCGCCAAGGCCCTGGCCAGCAGCACATTGATCCCGCCGCAGTTTCAAGGCCAGCAGGGTTTTGCCAACTGCTTGGTGGCGCTTGAGATCGCCAACCGGATGCGGATGAGTCCGTTCCAGGTGATGCAGAACCTGCACATCATCCACGGCCGCCCGAGCTGGAGCAGCCAGTTCATCATTGCTCTAGTCAACGGCTGCGGCCGCTTTGAGCCACTGCAGTATGAATTGGCCGGCAAGGGCGATGAGATGGCCTGCAGGTGCTCTGCGGTGGACAAAGCCACAGGCAAGACCGTCACCGGCCCGGCAGTGAGCATGGCGATGGCCCGCGCGGAAGGCTGGTCAACCAAGGCCGGCAGCAAGTGGAAGACCATGCCCGAGCTGATGCTGAGGTACAGGGCAGCGGCGATGTTCGGGCGTCTGTATGTGCCCGACCTGCTTGTTGGCATCCAGAGCCAAGAGGAAGTGGTGGACATCCAGCCGGTGAGCGTGAGCGAGAGCCCGGCGGCGAGCGTGGCGGATCTCAATGCTGCGATCGCTCAGCCTGTCCCGCCCGCACAGCCGGAGCCACAGCCCCAGGCCGAGAGCGATGAACTCTTCTGATTACCTGACCGCTAACCAGCTTGCTGAGCGTTGGGGAGTCCACCGCGACACCCTGATGCGCTGGCGTAAGGCTGGCAAGGGCCCAGCGTATTTCCGCACGCCGGGTTTCGTGCTCTACCCATTGGCCGGGGTGGAGCAATACGAACAGGCCAACACCATTACCAACGAGGACCAATGAGCTTCAAGCTGAACCTGAGCATCTTCAAATCGACCAAGCCCGAGATCAAGGTGGACTTCAACGGGATGATGAACATTAAGGTGGAGGAGCTGGATGCCCTCTGCCGGTACATCATGAGCCAGACGCCGGATCAGTACGGCAGCGTCCAGGTGCCGGTGACTGGCTGGAAGAAGACCAGCAGCAAGGGATTGAACTACATCAGCGCAGTGGCTCAGCCGCCGCGCGATTGGGTGGATCCTGGCAATGCTGCGCAGAGCCTCACTGCTGCCACCGATGGCGTGGTGCTGAACATCCAGGATGCTGACCTGTTCTAAAAGCCCATCAGCTCACATTCGAGGCGAGCGATTTCGTTGACGGCCTGCTGGAGCAGTTGCTGCTGGTAGCAGGTTTGTTTGTAGAGCGCGACGGCCATGGCGCCCGCGTCCGGGCTTGAGAGCAGGGCGCGGGCTTTCTTTTCAATGTCAAATTGCTGTTCGGCTGTCAGGCTGACGGCCATCCACTCACCGAACTGCATTGTGCTAGACCAGTGGGGTACGTCTCAAGATAGCGATGCAATGCCCGCGATGCTCCAGCAGTGACATCAAGGCGATGGCGACGAACAACCGGGATGCCGAGGTGACAGTGCGCAAGCGTGCTTGCCTTGACTGCGGCCATGCGTGGTTCACGGTTGAGGTACTGGTCAGCCCTGCGGTGGTGGGGTGGAGCCGGAAAACAAAGGGTCAGAGCAAGCCAGAACTGCGGGTGCCAGTTGAGATCGCGGTTGGCGAGGGTGCCGTGTGAAAAACTGTCACAAGCCTGTGGCAAGTGCCCCGTCGGTGGGGCATACTTAGGTCACGCCCGAAGGGGCACCGCATCTCTGACTCATGACCCTCCACATCGAAGGCATCACCTACGAGATTCTGAAGGCTGAAAACTACGTCTACAACGGCAACGCCCGGATTCAGTACACGGTCAAGCGTCCGCGCGGTCGCCGCTCCTATCTCGTAGTCAAGTACGAGAACGGCCAATTCAGCTCGGTGGTGTGATGCCCATCCGCTTCCGCACCGTCAAGCTGATCACCTATGCCGTCCGCAAACTGGGCGGCACGATCAGCTCAGAGCATTGCCTGCACACCGTCTACCTGCCCGAGCAGCTGCCTGCCGGGCCCTTTACACGCTCTCAACTCATCAACTGGGCTAATCGCCACCTGTCATGACTGATCGAATCAACAACGCCATCTGCCTGCTGATCGTCGCGGCTGTGTTTGCCATGATCGGCCTTGAAGCCGGCAACCAGCCCGGCATGACCCACAGCGGCACGCAGCCAGTGGTGGAGGTGCGCAAGTGAGGGTTCCCGGCAACTGTCTCGCTATCGCAAATCTCTTAGAAAGAACCATTCGCTATACGACGACTAGAAAGACTTTTTCTATCGACGTTTTACAGACCGATTTTGGAAACAAAGCAAAGGCTAACAAGCTCATTACCCTGCATTGTGTTTATGGCAGGGCTCTTAAAGCATCCCTTGACGAGTTTGAAACTTTTGTAGACGATGGCTACTTCGAGGGATTTGTGTATTTGTTCACTCCTTGGACCGGCTGGTCCCTTCTTCAGTCATGACCCCCCGCCGCTTCTACTTCACGATCAAGGATGCGAACGTCTGTGAATGCGTGATGGCGCACAGCCTGACCGAGGCCAAGCTGATCGCTGCTGATACCTGGCTGCCCTTCTGGTCTCAACTGGAGTGGCTCAACCCTGAAACCGTTACCGACATCCCCAGTGATTAACTCTGCAGCAGCACGCGCCCGGCTCTATAGCCTGCTGGAGGGCAGCAACACCTTCAAGGCTGGGCAACGATCAGAACGCGATCGGCTACGCCTGCTGATCGACATCCGCATCGATCAACTGCGCGGCACCATGGGCATCCGCAACCGCGAACAGCTTTGCCAGGAGCTGCAACACATCCGTAAGTATTTCGACGAATGAGAATCGATCAGCAACGTGCCGACATGATGGAGGCGCTGTACCAACGCAGTGGCCGTGAGCAGTTGCCGTATGGGCATCCACTGCGCGGCACGCTGACTGGCCTGTGGGCAGAGTTCAGCCGCGACATAGCCGCCAACTTCCGCGACACCTACTACCCCGATCTCTTCGCTCGTGTGGTGAAGGCAATGGACGCCACCGAATCGGTGATGACCGAGAAGCAAGCGCAACAGGCCATCGAAGTTTGCCGCCAGGTGTTGCTAGGCGATAAGTGGCGTTGACGGCATGATGTTGCTATGCGCGAACATCTCCAGTTGACATGGCTTGAGTGGGCAGCGGTCCGTCTGCTGGCTAAATCACGCCGCGTTGGCCTGCTGGTGCTCAAGCCATATGGCTCGCGGCTGGTATTCGTCGCCAAGGATGTCACCGATCCGATCGACCTGGTGGACGATGAGCCGATCACCATGCAGCTGGAGCGGTTGTATCACCAACCGAGTTTTGGCGAGACGGAATGATTCGCCTGAAGTCTGGCCGCCTGTTGCTTGTCTGCGATCGTGCTGATCGGACTTGGCACGCTCGGATCATCCTTGGCCCGAAGCCTGAACAACAGCTGGACATTGACACAGGCACTATCCAGCTTCATCAGGCGATGCTGCGGGCGCAGACCTTGTTTCAGGCCGCAGTCGGCAGCATCCGCCCTAAGACGGCGAGCGTGATGTGTTGGGATTGCTTGCAGTGGGATATGACCCATCAGCATTGTGACTTGGAGATACCAGAGGCAAAGCGTACGGGTGGCCGCTGCGCTGTGACCTGCGAATGGTTTCAGCGGGCATTAGTGGCCCCTGACTGAAAGTGCCCGAGCGTGACTTCAACACGCCAGTGCGTGAGCCATGGAACGCAATCATCTACCAATCGCTCAAGGCGATTGACCAACACAACCAGCTTGGGTTCAGGACTGGCGACCGATGGCATTTTGAGCAGGCCAAGGCGCTGCGTGCTTATGTTTCAAGGTTGAAGGATTGGATTCATCAGCAAGAAGGGCAATGACTGAGCCTGTGGTGTTGGCACGGTTTGAGCGTGATGGCGGCAGCATTGAGACGTTGTTCCGCGAAGGGATGGAGATCTACTACCGGAGTTGTGTGGGCGGCATCTGCCGGTATAGCTCGGACTTGTTTCAAGCTGAGCTGTACCTTGAGCAGCTGCTGAGCCCATGAGAGTGTGACAGTTTGTGAAGGTGCCCTGCATCCGGGGCATTGTGCCCCGTCGGCGGGGTATAGTTACTTCAGTTCAGACAACCACTCATGGCCACCACCTACATCACCAAGGCTCGCCGTCAAGATCTGATCGAGCAGTACATAGACTGCTTTATGGACACCCACAGCTACAGCACCGAAGAAGCAGCTGAGCAGGAAGCTGCCGAGTGGCGCCAGGCACTGGAATCCATGAACAACAGTCAGTTGATCGCTGAATTCCATGCCAATGGCTGGAGCTTTGTCTGACCTTCTTCCAGGGCCCTTCGGGGCCCTCGTATTCTCACAACCATGAAATACAAAACCATCAAATCCGTCAGGCTTGAGTTGCACCGTCGCGGCGGCTATCTTGAAACCATTCGCGACACAGAGCTGCCAGAGTATGCGCCGCATCTGAACTGGGGCGAACCCGGTTGGACGCACGGCGTCTGGATCAAGGACGAACTGCTCGATTGGGCGAACGAATATTTGAACTGACTTTCAGCTGCTGCCCTAGCCTGAATCAATGCAATACATCCTGCGCATCGGCCCGTGGCATGTCGGGCCGTTTGATACCCACATCGCTGCAACAGTCTTTGCCGAGCGCCATGCCTGCGATGACTACACCCTGATCCCCCTGGACGATCCAGCCGAAGCGCCTGGCATGATCCACCGGCAACGGCACCCCATGAAAAGCCCTAGCCGTCCCGCTAGGGCTTGTTGCTGGTGACACTCAAATCAGGTGTAGTCCCAGCGGCGGCGCTTGCCATCAGCACGGCGGCCGAGATGAATGAAGGCCGGTGCAGCGTAGCCGAGGCTGAATGGCCACTCCTTATCGCACCAGGCCTGCACCGCCATCATGTCGGCATTGCTGACCACGAAATCGACAGCACCGACACCCGGCGCAGAGTAGAGGTGCTCGCTGTTGGTGGCGCCGCCAACCAAAGCATTGATGGCACCAGGCCTGAATCCTGAGGTGATGATGATGCCCTTGCCGCCGAACCGTTGCCGTACGCACTCAAGGAATGCCGCCAGCTCCGCTGCAGTGTTCACCTGATACTGGTGCACAAACCGTCTGGCCTCCTGATCTAGCGCAAACTCACCCAGCCGGATGTGTGGCGTGATGCGGGCGATGAATGATGAATCCGGCGTGAGCTTGGCGGGCTCCTGTTGCTGCTTTGGCCGATGGTCACCCCATAGCTCGCCCTCGGCTTTACGGCGACGGAGCAGGCCAAATTCGACATTACTGCCAGGGTTCCTGTACAACTCCATGGCCTTCGGCACCTGGTCCCAGGCCTGGTTGCGCAGCACCTTGGTGATAGTCTCGAAGCCGGCGGTGCCATAGAAGCCCTCGCCCAGGTTGTAGGCGAAGCTCACCAACGCCGATCGCTGATTGTCATCCATCACCTTCCAGTTGGGGATGGTGGTGGCCAACTTCTTGGCGATCCGATCGACCTCAAGCCGCAGCAGCATGTCGGCCTCGATCATGTTGATCTTGTCGCCGCGTTTGACCGGCACGCCGCCGCTGTAGCGCGTGGTGCCATAGCCGATAGTCCAGGGTTCGCCACCGCTTAGCGGATCGGGATATGCAGTGAGATGGACGCCCTCGAACTGTTTGATTAGGTTGATGCCAGCCGATAGGTCGATCTGCTTGCCATCTTGACTCCAGGCCTCGAACCACGGCCGATCACGCCGCATCGTTGCTTGGTATCCGTTGGCGGCTAGGTCCTGCTCCAGCAAACTGATCGCTGCGGTCTGATGGGGAAGGCCTTTGTAATACCGAAACAGTGCCTGCAGGGTGATCGGTGCCGTGTTGGCCATTGTTCAGCGGCGCTTTGGAAACATGATCTTCAGTGCCTGCAGCAAAAGCTGGACCCAGCTATTTGACCTGAGGCTGCTCATGGCGATGAGTTCAGAACCAGCGGCGACGATGATCGCGATGATCGCTAGAGTTTCGGCGGACATTGCTAGATGGTCTGGCTATCTGATTATGGGCGCATTTCAAGGTCACGCACACGCTGATCCAGCTCGGTGAGCTGCGCCCGTGCATCCATCTTCAACTCATCCAGCGACTTAGCCATCTGCACGATCGTGGCCTCGATCCTGGCCGACTGCACCTGCATCGAGATCAACAGGCCGGCAATAGCTACCATCCCAGCAGCCAGGGCGGCCGGCAGCGACTGGGTGAGCACAGTGCCCACGTTCTTAGAATCATCGCTCACCGGCAGCACTTGGCTTAACTCCAGAATAGCGATCGAATGGGTCTGACCTGCCCTGCAGGATTGCCACCGCGCGGCGGTAGTAGTGGTTATCCGTCTTCCCGACAGTCTTGAGGTGATCGCGAATCTTGCGCCAGTTCTCGCGGGTGTCAGGATCCATATCAGTGACCTTGGCCTCTGAGTGGCTTGCGACCACGCCGGCGAGGCCTGGACTGCTGCCCATAGCCCTGCCGGGTGGTCTTAGGCGGACCAGGCTGATGCTCAACCCGTGCCGTGCCGACCTTACTTTTGACAGCCATCTCTCAATTGCTGTTGCAAGTATTCTCGCAGTGCTTTATCGCTTGGAGATTGCTGCGGTTTCAAATCTAGTTCAAAGATTCGATCACGAAGCTGCTGTTTGCGTGCTTGGCAGAACTGGTCCTGTACCTCTTGGCTTTTGGCATACCGTGAATCAATGGCAAGAGTCGTGCCGATCACCGTGGTAAGCAGCGCCAAGATGGCACCAACAATCGACAGACGCTTGTCCATCACCAAGGCACCCCAGCGGCTTTGGTGGGGTTGTGCTGCTGATCCAGTTGTGCCTGGAGGGCGGTTTGGATTTCGGTGACTTTTTCGTCGCCGCCAAGGGCTTCCTGCACCCACTGCACTACCAGATCTTCGGTCAGATCGGCGAAGGGAATCAGGTTCTCAGGGCGCTCAAAACCGATGCTGCCGTATGCGCCGGCGTTGTAGGTGCCGTCGTTCATGTCAATCGTGTAATGGGCAGTGAACACGAAGCCATCGGCGGTTTCCCGTTCCAGATTGGCAATGTGCCAAGTGACTACAGGAGCAGAAGCCTCGGGAGTTTTAGCCATGATCAGTTGGGTTGTACGGCAAGTTTAATTGCAGTGCCAAGTATCAGCATGGCTAGTGAAAGGAACTACTAGCTCAGGCGGTAGCTGATAAACGTGTTGGAAGCAGTGCGGCGTGCGGCAAATCGACCGGAAGCACCAGAGGCAATGGTGGCAGCACCAACAATGGTGTGATTAGTACCAGCGCCAATGGTGCAAGTACCAGAGCCGGTATTGATCACGGAATATTCAAAGGTCATGTTGGTGTAGATGCCAGAGAAACCACCTTCCGTCAGTGTTCCTGTGGGAAGTGTCAAAGTGGCAGCGGATCCGGTGTACTGAATAATGCCAGTCTTCAGTTCAGCAACGGTGAGTGTTGCGGCTGCAGATTTGGAAGTTGGTGAAGGTTGGTTATAGCAAATAACTCCGTCGTTTGTAATGCGTAAGGCTTCAGTGCCGCCTGTTTCAAATACATGGCCACCCGCATTTGTGCCGGTTGAGTCGTAGATGACAAGATCATTTGCAGCATTTGCTTGGATCTCAAGACGAGCACCATCAGTATTTGCGGCATTAAACTGTTCGAGGCGAAGCAAAACTGCAGGTGTGTCGCTATCTGCAGCCCTAACATGAAGCCTTGCAACAATGCCGCTAATTGCACCGATGCCCACATTCCCAGAGCTATTAATCCTCACCCGCTCGATCGGAGAACTGGCCCCGTCCGAGGTCGTGCTCAGTACGAGCCTGCCTGGCATGTCATTAGCGCCAGGAGTGCCGTCTACCTCCGCCTGGATAAGGGCTGCTGTAATAAAATTTGTGCCGTCAGAAGCATTAAAGTTTATACGCCCGATGTCCTCTCCACTTGAAAGTGCGCCAGAAGTGTGTGTACCGATAGTTCCGCTTTTGCAGCGGCTAAGCATCATTATTGTTCCGCCTGAGTTATTGTGACTAGCGTTGTTTGTCCAGTTAGAAACGTGAAAAGTTGAGTTATAGCGATTATCGGCTACATAACACAGACCAGTCCAACCGCTCGAATCTGGTCCGTTAAATTCACTAAAAGCAGAAGACGTGCCAAGTAACAGGCGTGAGCTGGAGTCGATGCGCAATGCCTCGTTGCCGCCTTTGCTAAATGCGATGGTGTCAGCAGAGGGGCTGAAGATGCCGGTGTTTAGATCGCCAGTAAAGGTAAGACTTGGTGTGGCAGCAGCTCCAAGTGGATGAACTACAGGAGCGCCGAAGTCCGGGCTGATCTTGGTGCCGGCAATCGCAGCGGAGGCATTGACATCGGCATTGACGATGGTGCCATCAGCAATCATCGTGCTGGTGACGGTGCCGGTATCACCTGTCGTGACAACGGTGCCGGTGATGTTAGGCAGCGTGATCGTACGGTCTGCTGTTGGATTAACCACCGCCAGCGTTGTCTCAAACGCATCAGCCGTGCTGCCCTCAAACGTCAGTGTGCCCGTGGTGCCGATCTCCAGGTTGCCGAGCACCGTGCCGCCAGTCACAATCGACGGGAAATAAGCCAGGCTCGCCCAGGCGGTCGTGCCATCTCCTAGCTTCAGCTTCTTGGTGTCTGTCTCGATGCCGATCTCATTGAGCAACAGCGTAGGGTTTGCTGCCGTCCAGTTTGCTGCAGTATCAGCACGGACTTGGAACCTGGCCTGAACGGTCGTTGGCGTCGGCATGGATTAAGCCCCTTGTCCGTTGAAAATGTGAGTGACGGTGATGCTTGAAAGGTTAGCCCCGTTCCCATTCAGGATAAAGGGCTGATAACCAGTCAACGCAAATGATGTGAATGCCGTCTCGGTCGGCACGGTGGCATCGCCACCATCCAGGATGTAGAGCAGCAGGTTGCCATGGGTGACGCGCAACTCAACAGTAACATCGAAATAAACGCTGCGCTGCACTTCTTGGGGCGGTGAGACGTAACGGTAGAGCGAATCAGTCGGCACGATCGACGCAGTGCCCCAGATCAGGGCGGGCACCTCGAAGTAGTCGTGAATAGTTGCTGAGGCAAAGTAGTGATCACGGATCAACTGAATCTCAGTTGCGGTGAGGTTGGTGTATTCAAGGGTCAGGTTGTAGTTGTTGATGTAGAGCGAATGGCGGAACCTGATCGGCCCGCTGCCTGTCATTGACAGCTCGCTGATGTTGGGCTGGCCAAAGTCATAGTTGATTTGATTCGGCTTGAGCGACGGGAAATCAGACATGGCTATATCGTGTAAGACGGGATCAGTTGAAGTTCAACCGTTGCAGTGATCTGTCCGCAGATCTCCTCCGTTTCTGGAGTGTCTGCATAGATGAATAGGTATGTTGCTGGGAAGGTCAAGCCGGATCCAGTTAGCGTTGTTGCATCCAGGTCGAACGGCACAAATCGGCCGTGCAGTGCATAGTGAGACAGAAGGCTGAAATGATCACTGCGAGTCAGCAGGTTGAATCCAAGCCTGAGTCGGTAGCCATTGGCTGTATTGCCATTCCGCACGCTCATTTCATCACCATTGAGCGTATTGATTGAAGTGCTAGGCTGCACGCCAGGCACATAGCTGCGGGTGGATGGAGTTAGCGCGGGGAAGGTGGCCATTAAACAAGCTGAACAGTGAGTGTATGTGTATATGTGACAGAAAAACTTACTTGGTTGTTAATCTGTGCAAAATTTTGGATGCTTGTAATTCCCTGTCCATCTATCGTTCCAGCAGGAACTCCAGGAGAAGGCTCGTATTCATACTCTACGAAATAAAAGTAATTCGTATAATTACCACTCGAATCACCGCAAGTAGTTGAAAGGGTTTCACTGCTACCTCCTATGAATCTATAGCGTAAGATTTTTCGACCTAGAAAGGGACCAATACTGATTTGTTCAGTAGTTGAAGATCCTGGATTAGCTTGACCCGTATTGCCACTTTGAGGGCACCACGTTGAAGCTGTAGTCGAGATGTTTCGAGTCCCTGTTATGTAAAGCAATTTACCAACACCACCTGGCACCTCAGTCCATGCCCCACCAATCGCTTCCCCCGCAGACCTGCGGCATGTATATCCGCTAGGTGTGCCAGCATCGACGCAGCAAGCCTCGACGTAGACCATCTTGCCTAACAATCCAGAATTGGTCGAATCGATATAATACGTCGCGGAATTTGCTGAGACCAATTCCTCCTCACCAGTATTTGCATCTATCAAATACCAATTCGTAATTTGATTGGCGCAAACAGTATCTACGGTCAATGTATTACCAAGATTCGGCGTCCCGGTCCATGTAATTGGCGGGATCGTATCCAGCGGATCGTCTGGATTAGGCACGTCTGGCGGATCACCGTCATCTTCGGGAGGAGGAATTGTTGGCAAATCAGGGTAGGGGATCGGGTCCCCAGGATCGTCTGGCAATGGGTTAGGGTCATTGGGATCATTCACGTCACAGGTAAAGCTGCCCGCACCTGTCGAATAGTCATAGCCGCTTGGTGTTGCGCCATCCACTAGAAGGGCAAGCAAACTGCGGCCTTGGCTATCAACCGGAAAATGGACAAGATCTAACTGGACAACACCCGAAACACTCTTCCCGATTCGCTCTACCTCGTAAAAGTAATCATGCCATTCGATCGCCGCTACATTGGTCTCTCGCCGCAATTTCACGCGAACAATGCTGCCCGTGCTCAGTGAACTGCTATATGCACCAGGGCGTGCCTTGATTCTGAGCGTGTGCTTGACTAACCGCCGCTTGCCAACAACATACGCACCAACTTTGACGGCATGAGCCTCGGTCACACAATATTGGCTCAGGTCATATTGCTCAAACGGCCCATCAGCTGCAGTGCCTGGCAACCTCACAACAGTATTGCGAATCAGCTCGATGCTGTTGTCAGGTTGCTGTCGCCACAACATCAATGCAGCAATCGATTTGCGTTCACTTAATGGGATATATTCAATCTCAAAGCCATTCGGGATGATGTGCTCCTCGCTGAAGGTGAACTCAGGAGTGATTGCGGTGGTCTTGATCGTGCCATTGGCATTGGTCGGCAGTAATGGACGGAACCCTTTTTTGCCGTTGTTGTCGCTAATCTTCAACAGGAAACCGAATCCTGTTTCAGTCATCCAGTCTTCTAGGTTAGATGACTTGGAATAGATGCCGTTATATCTGAAATTATTGGCATTGAGGAATGTCGCGGCTGCCAGCATCGCAGTGTTGTCGATCATGCTGGCCGGCAGCCTTGCCGTTTGCGTGATCAGATACTTCGCAAAATCAATGAAATTATCGCTTGAACCGACCACGCTATCCATGATGCGAGTGACGATCAAACCCTGACGCACAAATACATGCAGCTGCTTATTCCAGTTGGTTGAACCGTCGGCGTAGGTGTAGGTGAAACGCAGCGTCGTGAGATTGTCATAGCTGCCGCCAGTGCCGCAGAAGGTCGGACAATTCCACGGGGTCTTACCTGCAACCACAGTGGTCACATTGCCTGGCGTGAACGTACCGGCCCGCGTGTCATACGATTGCGTCCAGGTGCCTACCCTGCACGCGCCCTGCCAGCAATCGTTCTTCTGCAGCTGGGGCATGTCACCTTCGCTGAGTACCAGCTCGTAGTCAACGGTCAGCAGGTTGGTGCTTGCGTTATTGGCAAACCTACCCTCCGTAGCAGCAGGGCTGACAAAGACTCCGCCGATGCTGTCCCGGCGGCGGCAAAAGATGATCGGGATCGGCTCACCAATCACCACCGATCGCTGCTGTGTATCGAGTGTGCGGTTGCCCTGTGCGGCGCTCTCGGTCAGAGGCGTGACAACGACACCAGCCTGCAGGGGCAGCAGTGATAGCGGCTGGCTGTAGGTCATAGCCGGATCGGTGCGCCCACCAATGCCCCAGTGTATTTCCTAGGTGGCACCTGGGCACCAACTGGGGAGAGGCTAGAGCCGAGCTTGATCTGCAACTCGATGAATGATCCACTGATGCCGATCACTTCACCCACGAACGTACCGATCAGGATCTGACTGAGTTGCGGCGCGATTTGATTGAGTGCAGAGTAGAACTGATACATCTTGATCTCGCACAGGTAGTTATTGCTCAACGCCGCCTCAAATGCTGTGACTGCCACGCTGGTTGCAGGCACCCCAATACTGAGCAGCGAATCACCACCAGTGGTGCCTGATGTCAGACCGTTGCAGTCGAATGGATGGTATGACCAGCTGGCACTATCAAGCGTGATGGTCTGCCCGACGTAGTAGTTCTGCCACCGATAGAACGTGGACGAATCGTTAAAAATCCTCAGGTATTGCGACTGTGCGCGATTCTCTGCCGTCATGCGCCAACACCAACAAAGCGACGGCCTGCGTTGGTGCGGCTGTTGTTGAGCACACTGGATGCCACAGTCTGCATCGCCTTCTCAAGGTCCTGCATCGTCACGTAGTTTTTGCCATCTTGTTGCATCACAGGGCCGGTCTGAATGTTGATTGCAGGTGCGTTCACCATGCCGCCCTCAGCAAAACGAGGGATTGCAGCTGGACCGCGCACACCAGATAGCCAGTTGTTAGCGAATTGCGTTGCCTTCGATTGCGGCACAATGTATTCTGGCTCGCCACCTTCACCCACCATTGCCATGGTCGGCCTGTTGACCATGCCGCCCTCAGCAAAACGAGGGAGGGAAACCATGGGTATTGTCGGGATACTTGGCAAATTGAGCCGACTCAATGCTGCGTTGGCGCCTTGAATCAAGCGATTAAGCGCACTGATTGCGCCATTCACAGCTCGTTCAATGCCGCCAATCATGCTGTTAACCACATTCCGAACAACACCAACAGCAGCCTGAAATGGTGCGCTCAGCGCCTGACCAAGACGGCCAAACACCTGCACAATGTTTTGAAATAATCCAGCCATAAACTGTTTTACAGGGTTCACAAAATTAGTCATGAATCCTTGTGCTGCTGCTCTCAGCACCTGCCCAATCGCTTGAAATGCGGCGCCAATCTTGTCTCGGAATGCAAAGATCGCCACACCAGCAGCAACCAATAAGGTGATCCAACCAACGGGGCCGGTGAAGATGCCAATCAAGACTGGGGCCAATCCAGCCAGTGCACCACCAACTGCAGTGATTGCAGGCACCACAGCGCCAAGCGTGCCGGCAATTTTTGCAAAAATTGCACCACCTGCAAGTGCTGCAGAAAGCGCACCCCAGACAGTGATCACGGCACTGATCGCTGGAGCAAGGGCCAAGATGCCGACAACCAATGCAGCGAAACCAGCGATGATCGCCTGCACTGGGCCGGGCAATGCGCTGAATGCTTGCAGGGCTCCGGCGATACCTTGGGCCAGGCTTGTGATCACCGGAAGTAGTGCAGTGATCGCCTGATTGAATGGTCCGGCTACTGCATTGCCGACTGCATTCAACGAATCATTGAACTGATCCGCCGCCTGCGCTCCTTCAGTTGTGATCGTTGCTGAATACTGCTCAAGCGCCTCACGGCCTTGGTTGAGCATTGGGATCAGGTTTGTTCCAGCCTTGCCAAATAGATCAAAGGCCAGTTGTGCTTTCTTTGCTGGATCTGATATGCCAGAGAACTTTCCGGCAACATCCAACATGATTTGATCCATGCTGCGGATTTTGCCGCTTGCATCTGTTGCATTTATACCAATCGACTTAAGTGCTTCGTTCGCTCTAGAGGAAGGATCCACAACGCTTCGCGCTAGTTTCCCCATTGCCTTGGCCACCTCATCAACATTGCTTCCCGAATCCCTCGCCGCATTACCAAAGCGACTCAGGCTTTCAACCGCGACCCCAGTGCGTTGGCTGAGATCATTCAAATTGTCAGCAGCATCAACTGATTGCTTGCCTAATGCCACCAATCCAGCCACACCAGCAGCCGGCAACAATGCACCTAATGCCCCACGCATCCGCCCGAATGCGCCCTGCAATCCGGTTGCTTGCTTATCCGCATTGCCCAAACTTCGCTGCAATGCGTCAATCTGAGCAATGCCATCAACGCTGGCCTTGATCTTGACTGCAGCCGTCATGTCCAGGGCCATGCTCAATTCTCCCGTTCATGCATTACCAGCAGGATCTCGCCTTCCATGATCTGCACGTCGGCAAGCAAAGCAGCTGGGTCGGTCACCTCATACAGTGTAAAGGTCCACGCCAGGGCTGCATAGTCCAGGCCAACGAGGCCGCCTGGGCCCGTGCGCCATTGCGTCTGACAGCGCAGGAATGCCTGCACTGCAGGCCAAGCATCAGGCTCAACCTCAAAGTGCTCATCGTCTGGTTCAATATCCAGCTCGATGCCAAACAGCTTGGCATCATCTGCTGTCTGATCAATCACGCCGCCCTTCGTCCAGTAGCGGGCGGCGTCTCTCAGTTTTTTGCTTTCGTCCCCGTCAGGCTCTCGAAGTAAGCCACGATGATGGCCGCGGCCACGGTTGGAATATCGAGCAGCTGTTGCTTGGTCGCCTCGGAGAAGCGCACCTCATCGCCGTCTGCATCAACCACCCCAGCCCATCCGACCAGCAGTTCATCAGCAATGCTTTGATCGCTGATGCCGCCATCAGTGGATTCATTGCGCTCGGCTGCCTTGATGCGCACCTGCACCTCGGTTTGGATCTCGTTGATCCGCGCCTGAGGTAACCGCTTGAACTCTGCGTCGAAGGTTTGTTTCTCGAATTTGCCACCATCGGCCGGCAGCTTCACGCTTACCGGCCACTTGTAAGAGGTGGATTGTTTGAGGACAAATGCCATCAGGCGAAAGTCAGAACCACCTCATCATTGCCAACAGAGCTGGGAATTGCAATATATGGCAGGTTCAGCATCTGGATGCCGTCGCTGTCGTCATAGGTAGGATTGCCCAGGTCAATCGTTGGGGCCACCATCGTCACGATGTTGCCGCCAGTGGTGCCGTGCTGGAAGCACAGCAGGCCGGTGGTCTCATCCGTTGCGGCGGTGAAGTAATCCTTAGCCGCAATGGTCGGCGCCTCAATCATCACCTCACCGGCAGGCGCACGGTTGGTGATCAGCACCTGCTTAGTGCAGCCAACCAGCTCGCGGTAGACGATCTCATTCGCCAGGTCCAGATTGATGGACTGGATGCAGGCATCGCTATAACCAAGCACATTCACAGCCAGAGTGTTGTCAGCCTTGAAGATCAGCGGAGTGGCCTGATCGCTATAGGTGGCAGTCGGTGCTGCGGTATCAGTCGGGGCGTTGTAGATGCCGGTCAGCTCAAAGTTGATCGTCGGAATTTCGTTAACTTCCATGGACAACTCAAACGTGCCGCGGCAGCCGGTGGCCTTGTGCAGCACGCCATCGTTGTTGAAGTAGATGGTGCTACTAGCGAAGCTGCTGCTGACTGGGCGATAGCCGACATTGGCGCTGATGCTGTAAGTGCTAGACGCTGCAGGGGTGAACGCTGCGGTGGACTTCTGAACGGTGGCAACCTTGCTGCTGCCGACATAACCGGTGATGATGCCCTTGCTGCCGCTACCAGTGCCGCCGGTGATACTGATCACCATGCCGATGTAGTACCCATCCACTGCGCTAGAACCAGCAGCCAGAGTGATGCTGCCAGCGGATCCGGCCTGAGCAGTACCAGTCACAGCCGAACCGGTAGTGGTAGCAGCAAAGCCGCAAGACCGCAGCAGGGAGTCAACCCGAGAAGCCGTGCCAGCAGTACCGGAACCGGCCAGCTCAACCTCGAACTTGATCATCACCCGTGTCTGGGCAAGGATCTGAGTGCTGTTGCCCAAATAAGGACGGATCAGATCTCGGCTGACGGTTTCAGCCTCAATCGGGGTCACATCCAAATTGCGCACCAATACTGCATCAGTACCTGCAGGACTGCTATCGGTCGAGTAGGTGGCCTCAATTTTGGTAAGGATCAGGCGCTTACGGCTGAGAAGCGGCATTGGTCGAGTCCTTTTTCTGCAGTCTAACTAGCCAGGTTGTTGACGCTTGTCCGGTATCGGATCAAGTAATCACAGGTGATCACGCCAGATGGCTGGTCAGCTTCTGACAGATCAAAGTTTACGCCCTGCGGTTGAATGTCGATTGCATAACCGCCAAGCGTCAAATCAGCCATCAGCTTGCTGTGTAGATCCTCCACAATCGGGTCGGCCACCTGGTCCGGAATGCTGCCACGCACAATCACGGCGACGCGCACCGTCAAGCTCCAATCAAGTCGCGGCAGGCTGGTGTTTTGCTCTGCGCTGTCGGATATAGGTTCAACCACAATCGCTGGGGTCTCCCCGCGTGCTAGTGGCTCCACCCTGCTGCGATAGATCCTGTTGCTCACGCCCGTGGTGCCGGTGAGTGCAGTCTTCACTGCAGCCAGAATCGTCTCGCGTTTGGTGGTCATGTCTTCTGCAAGGCTATTTGCACGAACGAGCCATCACCGATCAGCATGGTCTCTCTCACTGTGTAGGAGACACTATCCACTGTGATCGCACTGCCACGGATCAGGCTGCCGAATTTTGACGTGCGGGCCGTGAGCGTGTAGTCAGTAGTCAAAACCATGCCATCACTGATCACCTGACTAGGCATATCAAGAATGCCCTTGGCAGTAGTCGCACCCGAGGTGCAGCTCACGCCAAAGTCCTCTAAGAAAATATCAAGATCCTCAGTTAGTGGCATTTGCTTTGACCTTTCGAGTTGCTTTCGGCTTCTCTTCTACAGCCACCGCTTTGATAGCACGGCCCAGCTGGATCAATGTTTCAGCGAGTGCCGCTGGCAGTTCATAATTTTCACCCGCCTCAAGGTGTTCGCCATCAGCAGCGCAGGAGGCAATGATTAAAACTTTCATAGAAAGAAAGGGGCAGTTGCCTGCCCCTCCTCCTTATCAGGTGGTGGTGATGTCCAAGATGGCAGCGAAGCTCTTCGGATCGCGCACGGCTACGTCAAAGGAGACGATCCCACGAACGCTGGTCAGAGCCTTGCTGAAGTCATCCTGATCCTCGCCAACAGTGATTTCGAGACCACTGCCGTAGAAGCCGACAATCGCCTGGCTGAAATCACCCATCAGCAGGGCAGAACAGACGCCGCTGCTGCTGCCCTTCGTCAGAGTGCTAGGCACCTGATTGCTGGAAGCAAGTGGATAGCCGTTCAAGTTCAGCGGCGTGGGGCCGCGGCCGAGGGTTGCGCCCTCAGTGTTGAACAGGAACGGACCGTCATTAGCGGCAAAACCACCGGCGCGCAGTTTCTTCAGAGCAGCAACGACTTTGTGGTTTGTCAGGTATGCCACAGTGTTCGGATTGACTGCGCCATTTACCTGCATAACAGCGGTTTCAAGATCAACCACTTTTTCAAGGGTGATTGCACCGCCATTAGCGCCCATCGCAACCGAACCAATACCTGCAGTATTCAGGATGCCAGTCGGTTGACCAGAAGATCCAGAGCCATTGAGGATGCCCAGATCGATGGCAAGGTTGATGCCATCAGTCAGGTCACGCCGCACTAGCTCCTCAATGCCAGGAGTGGCTTGCAGAAGCGTTTGCCGGCTGTACTTAGACAGTGCCGCCAAGTTCTTTGGCGTCATTGTCACCTGATCGAAGGTGCTCTCCGACTGAGTGATGGCGGTGGTTTGGGTGGAGAGGTAGTAGGTCGAAGCCACGCCAGAACGGCGGGGAATCGCCACGTTGCCAACCAAGCCGGTCATCGACCGCACGCCAAGCTGCAGCATCACAGCTTGGTTCCGCAGAAACTCGATGAACTCATCAGCCATCAGATCGGTGGCAACCAAATTGCCGCCCGTTGACGCGCCCGATGTCACATAGGTGGCCCGCTTGTTCAGTGCAGAGAACGGAACAAAGAAGCTGCGCTCAGTCGATTTGCTGATGCCACTCTTCTCAACTTCCTTGCTCAGCTCACGAACAAGACCAGCTTCATGAGAAGACCAGTCATTGCTCAGCAGAGCACGGATGCCGGCAGTGATGC
>Ga0194118_10003042_pt1 | contig 20089 bp, 12 predicted proteins | sample TA2MahsurfametaG_2_FD_148662 | JGI IMG/M metagenome (GOLD analysis project Ga0194118, IMG submission 148662) | Freshwater microbial communities from Lake Tanganyika, Tanzania - TA2015013 Mahale N5 surface | ecosystem: Environmental > Aquatic > Freshwater > Lake | place: Tanzania: Lake...
ATTCAAGATAATTCAAAAAAGTAAAATAAAGTGATTTTTATCTGGTTAATTTTTGTCCAGATAAATTTGTAAAATTAAAAAACTAAATGTTTTTAAAAAATATCTAAAAATATTTTTACTAGATATTTTTTATTTGTATTTTTTCCAAAGCCTAGAGGTCGATTTCCACCTGTTGTTTTTTCTTAGGTTGTTTTGATTGTTTAGGCTTATTCAATTGACCGGTATAATTAGCGGGAGTATCGAATGGTTCGTCTTTGATGATATTGCCTGTATAATTAACGTAAGATTGTTTTTGTTTATTCTTAGTGATATTGATGATGTCAAACGTGTAGTCATAAAATGTGTCAATATGTGTAATCAAAATAATGTGATTATAATACTTCTTAATAAATGTTGCAATAACGGAAAAATTACTTGCATGATTTTTATCAAGTACACTGACACCCTCATCGATAAATAGAATACCTGTATTTGGAATATTAAATGTGTTAGTGAATGCAATTTTAAATGCCATAGATATGATAAAGTTTTCCATACCACCACAACAATAATATTTATTTATACCATCATTAATTAATATTTTAATATCATCAATATCTTTTGTGATATTAATTTGTTTATTAACAAAAGGTAAAATGATGTCATTAACTGTGTCCTCAATTTGTTGTAATTTAATGTTGATGATTTGACGGGGTATTCCTTTGGGTCCAGTTATTTTAATAATATTTTCGTAAATATTAATAAGTTCATTAAACTTATTAATTTCATCAATATATTTCATGTAGGTTAATTTATTTTTTTTGAGTTTTTGATATTGATTTTTGTTATTAGTAAAATCATTATTAATATTAATAATATTTTGTGTAATTGCGTGTGCATTCTTTTTTGTGTCATTTATTTGTCCATAAAGTTGTGTATTATATTCAAAGTTATTAATATTTTCCAATTTATAATTTAAATTTAACAATTCGTCATTGATAAGTTTATATTTATTTTTGTTGTTTTTAAGTTCTTTAATTTTATTTTTATTAATGTCTATTTGATGTTGTAGTTCTTTGTCTTGTTCATAATTTTCTATTTGTTTATTAATGCTTGTTAAATCGAATTCCATTGAATTAATTTTGTTATTGATTGTATTAGCTTCTTCAATTTGTTCTAATAACATTAAATATTCTTGATTAACCAAGTTAGTTGTTTGTTCTAATTCAATGATATAATTATTTTGTTCAAGCACATTAATATTATCTTGTAAAAACATTTTAAAATTATTTAGTGTGATGTCATTAGATTGACCAATAAGCTTTTCTAAATTATTTTTTTCATTTTCAAGCATTAAATACAATAGTTCAAGTGATTTGACACAATTATTTAGCTTGAGTTTATTATGGAACACAGTAATTTGTTCATGTTCTAATTTGTTTTTATACAGTTCATTAAATTTGTTTTTAATTAAATCACAATTTTCATTAATTTTTAATTTTGAAAACAATTGCGCAATACCATTTGAGTGTTTTAAACAATTTGAACATGACTTGTTAATACAAGTATTAAAATCAGTTAATAATGCAAACACATCGTCATTAGTTTCAATAATTTTATTTAGTTCATAATATTCATTGTATTTTTCTAATATAGACATCATATGTGCATTATATTCATCATAATTAATACTATAATATATATTACTAATTTTTTCATCGTCTATATTTACATCATAATTATTAATAATATTTTTAATTTTTCCAATAGTATTATTCATATGTTCAATATTGTTTTTCAAATTGTTTATTGTGTTTTGTGATTCATTTATTTTGTCTGATATATCCGGGACAATTATTTGGGTGAAAATTTGATTCCAAGTTTCCAATATTTTTTTTGGAATTTTATTTTTCGGACTAAAATTTAACTCAAAAATTATTTTATTTTTTAGTAAAAATATTTTTTCCATTTTTTGCTTTTCAAAATTATTATTTGATTCAATTATTTCTTTCTTTTTGTTTATTAATTTTAAATCCAATAATTTATTTTTAGCTGTTTGTATTTTTTCTGTTATTTCATTTTTTAGTTCAAGCAGTTCATCTAAATCCAAATCGTTGTTTGATGAAGATAATTTTGTGGATAAATTTATATTTGCATTATATAGTTCTTCAGTTTGATTATCAAAGTCAGTATTTGTAAATTTATTTAATTTTTCAGAAAATAATTTAATGTCATTTAATATTTCTTGTTTATCTAATAGTTCACAATCTAATGAATCATCAACTGGTTTTAATTGTTTATAAAAAATATTTAATTGTTCATTATTTAATTTTAATTCATTTTCAAATTGATGTTTAACATGTTCATAATTTCCAATTGTAAGTTCAAGTTCATTAATTTGTTCATCAATGTTATGATTATAATTTTGATACTCGTCAAGCTTTTCTATATTTTTTAAATTTATTTTCACTTCTTTTAATAAGTCTTTGTATTTAGATTCAATATTTTTAAAAATGTCAAATTTTAATCGATTATTTAAAAAAGCTTTTTTTTCCAAAAGAGACATATTAAAAAAGTCAATTTTATCTTTTTGATTACTTTGTAAACATATTGTTGAAATACAAAAATCATCATATTCACCAATTAATTTTTTTATTTTACCTAATGTTTCAAAACGATCATGTCCATTCAATTGTACTTTATTATTTGATTCCATTTTATAAAAATCATAATTAGTATAATTAAAAGTGTCAAATGTGTTTTCTGATTTAGCACCTGAACGTTTTCCTTCTTTTTCAATATAATAAATTGTATTATCAACACAAAAACTAACTTTACACGAACATGTTTTTTCTTTTGTATTTATTATGGTTCCGTTTGGTTTTTTATGTTTATCTTGGTAATTTCTACTGTAATCATCAAACAAACTAAATAATAATATATCAATTAACGATGACTTGCCGATTGAATTTGGTCCAAACAGTCCTGTAATTTCATCAAATGTTAATTTTGTAAAGTCGATATAGTTATCTGGACCATAAGAAAACATATTTGAAAACTCTAATGATAATAATCTCCAATTTAATTTTTCATCGACAGATTGTATTGCTGATTTTATTTCTTTTAATAAAACTTTTTCAACATATTTTCTACTTTCTTCTGGTAATTTTTTAACTTCATTGTCGACAACTGATTGTAATGTTACAACATTTGTATTTTTTGTTTTATTTTCTATTGGTGAATTATGTGTTAGTAATTTATTATGAACAATATTTAAGTTTGGATATGTGCTTTTAATATCAAATACTGTTTTATTATAAAAATCAATATTAGAACTTAATGAATTTATTTTTAATTTTCCATTTGGTGGTAGCTTTAAATTTTCAAATGGGGTTATTTTATTATTGTACATAAGTTTATTGTCTTTGATTGTAATTTCATCATATCTATAATTATTTGGTATTGATTTATAAACTGATTCTTTTGTATTTAAATCCCAAACCAAAACACCATGATTTGAATCAGTTTCGCTAAAGTTTTGGGAAATTAAACTTGATGCATACGCCATTGTTTTCTCTTCATTTAAATATTGAAAGTAATGAATATCCCCCAATAATACCAAATCATAACCATCAAAGTTTGTCATTGAGTTTTTACTAAATTCAAATCCTTTCGAATTTTTACTATTTGCTACTGCACCATGATATAGAGCTATTTTTAATCCAGGCTCTGATATATCATTTGCTTTTATTATTTTATTGTCTATTAACGATGATACACCAAACAATATATTATTAAATCGATAAACACCTGATAATTTTAAGTAATGTAAATTGACAAAATCTCTTTTATATAAGATTGTTGACAATGAATCTTCAATTGTATTTGCTTTTTCATTAAAATCGTGATTTCCTGGAATTATTATTGTGGTCATTATTGATGATAATTTCTCAAAAAAATCAACACATATAGTTTCGCATACTGTTGTTAATTTGTTTTTATTATGTAAAATATCACCTGTTATTACTATTAGGGCTTTATCTGATTTTACTGTTTGAAGATATTTATATAAATTTTCAAATACATGTGAATATATACTAATATGTTCTTCAGTATTTCTTATATGGATGTCAGATATATGATATATTTTATCATATTTCCACAATTTATTTTTTTTTATTATTTCTGTAATCATTGTTTTATTATATTATCATTTATTTATACCAAAATTATATCAATATTTAATTGGTACCCTTTTATGATAAAATCCACAAAAACCATTGGAAATAATTATTAGTTAAGTTGTAATTTTTTACAAATAATAAAACTATCGGAATCTTTTTGGGTATAATACATTTCGTGTCCAATTTTTTTATTATAAATATCGCATCCAAAACTAATACAATTATTGTGTATTTTTTTTGTTTTAATATTGTTTTTGTTATTTATAATATAATCTTCAAAAACACTTTTGGAATAATTGTTAAAATCCATAATTAAGTCTTCATAAAATTTATCATTTGGTATCTTAACAGAAGGTTTTCCACCATTTCCAATAATTTCATTAATAAAATCAATTACTTCTTTGTTAATGTTTTTGTTTTTGTCTTTTATTCTCAATATACTTATGTTATTTTTAATACAAAAATTATTTTTTATGGTGTCTCGCTTAACTGTTTCAGTATTAAATCTAAAGTCTTTAATATTATAATGTGTTGGTCCGTCATATTCAATAACACAAAAATGTAAAAATCCATTAATTTGCAAAACCACAAGTATATCTGCAGATAATAGTTTAATATTTGAAACTGGTAAAGTACATTGATGTGTAACAAAAAGTATTTCATTTACTGATTTAGAAAGTTCAACAATTAAATTATATAATAAAATTTCTGGTTTATTACCCAGTCCATTGTAGTCATATGTTTTAACAAATTTATTTGTAAAACTTTTTATTATATTTGTTTTCTTTATTTTTGATATGTCGTTTTGTTTTTCTAAGTACTCAATTATATTATTATTATGTTTATTAAGCATTTGAATTAATTTATTTGTTTCTTCTCTTAAATTTGCATAATCAAAAATTAAAAAACTATCACCATTTATAAAATGAGTTATTGTTTCATCTATTATAATTTCATTAAGTAATTTCGATTGAACCAGTTGTTTTTTCATTATCAACAATATAAAGCTATGTTGTTTGATGTGATTATTATTTTGAATAAATTTATTTGCTTCTTCTTTATATTTTTTAAATTGATTATATATAATGCCAAAATTATAATAAAAAGTTTTATCATCTAATTCTTTCAATATATATAAGTATAAAGTAAACAAAACATTTATTGTTAAAGAATCAAATTGTGAATATTTATTAATTTTATTTTTTATTAAGTTAATCATGTCTTCATCAACCTGATTTTTTGTTGGTGTCATATCTTTGTTAATTAACTTTGATATCTTTGACAGTTTATTTTCTTTTTTATTTATTTTAACAGATATTCTATTGATTTTCTCACGTTTTTCACTTAATTTATTAATTTCTTTGGACCGTATTTCTTCCATTTTAATAAATTCTTCTAAATCGGAATATCGATTATTATTTCCAATATTTTTTTCCATTAATTTATTACATAATAATTATTTATATCATTTAATTGATACACTTTAGTGATAAAATCCGCAAAACCATTTAATAGTTTCCATAAAATAATATTAATTTAATTGATACCCTTTAATGATAAAATCCGCCAAAAACCATTAAATGAAATTAATCAAATGGTTTATTTGGTTAGTTTGAAAAACTAAACGAATCCGATTTTTGATGGAATAATCTAATGGTAACAAACAAATAAATACCACTTTAAATTTCACCATTAAGTTTGAATTATATTTGGACTTAAAAAAATAATTTCTATTTTATAATAATATGCCAAAACAAGTTGACAAATATACTAAAGAAAGACAAGATGTTTTAGATAAAATGTTCACAATACTTGGAATTAATGAAAATTCAAATACTTTCTTATTACACGAATTGGACTCAAATGTTGACAAACAAAATCAAATCCTTCAATTGGAACCAGATATTAAAAAATATTTTATTTGTGGAACATGGAATTGTTTTACAGACCCAAATATTAAACGCAAATATTTATCAATTATTAAAAATACTGTTAAACACATGGGGTTGCAAATAATGATTACTACAAATCTCATTAAAAATGAAGATAATACTTCAAAAAGAAGAAAAGTTTATCATATTGTTAAAAGCTTTATTTAGACTATTCGCGAAAAACCAAATTAAAAATATCTAGTTTTATTATATAATGAAAACAAGTTTAATAAAATTAGAAAACTTTCTTAATCAACACAGATGCGATTCCGATAATAATTGGGAACCTACACATATGTCATATGGTAAACTACAAGGCAAATTTCATATTGATGTCACAGAACAAAATGACTTTATCAAACTATATTCAAAAGCAATTAAAGATGCACATAACTTAAGTATATTAGAAAAACCAAAAGAATATGGTCCATTAGTTATTGATATTGATATCAAACTATTAGAAGAGGAATACGACCATACAAATAATGTCAGACTATATGATGATAAACTTATTAACTCAATTATTAAATTATATACTGATGAATTAAATGGTTATATTGAATCAAATGATAATAAACAATATGATTTCTTTATATTTGAAAAAAATAAACCTACCATTAAAAATAATATTGTTAAAGATGGTTTCCATATTATTATTCCTAAATTGTGTTTAAGCTTTAATGATAAATTTTATATAAGAGAACAAGTTATTAAAAAAGCTAATGAACATCAGTTATTTGATGGGTTTTATGAAACAGCTGATAACATTATTGATAAAGCTGTTATTAAAAGCAATGGATGGTTTTTATATGGTTCCACTAAACCAGATAGAATCGATGATCCATATAAAATTACTAAAGTTTTAAGGTATTTATTTAATGATAATTATTATGAAGATATTACTAATGATATTATAGATGTTAAACTTAAAAGCATCATAAAATATTTATCAATTAATAATGTAGAATTTTATGGTGAAACAAACAGAACCAAATGTAAAACTATTAAAACTGAAACTACAAATAATCCATTTAATAATACACCTTTACATGACTGTAATGATAAACAATTAGTTATTAAACAATTGTTGGATATGTTAAATGATAGTAGAGCAAGAGAATATAATATGTGGCGAAATATTATGTTAATAATAAATAATGAATTGGGTAAAGATGGAATTGATTTGGCTCATAAGTTTTCTAAAAAATCAATGGAACATTATAATGAAAAAAGCGTTAATGAATTTTATTATCGAATTAAGAAAAATGATAGTGGTTTAAAATTACCAACTTTAAAAATGTATGCAAAAGAAGACAACCCTGATGAATATAATAAATTGTTTAAAAATTATGATAATAATGGTATTAATAATAATTTTAATATTTGGAAAATATTAGAAGATATGAACCATTCTGATATGGCAAAATTATACCATAAATTAAATCCCGCAAAATATGTTTATTCAAATACATTAGGTTGGTTTGAATATAATAATTACAACATACTAATTCCATACAATAAATCAATACCAACATCACTATTATCAGACATTACCAACAAACTTCAAGATTTAATAATTTATGAAAGAAATAAACTTAAACCACCAGTTAAAACAAATGATATGTCTAAAGATGAATATGATAAATTAATGGGCTTTTATGATAATTGTATGAAATTAGCTAAAAAAGGTTATATTAATATTGGTAATTCATCATATATTAAAAATATTATTGACTATCTTTCTAATTTATATAATGTTGATAGACTTGACACACTACTAGATGCTAATGATAAATTATTGGCCTTTGATAATAAATTATTTGATTTTCACAATAATTGTTTTAGAAATATTGAACCTACTGACTACATCACTAAAACGACAAAATATAATTTACCTGAAAAATCAAATGACGATTTTAAATTTATAAATAAACTACTTAGTTCCATTTTTGAAAACAATGAAGTTGTTGAATATTGGTTAGCTACTACTGGATTAAGTTTATTTGGTAATAAATTAGAAAGTCTTTACATCCATACTGGATCAGGTGGGAACGGAAAGGGGCTTTTAAGTTCAATATTAGTTAAAGGTCTTGGTGATTACATGTATTGTGCAGATAATACTTTTCTTACTAGTGTTTTTAAATCCGGTCAAGCTAATCCTACATTAGCTAAATGTCAAGGTATTCGCTATCTATTAGTTAGTGAACCTGATGATGGTTCTGATGACGTTAAATTTAATGTTGATTTTATTAAAATGCTTACCGGTGGTGATATTATCACTACAAGAGATTTATTTAAATCAAACATCAGTTATAAACCACAATTTACACCATTTGTTCAATGTAATAACAAACCAAAATTAGGTAAAATTGACAATGGTATTAAAAGAAGATTAAAAATTATTAATTATCCATTAAAATTTGTTGATAATCCAACAAAACAAGCAGAAAGACCTATTGATTACACATTAAAAGAAAAACTAACTAATGGAATTTATAAACAATTTATCCTTTTACTGATTGAAAAAGCAGTTGAATATAAAGATAAAAAACTAATTCAGCCATCAGATGTTGAAAATGAAACTAAAGAATATTTTGATGAAAACGACCCAGTTAAGGGATGGTTACAAGATTACTTTGAAAAAACAGATGATACTAATGATAAAATTTCCGCTTCAGAATTATACACTTATTACTTATCCGATAATAATTATAAAATATCCATAGTTAAATTTTCTGAATATATGAAACTAAATGAAATTGATTTTATTAAACCTAAAAACAAAACTGTATATATTAAAATTAAAAGAAAGATTATTACAAATGAATTTTAAAATTTGTTTTATTTTGGGTTAGGGGTTAGGTTAGGAGGTTAGGGGTTAAAACCTAACTTTTACATATATACATATATATTATTATAAAATATAAAAAGTTAGGTTTTAACCCCTAACCTCCTAACCTAACCCCTAACCCACTTATCTTATTCAATTTATTTTATAGAAATCATTATTAAAATTATATACTAAATTCGGCCTTAATAAAGTTTTCAGAATACATGAAACTTAATGATATTGATATTAAAAAATACTCTGGTTATAAATACTTTGTTAAACTTATTATTAAAAATAATATAAATGAATTAGATATATAAATAATAACATTTGGTGGAGTTTTTGGTGGATTGGTGGGGGTTAAAACCAAAGTTTCCCTTATAAATGGGTTTTTTTGGCAATACACGAAAACTTTGGTTTTAACCCCCACCAATCCACCAAAAACTCCACCAAATATTTAAATCATAAAATAATTAACCTATTTTGATTTATATTATTAATGAAAAAGGATACAAGTTTTTTACAAATATAAAAATTAATGAAAATAATACTGATTTTTAAAAATTATATCTTTGGGTAGGGGGTATTATGATGAATGTGATTTTATTGATTATTAATTTGGTTTTATTTTGTTTTATTTATGGGAGGGTTTGGGAGGGTTTGGGAGAGTTTATGGTATTAAAATTGAATGAAGGGAGAGTTGGGAGGGTTGGGAGGGTTTTTAAATTAATTTAAAAGTTATTATTATTTTAAAAAAATCAAAAATGGTTTTTATAAAACTATATTTTAAACTATACAAACCCTCTAACTCTCCCTTCATTCAATTTTAATACCATAAACTCTCCCAAAAAAACCAGTTAATTTAACTTGGTTTTACTTTTGAAACCAAATAAAAAGGATTTTATTGATTATTACACCTTTTAACATTTCAAACGCCCATTTTATAATAAAATTGAAATATAAATAATCAAAAATATAGTATTTATATTTAAGATGAGTTCAGTTACCGAAGAAATACAACAACTACAATTAAGAATATTAGAATTGGAAAAACAACAAAAAGAAAAAGATGAAATTGATAAAAAAACATCAATAGACCATAATTTTAAGGTCATAAATGATGTATTAACTGAAAAGAAAACTGCGATTAAAAATAATAGATATTCTAAATCAGTTCCATTGGCAAGATATTACGACCAAGAACTCGTTACACATTTAGAAGCCGTTTATAATATTCTACAAATTGTAGATGAAAGATTAAAAAAATTAGAAGAAAAATAATCGGCGTTTGAAATGAAAAAAAGTGTAAAAAACAAGTAAGAAACTGGTTTAATTTATATTATCTTTAATAAAATATACGAGGGACGGGTTGGACGGGTTTAATTTATATTATCTTTAATAAAATATACGAGGGACGGGTTGGACGGGTTGGACGGGTTTTTTAAAATTGACATAATACAACCTATGTTTTTTAAAAAATTAAAAATGGTTTTTTAAAATAACATATTTTAACTTGTAAACCCGTCCAACCCGTATCTTATTTGTTTTTCATATAATAATATTATAAACTTGTACCTTATTTAATTTACATAATTTAATATATGGCTTATGTAGGGTGTGTTGGGTTTATTTCATTTAAAATGAATAAGTGAAGGGTTGTATAGTTTTTGGTATATAAAAATTAATTTTATTAAATATCATTTTTTATTTTTCATAAACAATTTTTTACCCAATAATTTACCAAAAACCCTACATACCCTACATAACCCTACACTTATTCATTTAATTACAATATAAACCCTACACAACCCTACACAACCCTTCACTTATTCATTTTAAATGAAAATAAACCAAACACACCCTACACTTATTTAATTAATATTATCTAACTAATATTATTTAATTGGTATTATTTAATTGGTATTATTTAATTGGTATTTATTAATGATTATGCCCGCCAAAACCATTTAATGGTAACAAATAAATAATTCAAATATTAAGGTAAACCTATTAGCTCCATTAATTTTTTGTAATATTCAAAATTTATTTTTATTACCCTACTTTTGTATTCTTTAAAAGCTTCCAATTTATTTTCCCCATTTAATTTTCCAATATAATTAATTAAATATTTTGATTCTTTTTTTATCATATCAGCTTCATTTTTCATTAAAAGTTCATTGTTTATTTTAACTATCTTTTCTTTTATTTTATCATCTAATTTACCTACTAACATATTTATTGTTCTTAATATGTTCATAAATAATGTTGATTGAGATAAATCATCAGCTTCTTCTAATATATTTATAGCAATTAAATTTCCATCTATTACTTCATCGTGTGGTATATTATCTGGTGAAAAACTAACACATTTGTCATAATCCGACAAAATAAATTCATATTTTGATTTTATTGTTTGGGGTTCTGGTAAATAAGAATATGTTAAGTCTATTTCTTTTGAATGTTTGTTTATTAACACATTACTTAAATGAACATCGCAATGGGTTACTCCTGTTTTACCAAATAAATTAATTTGTGCTAATATCAATTGGCATAATATTAATTTGAACTTTTCAAAAGATATTGTCTTTAGACCCAATAAACTACCGCCATTGTAATATTTTATTATTTCTAAAGTTACCTTGTATTTTGAATCTTTTGCACTACAAAAATATTTATTTTGTAATATTAATGATAAATAATCATTACAAAATACTACACAATATGCATAAACCATATTTGGTAACCCTTTTATCATCATGTTTATGTCACGCAAATTTTTATTTTTACCGTTTGTCACTTTTACTATTACATTTTCTTTTTCTATCATACGACCTAATATTATTTTTTTATTCATACTAATTTCCTGCATTGTATCTAATTGATTTAATGCTTCTAACCATGATTTTGTTGGAATAATATAATTTTTTATTGTATCATCATATGGACACTTTAAATCAGTCATTATATGGAATTAGATAATTATTTATTCTATTTAATAACATTAATTTAATTTGTACCCTTTAATGATAAAATCCGCCAAAACCATTAAATAGTTTCCATAAAATAATTTGAATTCAATTAGTTCCCTTTAATGATAAAATCCGCAAAAACCATTAAATAGTTTCCATAAAATAATTTGAATTCAATTAGTTCCCTTTAATGATAAAATCCGCCAAAACCAGTCAAATAGTTTCCATAAAATAATTTGCATTCAATTAGTACCCTTTAATGATAAAATCCGCCAAAACCAGTCAAATAGTTTCCATAAAATAATTTTAATTTAATTAGTTCCCTTTAATAATAAAATCCGCCAAAACCATTAATTAAAATTAATCAAATGGCAATATTTGGTTAGTTTGAAAAACTAAACGAATCCGATTTTTGATGGGATTATTTAATGGTTAATCCAAATACAAACACCAAAGATTGAAATCAATAATCATTAGCATATACTCTTATATACTAATGGGTATTCGAAGTTTTCTTATCAAATTTGACTCTGTTGAACAGATCAAACACTTTTACAAATATAAAAAATATATTGGATATGTGGTTTCAAATGATATCAACCGCAAATATATTATGGATGAACACAAACTGAATCTATTTAATAGTTCCAAATATGCTTATTCAGACTATGGTGACTTTGAATTGGAATTAATTGGATTCAAGTTTTGGGCTGGAGCTATTTGGGGACTTGTTTCTACTTATACTGTCGGTCAAGAATGTTTTCAATTATACACAGACTTGTTCAAAAATTATGCTACCCGATTAATGCTTATTCCTTCCCACAAAATTATTTATGATGAAATTGAAGGAATTTTTATGTTTAGTACTGATGATATGTCCGAAGCTATTAATATATTCAATAGATTACACTCAAAACACTCCGATGAATTATTAAATTATCATGATATATTTGATGAATATCCTGAATTTTATGACTTAGATTGTGATAATTGTATTAGCTTTGGTAATCCGGATATGTATGAGGTATTCGGCATTGAGACTAAAGCTGATGGTCCCCGTAATTGTTGGTAAAGTTTTCCAATAGTTTTTGTTCATAAAATAGGCCCCCAGGACGTGTTTCTAAATTATATAACTTATATAACTTCATTGTAAATTCTATCCAATGGATTATTAATATAATATTATATAAGTTATAAGTAAATACTATGGAAATAATTTATTACTTATGTATAATTATATAATTTAGTAATATAACATTAATAAAAAATATATTATATACTTACACATTAAAACACATTTTATACACATAATTACACAAATATCCACAAAAAATACACAATAAAATTATATAACTTATATAACTTTTGACACACGCCGGGTGACCAATTTTTTCAGTAGAATTACTCCACTAAAATCTTAATTTATACATATGATTTTTATTATGCTTACTTTAAAGTTGAAAAAAATTAAAAACATTTAAGCGAATACTTAATTTATATTAATATATGTCAACTATTGAAAATAACATTAAGAAGGAATTTAAATGCTTAGAATGTAATAAAAATTATAAAGATAAATCTGGATTATGGTACCACAACAAGAAATATCATGAAAATAAAGTAAGTTCACTAAATCAACCCATAAACAATGTCCAGCCAACTAATAAAACATTTAAATGTAATTTTTGCGACTCTACATATAAACACAAACAATCAAGGTTTAAACACGAAAAAATATGTAACAAAAACAAATCAACTGACAACAAACAATCAGAAATTTATAATAAACAAAATATTATTATCACAAACTTAACAAATGAAATTGAAAGACTTAAAGCTGATTTTAAAATTATACTTAATGGCTCACCACAACCTAATCAAACCAATGAAACTACCCAACCAACCCAAACCAAAAAATCTATACCCATTGCTGTTAAAAGATTAGTATGGAACAAATATATTGGTGAAGATATTGGTAAATCCAAATGTTATTGTTGCAAATTATCACATATCACTCAACTCACTTTTCATTGTGGACATGTTATTGCTGAAAAAAATGGCGGTAATATTGATGTGGATAATTTACGTCCAATATGTCAAAGCTGTAACTCTTCTATGGGCACTCATAATATGGACAATTACATTGCTAAATACTCATTACATAAAACAAATAATATTGAACTATAACAAAAGTTATTGGAAGTCAATTAAATATTATTTTTTACATGAATTTTTTTAGTGAAAGTTTAATGGGGGTTAACATGTTAACTTGTTGTTTACACATTTAACAAAATTACAAATCCACTTAAAAAATCAATTTGTTTTTATATAATAATGACTAACGACAAAGTCTGTAAGAATTGCAACAAATGTATTAATAATAATATTACTAATTTAATGCATTTGTATTTTTGTAATGATAAATATTGTAAATTTAATTTTGAACAAATTTGTTACTTTGCTAATTGTGTTGAACTATTAAATGAACATCTTAAAAACATTAAAAAAACAAATAACATTGATAATATTAAAAATAATGATATACGTTCTGAAATACTTTTTATTAAACAACATTTGGCTTCTATTATCTCTAATATTGATGTCACTGATATTATTACTAATACTATTAAACAAAATATAATGGCAATTAAAGAATCAACTGACGAAAATCAATGTTTGGAACTAATTGTTTTACTGTCATTTTTTCATAAAATACGTATTTATCATTTACGTGATACTAACATCAATTGTTACAAAAGTGTATTTATTAAATTTCTTAAAAAAAATTTTAATGAACAATCTATTCAACAAAGCAAATATAATCTTTTTAGATTTACTAAATTAAATTATTTTTCTGATTTTAAAAATACTATTGATGACGTTTTACATGTTATACCAAAAGATGAATTCGAAAAAATTATCAAATCATGTTATAAAATTATTAAAAACAATAATATTGAACCAGAACAAGCCAATATTCTTTTTAAAAATAAAGCCATTAAAATTATTTTTGATTATAGTTCAGAAACATTTGTTCCACTTGATGTTTATTAATCATCAAATAGTGTGACTGAACTTTACTTATTAATAATTTTATACAAATCATTTTTATTTAAATAAATTTTTTCGAGACAAAGCACATTATGGTTCATTTTTTAGACATAACAGAGAACCTTGCTGTTATGAATGGCTCATTATTTAGACACAATAGCGAAACCTTACTATTATGAATGGCTCATTATTTAAGACACAATTGCGAAACCTTACTATTATGAATTTTGTCTCATAAATATAATCAAATGACACTTTTTTGTGCCATATTGGGCATTGCCTCGAATAAATACTAACATAATAAACAACAACAATTAAGTCGCGGTCTACTATATTTGTCCACTACCTTTTGAGGGGTAGTTTTTATGGAACATATTTTATCGTTTACATTTACTTGACTTTTCGTTTATTTTTTTTTTAAATTGGTTCATTATTTAAGACACAACAGAGAACCTCCTGTTATGAATTTAATCTTTTTAAATTGGTTCATTATTTAAGACACAACAGAGAACCTCCCATTGTGAATTTAATCTTTTTTTAATTGGTTCATTATTTAAGACACAACAGAGAACCTCCCATTGTGAATTTAATCTTTTTTAATAATATCATGAAAATAAACCATAAATACGAACATATTAAGCAACCCAATAAAGTGCGGCCCAATATGTAACTCCACTACCTTTTGAGGGGTAGATTTATAAACATGTTTTGTCTATTGGAAAGTATTTTGGTTTAAATTATATTTACTAATAATTTACTTAAAATTTAAAATTTAAAAACAACAATCATATATTAATTAATTAAACGGGGGGTCAATCCTTTTTACCCTAAACGAGACATAACACGGAGGATCAATCCAGTGGCATGTTAGGTGTGATGGTTGCACGTACATCACTCAGCACAGTCGTACCACGGGGAGTATTTTTTGTCGGATTAATCAAATGAATTAAGTCAATTGATTTAGTCAATTGATTTAGTCAATTGATTTAGTCAAACACGGTATATCGTCCTATCTTTCGAACCGGGATGCAATTTTACACGTTTTCTTTTTAGTAACCAGCAGCTTTACCTGCCTCGGCGTTATCAACGTCATAAACCCATTAATTGTGCCTGATTATTCCCCGTGTTATCACAGACGGGAACTCATGGTCGCCAATTAACTAATCCTATATATTTCAAACTCAAAGGGCGGTACATACATTAAAATTTTCAATTTTTTTTCTATTTAGTTTTTTATAATATATTATATATAAACATGAACGTTTAAGGTAATGTTACATGTGAAGAACACACTATAGTAAATAATAAAGCACAAACAACTTATCAAACTACAAAACGTTTAGAAACTGATGTTATAAAATTAAAAGAATTGGCTAAACCAAATTTTTATAGTTTGAATTATTTTTTGGCATTAAATCGTGTCATTTAAAATAGTCCCCGCTGTAAAACATATACCACATTTATAAATTTTTTTAATTTTGTAAAAGTTATGGTATCGTCTGAGTCAGAGTCTGAGGACAAATTGAATTTCCACTTTTTTTTACTTATATAATTAATGATTTTAAAATAATTATATAAAAATTTTCAAATTTAATGTTTGTTTTGAATTTTAAAGTATGTATGTAAAATCCATACACCCAATCCAAATATTGTGTCAATACATAACACAACCCACGAATATTTGAACTTAACAAATGCCAAAATACTAAATACTAACCAAATAAATCCGTGAATTGGTCTCAAATTGTTCCACCATATTTTTTTTTCACCTAACCATTGTAATTGAGCATCTGCTCTTTCGCTCCCAAAAATATAAATATAAGATATTCCAATTGAACATAACAAATAAAATATACCAATAAAAGGTAATAAATTCATGTTTGAACTTAAAAATGTCATTAATGACCTAGTTCCAATACATCCAAACAAAAACAAAATTTTTCTTAACATTATATTAAGTTAGAATATTGAAATTTAATAAATTATTTTCCAGAATATTTCTCTGGATGTGAAAAACAAGATTCAAATGTACAATCTGATAATATTGTATATGATAATGGCACTATTACATTAGTAAATCAAGAAAAATATAAAGTTTCTTTGTTTACACATACTCCTCAATCCGGTCAATTTGCCATCTCGTTAAATAATGTTGTTCAACAAAACTCTGTTTACAACTCAGAATTTGCTTGTTGTGTTATATCATCCAATGTTCCCAATTCTACCATACAATTAGTAAATAATACAAATATTGTTTCCAGCATAATACAATATGGTGGCAATGGTAATTTAACACCAATTAATGCATATTTACTAATCGAAAAACTTGAATAAAAAATATTAAATTAATAAACTTATTTTATTAATTTAATCTTATTTTTTAAAATCCATTAATTTTTACAATTGTGCTAAATATATCTTTTTCTCTAATTTGAGAATTTGAACAGGTATATCTTTCAATTGATTTGGTAAAAACATCACAATGAGACATTATTTGTTTTTGGTTTTCAAGACTAATATTTGGAATCATAAAATTTATTACAAAAGATTTGGTTAAATTTGGTTGTGGTGTAAGATTAGCATCTGATTTTATTTTATCCTGTGAATATCTTAAAAACTCAAAAACATAATCTCTGATAAATTCATTTTGATTTTTAATTACCAAATAATGTGAGTTATTTGATATCTGAGTTGTTGGTAAATAAACAGTACCTGCACCTAACCCATTTTTTACTATTCCAATCATGTTATTTTTGTCTTCTTCAGATATTTCATTTGATTGTAATAAATTACAAACCAATTCAATTTTAATCATATTATCTGTTGGTATTGTTTGTATTAACGAATTTATTAGACCACTACATAATTCTATTTTTTTATTATTTTCATTTATTAATGTGTTTGTAACTGATAAATATGAGCAAACAGCAGTTTGTTTAGATTTTAATATTATGGGAATTTTAATTTCATTGATTTTTTTAATGTCAAATTGCAACATTTTTCCCTTTGTATATTTTTCAGGGTCTGATTTCAATTTATATTCCAAAAACCACAAACAATAATTTGGTACAATCATTTCCATGGGTTTTTCCTTAAAAAACCAATTGTATTGTTTGAATAGTATTTCATGTGTTATATTATTATTAACAATTCCAATACTTGCTAATCCTTTGTAATTTTTCTCGATTGCAATTAAATTTTCTTCTTGACCAATTCCATTTAAATTTTCTACCTGTTCAAATAATTCTTGAACATCCATAAATAAAATTTTATTATTGGTATTTTTAAGATTTTCACAATATTTATTATAATATAACATAAAACCATTTGGTTCAAATTGTTCAAATTTTATTTCACCTAATTTACTTTCTACTACTTGATTGGATTTTTCGATAATTTTACTAAATTCAACTGATTTTGTTTTTCCATTATTTTCAAAAATCATAATTGAATTTTTAATTGTTGAGGATTGTGATTTTAAATCACGAGTTATTTTACTACCCCAATATAAACTTTCATCTATTTGGATTATTTTTTTAACATTAAAGTTATTTAATAAATATTCTCTTGTTTCTACAGGTTGAATTGAATCACTGAATAACAATGAGTCTGGAACAATTAATATCCCTCTGCCGTTTTTATTAAGTGATGTCATAACTAATTGTAATAATAATGGTTCTGCTTTTGTTCCTCTTAGTTTTAATTTTTTAATTTTTTGGCAACAACTTGCATGAATAACATTATGTATTCCATGAGGCATATCCAAAAAAATTAAATCATACATACTAGAACCATTTATTCCAATATCATTAATTAATGGGTCATTTGTGCTAACGTTGGCTTCGAGTGTTTCACCGAATTTTAATAGGTTTGTTATTAAGAAAAAAGTTTTATATAAATTATTTGATTGTAACCCATATAATCTTTTATTCAAACTTTCTTTTTGTTTCTTTATTTCATTTGCTTCTATAATCGCGCTATAAAATGAATTAATTTTACAGTTTGCATCTAATATTCTATCTGTTTGCTGAATATTTGCAAGTTTAACAACCCAATTTACTAAATTTTGATTATTATAATACTTTACATAATCTTTTACTACACTTAAATTTTCATTATTTAAATGTGCAATAAAACAATCATCTACCAAACTTCCAATATTAATACTAGACATATCTAATTTTAATGTAAAATTTACTAACCTAACTAATAATTGCTGATTTTCTTCAAAATCAAAATCAAAAATACCATATTTACTATTAATTTGTTTCCTAACTTTTTCAAGAATTTCGTTAAACAATTCTTCTTTTTCTAAGACTAAATTATTTATTAAATCTTGTGTACTTATTATTTTATTGAATATTTTAGTTTTAAAAACAGATATAAAAAACAAAACATAATGTATTGATTTGGACCCAATAATACCGTACGTATTTGTAATATCGTTATATTCTGAAATAATTGATACTGTCATAAGATTTATTATATAATAATAACATATTTTTTAAATATATTTTAAATAAATTTTAAAAAATATACGTTTAAAAACTATTCTGTTTCATATAGCCCTTTTTCATAATCTGATATAAAACATTTTAATGAATCTGTTAATCTATCATCTTGTGTTGCCATATAAAAAATGTAATTGGAATCAAAACTTACATAATACATTTTTTTTAATTTTTTAATAACACCAATCCATTTGTTTTCATTGTTTTTATATATTTTTACCAATAAACCACCAGATCTAAGCTTTTTATCAAATCTATTAATATATTTCATTGACCCTCGCAATGTTAATAAAGAAAATTCTTCTACTGTTTCTATGTATTTAAAATGTTTTAAATCTGTTGAATATGTATTAATTAATGTGTTAATGTAATCGTTTGGTTTAACAGCATCAACATATTCATCTATTTCTTTTAGTCTATCTGACAAATTGGCTTTTAAAATACTTTTATCAACCATTCTTAACTTATTTGAGAATATTTTTTTAAATATTTAATGAACCAAGTCTTAAATTGTTTATTGTTTCTATTGTGGTTTTCATAACAGAAACATATGTTTTTGTTGTGTGACCATGTAATGAATTATCCCAAATAAATAATTTGGTTAATAGTTTGTATTGGTCATTTTTTAAATAGA
>Ga0194118_10003045_pt1 | contig 20076 bp, 16 predicted proteins | sample TA2MahsurfametaG_2_FD_148662 | JGI IMG/M metagenome (GOLD analysis project Ga0194118, IMG submission 148662) | Freshwater microbial communities from Lake Tanganyika, Tanzania - TA2015013 Mahale N5 surface | ecosystem: Environmental > Aquatic > Freshwater > Lake | place: Tanzania: Lake...
CAGTAGAACTCGCAACTTTGACTTCTCTCGTTCGATAGCAAAAACTGGGGGCGGGAATTCCAGACTTAAGTACTCGCGTAGCCGGTCAACGGCTGCTGCGATACCAAACGAGGCACTTACGGCCTTCGCGGTACTAATCGCTTTTTTTCTAACAGCAGGGTTTTCTATGGCACGTCGAACCACCTCAACTACTTGGGTTTCGTTATTTGCAAAAAGGGGGTAATCGCTGCCGAATAGTTCTTCATGCATTGGGGTGCGATTTAGAATTGGGGGTACTCCTAAAAGTCCAAATTCCAAAACCTTCGTTGACAGTTCAAGACTCGAATCAAGTGACGGGTCGCGCCACGAGAGGCCGAAGTGCATGGTTGCGGCTAAACGCATGGCCTCCTCTCGGCCCATACCGCCGTGCCAAACCACTCCCTTGGTCGACTCGAGTGCCTTACGCATCCTGCTGGCAAAGTCGGGGTCGCTTCGATCATCGTGAATCTTGTCGCCAACCATGTGAAGTTCGACCTCAAGGCTCTTACGTCTGAAAGCCGCCGGCAATGCCGTCATCGATTCGGTATTCCAACGAGGCGCGAACTTGCCGAGATAGACCAAGCGCCACGGCTTTTCGTTCTTCGGGCGCTCTACTCGGGTAAGAGCACCTTCACTTTCGTCTGCCCAAATGGGGACAACCGGTGGCCACAGGCGGCACTTACCTTTGGCGTTGATGATTTGTGATTCCAAGAAAGAACGAAGATCTTCAGTCTGACACAGCAGAAGCTGTGAATGCTGTGCTATCAACCCAATTTGTTTGACTTCTTCGTCGGTTAGCTCACTCAATGACTGCGGGATGTCAGTTAGATAGCACCATATTCGCCCATTGAAATGCCGCTCCCGAACCAGAATCTCTGAGAGCCGCCTGCCCCGAACGACAATGAAGTCAAAAGGCTCGCGTTCGTCCATTTCAATCAAAACTCGAACGGCTTCTTTCGGTGACATGGAATCTGCCCGCCCACTCGTTAATCCAGAGCCAAAGGCATCTATAACTTTTAAGTCGTTTATTAAATGCAGCGGTGCAACTAGTCGATCGTTGACGACCCTTGACTTAAGTACAAAAGTCGTCTCAACACCTGCTTGCGCCATTGCTTCTGCCATCGAGGTAGCCCAAATCGCAGAACCATCAATGAGGTTGAGGTTTACGTCGCCATAGAGCAAGCCCCTCACCTAAGCGAGCGCCCATCTCTTAATTAGTTTGTTCACGCAAGTCGAGAGTTTCTTAGCGTTTTGCAGCTGAATTGGTGAATCAATTGCGGCTTCAATCGCTCGCCAGTCCCCCGCAGTTTCGTCGAATTTCACAAAGACCGACGGGATTCCGAGCCCTCTAGCTCGTTCGATGCCGCGAAGCAGGGCCCGCTCTTTTTCCAGACCACTTGGCGAACCCAAGTAACACCACGGCTCATTGGGGCTTGCTGCGTCGCAAGCTATCAACAGCATCGCTGGTCTTGCCGATTCCAGCTTCGCAATCAGATCATGCGGGTAAAGACAAACCACCGCGTACGACTCGGCAAGTTCTTCGCAGTCTTTAGAGCTGCCAACCAACCCGACTAAGAACTCGTTTTCTAGACCATAGGTGACGTAATTCCCAAGAATCTGCTCTCCGTTAAGAGCGCCGACCAAGGCAATGGCGTCACGCTGGCGGTTGGTGTTTCGCCGATTTCGCCATATCTTGTAAAGCTTGGGCAACGCTTGTAACGCACCCTTAGGGCTTCGACCTGCCCCTACGACCACATCACCCACGCGCCATGTAGCTGATCTCTCCAGGTGATCGAGACGACTAAGCCCTGCGTGCATTCGAGACTTTGTCGTCTCAAGTTCACGCTCTAGGGCAGCATTGACTTCTCGCAACTTGGCCGCCGTCACTTCTGAGCCAAAGGCTCGTAAAAGCGCGTGGTTTTCGTTTTCGGCCTCGACTAGTGCTTCAGCAAACCCTGCTGCACAAGCTTGACTGACTAACGACCCCAGTTCTTTAGCATCGAGTGCCCTTTTGGGCTTCACTCTCTCTAAGTAGATTGCTAAACGCATGTCCGAATAAGCCAAAACCGAGGCAGCCAGATAGTTGAAGTCGGCTTTCGTCAGTTTCTTCATCGTCTCGGGGGCTAAGAACTCCAAAGGGTCACCGGCCACTAACAACAACACACGGGTGCTCACCAGAAGAGACGTGGCCTCTCTTACAAATTGCGAGACATCCGTAAACGGCGGTGGCCCTACCACTGCTATAACTACATCGTTACCCGTTGCGGCTTCGGTAAGCAACTCGGTTTGAGGCAGCAATGGTGCCAGGTTGATCGCATTGACAGACGTCTGTACACCCCTCTGGCCCGTTAGACCCAGCTCACTCCAAAAGTCATTGAGACTGCGCATTAACCCTTTAACAACCAGTCTCGTAAGACATTGGCAATTCGCGGGCCCGACTGACCGTCCCAAAGGTCTGGTATCGCATTGCTCGAAGCGCCACCGACAAGCACTTCGGCCAGATTCTTTTCGAAATTAGAGTCGTTAACTAGGCGGTTGGTTCCGTGTGAGATGGTCACGGGTCTCTCGGTCGTGGCTCGTAACGTCAAGCACGCAACGCCTAAAACTGTCGTCTCTTCTTGTATTCCACCAGAGTCGGTGATCACGGCTTTAGCGCCACTGACTAACGAGATGAAATCTAGGTAACCCAGGGGCTCGATGACGGTGAGGTTACTTACCTTTTCGAGGCCTGCCTTTTTCAGAGCGGATCTACCCCGCGGGTGCAGCGGCAGAACTACCGGTAGCTGTTCGGCTGCTGCTTTCAGTATTGCCACCGCTTTCGAAGCTGAAACCTCATCATCGACATTGCTAGGCCTGTGCAGCGTTGCCACTAGGTAAGGGGTGCCCAAGTTCAACCGCGCCAAAACTGAATCCGCGTTAAGCCGGGGCTTGACCTTTAGCAAGGTGTCGATCATGGTGTTGCCAACCATGTGTATCTCACGTTTTGACAGACCCTCTACGTGCAAGTTTTCGACCGCATCTGCGCTGGTTGCGAAGAGCAGGTCAGAAATCTGATCGGTTAGGCGCCTATTGATCTCTTCGGGCATCGCCATATCCCCGCTGCGTAGACCCGCTTCGACATGTGCCACCGGTATGTGCAATTTCGCAGCCACAAGTGCCCCAGCCAGTGTGGAATTGACGTCTCCATAAACGACCAAGACATCCGGGCGCTGGGTCGAAAGGTAATCCTCTAACCCCACCATCACTGCGGCTGTCTGTTTCGCATGAGTTCCCGAACCGACGCTTAAGTTCACGTCTGGCTGCGGCAAATCCAAGTCTGCGAAGAAAGAATCACTCAAGCGATCGTCATAATGCTGGCCCGTGTGAATCAAGGTTTGCGCAATGCCGAGCTCGGCGAGGGCCCGGTGCACCGGCGCAAGCTTCGGGAAGTTTGGTCGGGCACCAGCTACATGAACTACTTGAGAACCCAACTGCAACCCTTCTTATCGGTCGTTAGTTCACCGACGCCACTACGACCTGCTTGTTGCCTAATATCGCATCAGTGACCCGAACACTACAAAACACGGGGCTTCTTCTCGGCGTATTAAAGCTTCGCAGGCGATTGCAGCCGGTGCGCACAATGGCATTGCTTTATTCGCGGTTACCACCGACGCTTCAGAGAATCTTCAACCTGCGCGCGAGAAAGCGGGTTCTAACCGCAATCGGCTTGGGAGATTTTTCTGTGGCGCGCCGCCTCATGGCCGAACGAACTTGGCCCACAGATGACTTAAGTATTTTCGACGGAGCCCTTGCCCTAGCCCTCGGAGACTTAAGAATGGCTGCGAGCGCTAAGGCAAGCAGGGGTGGTCTGCTTAACAAGATCTCAGCGGCAGCAAAAGAAGAACGCGATTTTCTTTTAGATGTTGCTGCCAACCCTAAAGATCAGGTGCTAGCTGGCGTATCGGTGCAACAACCGGCGAAAAACTCGGTGCGTGATGGTTGTGTCCTTCATGTTTTAGGAACCTCACTGCCTTTCAACGCCGCCGGCTACAACATGCGAACCCAACAACTACTAAGCGCGATTGCTCACGAGGGTGTAAAAACCGCTGCCGCGACTCGGTTGCTCTACCCGGTAGATCGAATGGCCATCAAGGCTCGAGGTCTCGATCAGGTGGGGGCGGTCGAATATCTGCGTCTACTGCCGAAACGCGTGCCAAGAACTCGAGATGACTTTCAAAAGACCTGGGGACAAGAACTCGCAAACGTCGCGCAGTCAAAGGGAGCTCGACTACTACACGCAACGACCGATTTTCCTAACGGGGTGGCAGCGCTATCGGCGGCCCAGCTTCTAGGCCTGCCCGTCGTTTACGAAGTTCGGGGCTTTCTCGAGGAATCTGCTCAGGTTCGAATCGAACAAAGCGAGTCACCAGATTCGAGGCCAGATATCAATGGCGCGAATGAAAGGTACGAGCTCTCGCGTGCTGCCGAGACCTCTGTCATGCAAGAAGTAAACGCTGTAACGACCCTCTCGTTGAGCATGAAAGACGAAATCAGCGCGCGCGGAATACCCGAAGCAAAGATCCATGTAATGCCAAATGCAGTTCCGGCCGAATGGCTTGACATCAAGACCGACCATGAGAGTGTGCGATCAAGCCTGGGTTTAGCGCCCGATGAATTCTTAGTCGGTCTATTTACGACCTTTAGCGCGCATGAGGGGGTGCCGACTTTGCTCGATGCGATAGTAAACCTAAAAAACCTAAAGGTTCGCGTTAAGTGCCTTTTGATTGGCGACGGCCCAACACTAGAGAGTGCTAAAAGTTTGACCGAAAAATATGGACTATCTAACGATGTGATCTTCTTAGGCCGATTGCCCCAACTTGAACTGCCCAGGTACTACCAGGCCCTTGATCTATTCGTGCTGCCAAGGGTCAACGCCCGAGTCACACAGTTGGTAACGCCTTTGAAGCCGTTGGAAGCGATGGCACTGGGTACTCCCGTGGTTGGCAGTTCCGTCGGGGGAATCAAAGAGATAGTCGAACACGCAGTGACTGGTGAATTGTTTAAACCAGAAGACGCAGTTGATTGCGCTGAAGTCATCCAGTCGCTTTTGTATGATTCAGCGCGTCGCGAACGTCTGGCAGAGGCAGCACGCGAATGGGTCGCAGCTAACCGAACTTGGACGGGTATCGCCAAGCGATACGTGAAGCTCTACCAAGAATTAGGAGCAATCTGACATGACGGCCAGTAGCGGGCGCGTAGATCTAGTGGTGATCGGCCTGGGGTACGTCGGGCTGCCACTGGTATGTGAGGCCATCAAGTCGGGGCTAAGCGTTCAAGGCCTAGACATTTCGCAGACAGTTGTCGATCAACTAAACGCTGGGCAAAGCCACGTAGACGACATCTCAAATGAAGAGCTAAGTCAAGCCCTAAGTAGGGGTTTTCAGGCTACGACTAATGACTCCATACTCGAGAATGCCGACGCCGTCATCATTTGCGTACCTACACCCCTCTCGGTCGACGGTGGCCCAGACTTAACCTCAGTTGAACAGGCTGCCGAAAAAGTGGCCAAGCATGTCCATGCGGATCAGCTAGTCGTACTTGAATCAACAACCTGGCCAGGAACCACAGAAGAAGTGGTAGTTCCCATACTCGAGAAAGCCAGCGGGCTATCAGCGGGTAACGATTTCTTCGTAGCGTTCTCACCGGAACGTATTGACCCTGGTAACTCAAAATGGAATGTCAAGAACACGCCAAAGATCGTCGGCGGCGTCAATGAACGAAGCACCATCGCCGCGGGCGCTCTTTATGGCAAGTTCATCGACACCATCGTCATAGCCAAGGGAACCCGTGAGGCTGAGACCGCCAAACTCTTAGAAAACACTTACCGGCACGTGAACATCGCTCTCGTCAATGAGATGGCGAAGTTCTGCCACGACCTTGGCATCGATTTGTGGGATGTGATTCGGCTTGCTGCGACGAAACCTTTTGGATTCCAAGCCTTTTACCCGGGGCCCGGTGTGGGTGGGCACTGCATCCCGATTGACCCAAGCTATTTGGGTTACCGCGTCAAAGCATCACTCGGGTACCCATTCCGCTTTGTCGAACTCGCACAAGAAATCAACGCCAGCATGCCAAATTACGTAGTAGGTCGAATCCAAGATCTACTAAATGCCAGTGGGAAGCCCCTAAAGGGCGCCAAGGTCTTGTTGCTCGGCGTCACCTACAAGCCTGATATTGCAGATCAACGTGAATCCCCAGCCGTGCCGATTGCTATTGGCCTCGATCAATTGGGTGCCGAGGTGAGTTTTCATGACCCCTTAGTTGAGAAATGGTTAGTAGAAGGCGAGACCCGTGCACGCGTGCATGATGTTGCAAATGCCGTCAAAAGTGCCGACATCGTCGTTCTGTTACAGAATCATTCCACCTACCTGGCCGACGACCTTGCTGCCCACAGTCAAGCCTTCTTAGACACCCGCGGCGTCACCACATCAGATGACTCGCAGCGGCTCTAGTTCGACTGCTGCTGAATACGCGGTCGCTCACGGGCTAAAGCCCACGGGCTTACGCCCCTCTTTTTGGCATTACCTAAAAGGGATCTGGCAGCGACGTTCGTTCATTTCCGCATTCGCCTGGGCCAAAGTCGAAAGCGCCAACGCAGAATCAAGACTGGGTCAGTTTTGGCAACTGATCAACCCTTTATTCAGCGCCGCCATCTACTACTTCATTTTTGGGGTGTTACTACAAACCAGCCGCGGTATCGAGAACTTCGTCGCTTACCTCGTGGTGGGGGTCTTCTTATTTACGCTGATTCAGCGCTCTATATCAGCGGGTGCATCATCGATTCGCTCCAACATCGGTTTGGTACGTGCATTGCACTTTCCACGAGCGATACTCCCGATTTCGGCAGTGCTTGAACAGTTGATCGCTTTTGGAGCTTCTTTATTCATAATGATTCCGGTCTTGCTATTGACGGGTGAACCGATCACGTGGTCTTGGCTGCTTTTCTTCCCGGCCGTGTTGATCGTGGTGACCTTCTGCATGGGGGCTTCGCTTTTGTTTGCACGCCTAGCGGCCAACACCAAAGACGTTTCACAGATCTTGCCGTTCGGCCTTCGCGCCTGGATGTACGCCAGTGGCGTGTTCTATAGCGTCGACCGCTTCACCGCTGGATTTCCAGAGTGGGTAACGACGGTGCTAAACCTCAACCCCGGTGCGATCTTTCTTCAGATTACCCGTGATGCGCTACTCGAGTCGTATTCCGCCCCAGCAATCGTGTGGGTCTGGGCTGCCGGGTGGGCTGTCGGGTCTTTCGTTATCGGCTTCTTGGTGTTTTGGTCAGACGAGGCTGCTTATGGCCAAAGCTAAGGCGAGCGTTGTAACCAAAGTGGACTTAAACCCCACCGTCGTAGTCGACGACGTTCATGTGACTTACCGCGTTCGTGGTTCGGGCCGCAGCGCTTCTCTTCGTCGACTTCTTGGCAAAGGCAAATCAATCAAAGAGGTGCATGCTGTGCGAGGGATCTCTTTCACCGCGAATCACGGTGAGGCGATCGGCTTGGTCGGGCGCAACGGTTCTGGTAAGTCAACCTTGCTGCGGGTGATCGCCGGGCTGCTGCCCCCCACCCGAGGCACAGTCTTCACCGACGCTCAGCCGTCTTTACTTGGCGTCAACGCCGCGTTGGTTGGTGGTTTGACAGGCACGCGCAACATAGAACTTGGATGCCTGGCCTTAGGCATGTCCAAGAAAGAGGTCGCAAAAAGATTCGATTCAATCGTGCAGTTCAGCGGGCTAGGTGAGTTCATAGACATGCCAATGAATGCTTACTCGTCTGGTATGGGTGCGAGGCTCAGATTCGCCATCGCCGCTTCAATCTCGCACGACATACTGCTGATAGATGAGGCGCTAGCGACTGGTGACGCCGAGTTTCGTGCCCGAAGTGAAGAAAGGATCCAACAATTGCGAGAGCAAGCAGGAACCGTGATTTTGGTGAGTCACTCATTAGGGTCAATTTTGCAAACCTGTGATCGCACGATCTGGATCGACAAAGGACAAATTCAAATGGACGGGCCAACCAAAGAAGTCGTTACCAAATACGACGAGTGGGCCAAGGCCCACGGTGTTGGTAAGGCTCGGCGAGATCGCGCAGCACTCGATTAGAGGTCTGTAAAGCTTGAAGGTGTTAGTCGTCACCACGGTTCACAACCCCTACGACGCTCGCATAACCAAGCGCCAAATTGAGGCTCTGCTACAGGCAGGTCACGAAGTAACACTGATCGCGCCCTTCAAAGACTTCAAGGCGAACCCGCCCAAGGGGGTTCGTGGCATCAACGTCGCACGAAGTACGGGGCGCCATCGCGTCAAGTCTCTATTGCAAGTGCGCGCCCTGTTGAAGTCACATGCCCCCGAAAATGACGTCGTCTTGCTACATGACCCGGAATTGCTAAGTGCCATCAACCAAATTGGTGAAACACCCGTGGTCTTTGACGTTCATGAAGACACTCGGGCAGCGCTTTCAATGAAACCGTGGCTGCCCGACTATCTAGGCGATGCGGCCCGTTCGCTAGTCGATCGTCTTGAGAAGAGAGCAGACGAACGAGCCACGGTGATTCTGGCTGAAACCTCGTATCAAAGCCGCTTCTCGCCAGATTCAGTCGTGGTTCCAAATTCCACCTGGGTGCCCAAAAAAGTATCTAAACCTGGCGTAAAGAAGGTCGTCTACTTAGGCTCGCTCACATACGCCCGCGGGGCTAGCACGTTGATCGCAGTTGCCGGCTCATTGAAGGGCCTCTCGATTGAGGTAGACGTGATCGGCAGCGCTGACGCGCGCACCGCCGCGCTTTTGCAAAAAGCCGCCAAACGAGGTGATCTCACTTGGCACGATTTTGTACCTAATGACGAGGCGCTACTCATGCTTGAGGGTGCCTTAGCCGGCCTGTCCTTGTTACGAGATGAGGCAAACTATCGATATTCATTACCTACGAAAATCGTTGAGTACATGGCGCATGGAGTTCCTGTTATCACCACCCCACTACCTGTTGCCCGTGATGTGGTGACCAAGGCTGGAGCAGGCGAGGTTGTGCCGTTTGACGACCCTGTTGCCGTGGTCAAGGCGATTACCCGACTTCGCGATGACAAATCTTGGCGCGAGCGATGCGGCAAGAGCGGGCACGCTTATGCGATGAGTTCGCTTAACTGGCAGCATGACTCTGTCAAGTTTGTTAAGACTCTCGAGAAAGCCGCCTCGGGCTGGTAATGAAACCAACCCCCCAAGCCAGGTGCATCGTTAGCAGGGCCAATGGGGTTGCCAACTTCACTCGCCAGGCGACTTTGCGAGAGATATAAAGGCCAGCAAAGACCTCACTAATTAAATAAAACGCCCAGCACATGAGCCCGAGCCATAAAAGCGGGCGTACCCACAAACCGGCCAACATAAGAGCCGTTGCCGAAATAAGGGCGCCTACCAACAGAGGGGCTGTTAGGTAGCGCAACGATCGGGTTTCAGGGTATCTGCGCATTAGCGCCCGACGCCATGTGCCGTATTCAAAGTATTGGCGTGCCAAGGCGAGCACGTTGGGTCTAGGGCGGTATTTGACTTCTAACTTAGGTGTAAACCAAACAAGCCCCCCGGTTGTTCTCAATCGGTGGTTGAGCTCCCAGTCTTGCGCTCGCTTGAATTTGGAATCGAATCCTCCGACGCGCTCAAGTGCGCTTCTTCTAAAGCAACCGAGATAAACCGATGAAGATGGGCCTGCACCACCCCCTATGTGATACGCCGCGTTGCCAACCCCGATTGGTGAAGTCATAGCCAGTGCAGTCGCCTTTTCCCAAGTGGTGACACCTGACGCTGCCATTACGCCACCAACGTTGTCGGCACCTGTTCGATGAAGTTCAAGGACTGCATTGCGAATGTAATCGGGTGCTAACTCACCATGGGCATCAACCCGAATAACTATCGGGTGAGAGCTCGCTTGTAGTGCCGCATTCAGCGCGTCCGCGGTCTGACCGGTCGGGTTTTCCACTAGCACGATGCGTGAGTCCTGATCGCGCAACTGTTTGGCAATTGCGTTGGTGCGGTCACTCGAGGGCCCCAAGCCCAAGATCACTTCGATTTCCCCGTCATGGACTTGGCTCAACACTGACGTGACTGCCGCAGCTAAGTGACGCTCTTCATTCAAAACAGGCATGATGACGGTCACGTTCGACGTAGGTTCGACCGATGTATCGCTAACTAACGGGGTCACCATCAATCACCGACGTTACCTAGTCAGGCCCCTATGGTTGGCCGGGTGAACTCCACCGTTAAGGGTGCGTCTTTGCGACTCGGGGTCATTGGAACCGGCTACTTAGGCGCAGTACACGCGGCTTGTATGGCAGATCTTGGTCACGAGGTCATCGGGTTAGACACCGACCAAGAGCGCGTAAACAGTTTGAATCGCGGAGTAGCGCCCATTTATGAGCCTGGGCTAGACGACCTACTCAAGAAAACTCTCGCGACCGGGCGATTGAGATTCACTTCTGACGTAGTAGAGACGGCCAAAGGTGCCGACATTCACTTCATTTGTGTAGGAACCCCTCAAAAAGAAGGGTCGAATGCCGCCGACCTCACTTACGTCTGGTCGGCGGTGGAACACCTGAGCCCCCACCTAAGCGATGGTGCTTTGGTGGTGGGTAAGTCGACCGTACCCGTAGGTACTGCAGAAGAGGTTGCCAAACGAGTCGCACAGTTGTCGCCACCAGGCACGAACGTAGAAGTCGCCTGGAACCCCGAGTTCTTACGCGAGGGCTTTGCGATCGCAGACACCGTTAGCCCCGATCGATTAGTTATCGGCGTGCGAAGCACCGAGGCAGAAAAACGTCTGCGAGAGGTTTACCGGGTGATCCTTGAAAAAGGAACGCCAATGGTTGTAACGGACTTTGCAACGGCTGAATTGGTCAAAGTAGCCGCAAACGCCTTCTTGGCTACCAAAATCTCTTTCATCAACGCCATGGCCGAAATATGCGAGGTCACTGGAGCCAACGTCACCGAATTAGCAAACGCAATCGGTCAAGATCCCCGAATAGGGTCACGATTCTTGCGCGCAGGGATCGGTTTTGGTGGTGGCTGTCTGCCTAAAGACATACGTGCCTTCATGGCTCGAGCCGAAGAGTTAGGACTAGCCGAGTCACTGGCTTTCTTGACCGAAGTGGACGCAATCAATCAAAGAAGGCGCGACACCGCCACCAAGTACGTGACCGACATGCTTGAAAACAGGGTTGAGGGTTCGGTCGTGGCAGTCCTGGGTGCAGCCTTCAAACCCGACAGCGACGACGTGCGTGATTCACCCGCGCTATTTGTGGCTGACAAACTAAGAGCGAGGGGCGCGACCGTTCGCGTTCACGACCCCAGGGCTCAACACAACGCGAAGCGCAATTACCCCCAGCTCGAATACCCCCCTAGCGTCGAAGAGACTGTGGTTGGTGCGGACATCGTCTTGCACATGACCGAATGGGCCGAGTACCGAAATTTGAATCCAACTGAGATTTCTAAGTTGGTTCGCCACAAGCGAATATTCGACGGTCGAAACGAGCTAGATCTCAAGCAGTGGCAGTCGGCCGGGTGGGCCACTAAATCGCTAGGACGACCTCAATAACTTTTTGAGTTTTCGCTGCATTCGTCGCACTGTTAGGTAAGACTCAGGGGGCGCAAACTCGAAAACTTTTTGTAAGGCCAAATACGTCGCGTCTGACACTTCACTTGCTGTCGGATCCTTCGGGGCCTTCGTGAATTCGCTAAGTAATTCGTCCAACGACCCAACGATTGAAGCGCCCGTATTCGAGAGCTCATCTACGTCGAACTTTGACCAGCCCGACACAGATGACCGATCTTGTTCGGGCACGGCCAGGTTGGGGCCTCGTTCAGGTCGCGTGTGAAAACCCTCTCGAACGATCATGAATCGAAGCCGGCGCCGAGCCAAATCTGGCATCTTGGTCGAGAGCATGGCGCGATTTACAGCCGCTAACGCAAAGGCTTCAGGCGCCGTGATTCCGATGTTGGCCTCAGCCTGAGAAAGCTTCGGTGCCTCAGTTGGCAGCACCTCGCTAAGCCCGCAAGCCTCGGCGAACCTCTGCCATAACAGATTTGGTGAACCACCTGCAGCGACGGTCACCACAGTTATCGAGCCTCCGGTCAGTTTTTGCCAGCGACGAACCAGACCGCTGATCAAATACGCACGCCAGAACCCGCGCATCAAATCGCCCTCGTAGCCCTCAGCGGCCCCTGCCTCGCCCTCGCCCTTTACGAATTCATCTGCGATCCGTCGCAGGTAGCGCTGATAACTCTCGCCGCGTCCATTTCGCACATGCTGCTGCCAAGACGAAGGGATGATGCGCTCTAGAGATCGAGCAGTTATCACGACTTCAATTGGCGCCTGCAACGAATCAACGATCTTACGTGCGTCTTTGGTGCGCAACGTAGAGAGGGCTTCGGCCGAAAGAAGTACGGGGCCATCCCAAGATTGAACTTCGCGCGACATACGGTTCCAAGCGACTTTGAGTCGCTCAGTTCTTGGTTCACTAACCCAAGAGAATCCGCCCGGCGCTCCGCCGTACATGGGTGCCTCTTGGTTGTAAGAACGCTCCCGTCGTGCCCAACGCATCGGGTACAACCACCCAGCCGATTCGAGTCGGTTCACCTGAGTTCGCATAGCTTGCTGCAAAAAAGTAGAGCCTGATTTCTGAGTGCCGATGTGTAGAACGATTCGATTTGCCACAGCCCGCGTAGAATCGCACAAAACTGCCCGGTTTTTCACGAAAGCAACTCGACCCAGGAGTCTCTATCTCGGTAAAACAGGCCAGCCATGATCAAGTGCTAGACGCCCTGGAATCAGAGGCAATCGCAATCTTTCGTGAGGCGGCAGCCGCCTTTCGCTCGCCGGTGCTGCTTTATTCGATCGGAAAAGATTCTTCAGTACTGCTACACGTCGCCTTGAAGGCTTTCGCGCCAGCCCCGTTGCCTTTTCCGATCTTGCACATCGATACTGGCTGGAAGTTTCGCGAAATGATCACGTTTCGCGATCGCATAGCCAGCACCTTGGGCCTTGAGTTGATCGTCGGTCAAAACGAGGCGGCTATTGCAGAGGGTGTTAACCCCTTCACCCACGGCGCCCAAGAACACACTCGCCTGCTAAAGACGTTGCCGCTTAGAAACACTCTCGATAAAGGAGGGTTCGATGCGGCCATAGGCGGCGCGCGTCGAGACGAAGAGCGCAGCCGTGCGAAAGAAAGAATTTTTAGTCTGCGTGAAGAAGGGCACCGTTGGGAACCGAGAAATCAGCGGCCCGAGTTATGGCGCTCACCAAACACCAAATTGGTCGAGGGGCAAACCATGCGAGTCTTTCCACTCTCAGACTGGACTGAAATAGACATATGGCGCTACATCAGGCGAGAAAAAATCGAAATAGTTGACCTTTACTTCGCTCGCCGGCGTCCCGTCGTTGAAAAAGATGGTGCGTTGCTTATGGTCGACGACGACCGAATGCCGATAGCCAAAGGCGACGTAATTCAAACGAAAAGTGTGCGATTTAGAACCCTTGGTTGCTACCCTCTCACCGCCGCAATCGAGTCAACTGCTTCAACATTGGATGAACTGATAGCCGAAATGGAACAAACCAAATTAAGTGAGCGAGCCGGAAGGCTCATTGACGGGTCTCGGTCAGAGTCAATGGAAACAAAAAAGCAAGAGGGTTACTTCTAGGGTGAGCGTTCTGCTACGAGTGGTTGCCTGCGGGTCAGTAGATGACGGCAAGTCCACACTGATCGGACGTTTACTAGTCGAAACCGATTCAGTGCCCCTAGACACTTTGGAACAAGCCAAGTTTTCAAGAGAAGCCGGTTCAACGATTCCTCTAGGTGAGATCGACTACTCGTTGCTCACCGACGGTCTGCAAGCAGAACGCGAACAAGGAATCACTATTGACGTCGCCTACAGGCAGTTCGAACTTCCCTCTGGCAAGCGGGTGATCGTTGCAGACGCACCAGGCCACGAGCAATACACCCGCAATATGGCAGTGGCAGCTTCACGTTCTGATTTAGCAATTCTGTTGATAGACGCCGCCCGAGGCGTATCGAAACAGACGCACCGTCATCTAACCGTCTGCGCGCTAATGGGTGTCAAAGATGTCGTCTTCGCAATCAACAAATTGGACGTGTTGGGTTATGACAAAGACGCCTTCGATCGAATCGTCGATCAGGCGACTGTGACTGCGAATCGAATGGGTGTCGAGCGAATCACTGCCGTGCCGGTTTCGGCACTAAATGGCGTAAACGTCACCGCTCGAAGTTCGCAAACGCCCTGGTACCTCGGCCCGACAGTGCTAGAGGCGCTAGTGGCTTTTGAACCGGTAACAGCAAATGTCGAGACGCGCTTGCCCGTGCAAATGGTTCTTCGCACCGAGCAATCTCGCGTTTACGCAGGAACCCTGGTTAGTGGCGCAGTGCACCTCGATGACGAAATCATGGTTGCCAGCTCGGGTGCGAAATCTCGAGTAATCAAGATCCATACCCCTCAAGGAATTGCCGAAAACGCCTACGCGGGCACTGCCATCGGGCTTGAGCTAAAAGATCAAGTCGATGTCACGCGTGGTGACTTACTAACCCCCGTCAAGTACCCGGCAAAACCAGCCGATCGATTTGCCGCTGACGTGGTTTGGCTGGGCGAAAGCCCCTTGGTTCATGGCCGCTCATATTTACTGATTAGTGGGCCACTTCAGGTGCCAGCGACCATTCTGACTTTGCGCCACAAACTAGATGTTGAAACCGGTGCCCACGAGGCAGCTCGCGTACTTCACATGAACGACGTAGGCGCGGTTGAACTTGCTACCGATAGACCCGTAGCACTTGACCCCTACGACTTATCGCGTGACACCGGGGGCTTCGTTTTGGTAGATCGTTTAACGGCAGACACGGTGGCAGCAGGCATGGTCAAACACGCGATGCGGCGGTCTTTCAACGTGGTGCCACACATTTATCAAATTGATCGTGGTGCCAGAGCACAGCAGAAGGCGCAAAAAGCCAAAGTGATATGGCTTACTGGACTTCCTGGCTCAGGTAAATCGACGATCGCGAATGAAGCAGAACGAAAGCTCCACTCGTTAGGCCTTCATACCTACGTGCTAGACGGTGACAACCTACGCACGGGGTTAAACAAAGACCTTGGCTTCACGCCGGAAGACCGTGCCGAAAACGTCAGACGGGTCGGTGAGGTTGCCCGTCTGCTCTTTGATGCGGGCCTGATAGTTCTAGTGGCGCTGGTTAGCCCTTTTAGGGCAGATCGAGAGAAGGTTCGAACATTGTTTGAACCAGGCGATTTCGTCGAGATCTACGTATCTACACCGGTAGAGGTTTGCCAACAGCGAGACCCCAAAGGCCTTTATAAGAAAGCAGCAGCCGGTTCTCTACCTAACCTCACGGGTGTGGGGCAAGGCTACGAAGAGCCGAGTGCGCCCGAGCTGGTGCTGCGAGGCGATGGTGATTTGAGTGACGAGGCCGATCAACTCGTTCGTGCTGTGTTGGGTGAACCTTGAGCCCGCGAGGCTTTTGCCTGATCTCGCATGAACTGCTGGTAACGCTCAGCTAACGCGGTATCGGCCGCTGCGAGAATGCGCACCGCCAAGAGGCCGGCATTCTTTGCGTTACCCACACCAACAGTCGCTACGGGTACGCCAGCAGGCATTTGAGCTATCGAAAGTAATGAGTCGATGCCATCAAGATTTGCGCTAGGCACTGGCACACCAATTACGGGCAACGCAGTGATCGAGGCAAGCATGCCCGGTAGGTGAGCCGCCCCCCCGGCACCGGCAATAACTACTTTCAAGCCGCGCATAATCGAAGTGACCCCGTACTCGACCATGTCATGTGGGGTGCGATGGGCTGAGACAACAAGGACTTCGTGGGGCACAGCGAAGTCGGCAAGAACATCCGCGGCAGGCTGCATCACCGAAAGGTCGGATTTACTGCCCATCACAACCCCTACTAGAGGTTTAGCACCTGAGATGGGTTCTGCCATTAGCGAATCGTGCCTGAAAGTCGGTCGGCTGCGTGTTGGGCCCGTGCTAGTGCCCGACTTGGGTCTGAGTCACTCACATTCACGTGGGCAAGCTTGCGGCCTAGCTTGAATTCTTTGCCATATATATGGACGCGGGCGCCCGGGTCGTGGGCTAACACGTGGTTCAAGACAGATTCGTCAACAGGATTCACCCCGAGCACATTCACCATCACCGTGTAAGGCCAGGTTGGCTTCACCGAGCCCAGAGGTAAGTCAAGAACCGCTCGCAAGTGATTCTCGAATTGGCTGGTGACTGCCCCGTCGATGCTCCAGTGTCCTGAGTTGTGAGGGCGCATCGCCAATTCATTTACCAAGAGCTGCCCGTCTGGCATACAGAACAACTCAACCGCCAACATGCCCGTGACCTCGGACTTCGAGGCAAGCTCCATCGCCAAGCGCTGAGCTGCTATGCCCGTCGCTTCGTCGATGTCAGGGGCTGGCGCGATCACATTGGTGCAGATTCCGTCAACTTGAGTTGTTTGCACGACCTGATAGGCCAGCCCTTGCCCGTGTGGACTACGAGCAACCTGAGCTGAAAGTTCTTGCCTGAATTCACAGAATTCTTCAACTACCCAGCCGGGTGATTCGACACCATCTAGTGAACTCAGATCGCCGTCGTCTCGTAGAACCCAAACACCCTTACCGTCATAGCCCCCCACCGAACGTTTAACTACTAGCGGCCAAGCAACACCGGTTCGCAAGAAATCTCGAACCATGTCTTTTACGTTGCCTGGGCCCCCATGCCATTTCGGTTGGGGCACGCCCCATTTTGCGAGCTGCTCTCGAAGGTGCAGCTTGTCTTGAACTAGCTCTAGGCTTTTGGGCGAAGGACGCAACACATGACCTGCCGAAAGCAACTCTTCAAGTACGCCACGCGGTACGTGCTCGTGATCAAAAGTAATGACGTCGACACCCTTGGCGGCCTGTAACACATCATTCACATTGCGATAGTCACCCACCACGACTTCGGCGAGATTCAAAACGCTGGTATCACTCGGTGACGCTAGAACCCGTATTTCGATGCCTAATGACGGCGCCACCTGCGCCATCATGCGCGCGAGTTGCCCACCACCGATGATGAGAACCTTGCGGCTAATCACCTAATGCAATCTTTTCCGGTTGGTGTCTCTTAAGCACTTCTGACCTCGATCGCGGTATCTGAATTGAGTTCCATGATCTCGCCATTTGGTAGTTCAACAAGTAACTGGCCCTGTGGGTCAACATCTCGCGCGTAGCCACTCAGAAGCTCACCGCCGCGCTTGAAGTTCACGTTGATTCCGAGGGTTTCGCAAGATTTGAGATACCGCTGGCGAACCCCTTCGTTTCCGACCGTCAACCACTGGCTTTGCCACTGAAAGTAGGCATCATGAAAGTTCGATAGTAGGTGAGCTGCTAAGTCAGTTATTGGCACTTTCTTACGGGTTACCATCGATAACGAGACAGCAGATTCAATCTTGTTCATTTCATCGAGGCTTTGATAGACGTTTAACCCCACGCCTACGACGCAAACTTGTTGGGCACTTTGACTCAATACCCCGCCTATTTTGCGTGAACTCTTACCATCGAGATTCGGCTCTCGAACCATGATGTCGTTTGGCCACTTCAATGCGGCCTCAAAGCCACCGTTAAGGAGGCCCTGCACGGCATCTCTTGTGGCAAGGGCTAATAAAACGCCTGCCCATGGCCAAGACTCTGGGGGTGTTTTAGGGCGCAATGCGACAGATAACAAAAGGGCGCTGTCAGCTGGGGCCAACCACGTGTTTGCGCCGCGACCCCGTCCACTCGTTTGCTCACCGGCAATCAGACAAGCCCCTTCGTCGGGCAACGCAGCTAGTAGTGCCTGATTGGTTGAGTCGATTGATGGCACGAACTTTGGGGCGCCCCACTGCCAACCATTAGCCTTTAGTTGCGGTACCAATAGGTCGGTATCGACGCGACCTGAACTCGCCATCACGGCGTCACGTTACGCAATGCGCGACGGTTCGAAGCGCGAGTGCGGCAGCCTTAAGGGGGCTAACGATGTCAAAGGAATCTGCGTCGACTGCGGGAAAGATCGAATCGCTTGATTCCAGGCGTGATTCCGCGAGCGTTGGTCTGTCTGAGAAAGCAGCTGCCAGGCAACACCCAAAAGGCAAGCTCACCGCTCGTGAGCGCATCGAGTTGCTATGTGATTTGGGCTCATTCGTCGAACTAGATGAGCTGGTTCGCCATCAGTCGCACCACTTCGACATGTTCGACGACCGCCCTTACACGGACGGGGTCGTGACCGGTTACGCAACCATCGACGGCCGACAAGTGGTCGTGTTTTCACAAGATTTCGCAATCATGGGGGGCAGTCTGGGTGAGTCTGCCGGAAACAAAATCACCAAGATCATGGATCTTGCTGCCTCGACCGGTTGTCCCATCATCGGAATCCACGACTCGGGTGGGGCTCGCATTCAAGAAGGTGTCGCATCACTTGCAATGTTTGGTGAGATTTTCCGCCGAAACACTGAGCTCTCAGGGGTCGTGCCGCAGATATCTTTGATTTTAGGGCCGTGCGCTGGGGGTTCTGTCTACTCGCCCGCGTTGACCGATTTCACAGTCATGGTTGACGACACCTCGTACATGTTCATAACCGGGCCAGATGTCATCAAGACCGTTACCGGCGAAGATGTCGCCGCAGAAGAGTTAGGCGGTTCTAGAACACACACCACTAAGTCTGGTGTTGCTCACCATCGCGCACCCGACGAACAGTCAGCTTTCGACTACGTGAGGGACTTGCTTTCTTATTTGCCTTCTAACAACCTGCAAAGGGCGCCGTCTTACCCCAATCAGGCAGACCTCGAAGTTGGGTCGCACGACCTCGAGATGGATTCATTGATACCTGATTCGCCGAGTCAGCCTTATGACATGCACGTGTTGGTCGCGCACGTCTTAGACGACGACCAATTCTTAGAGGTCCACGCGAATTGGGCGCCTAATGTGATGGTTGGATTCGGGCGCGTTGAAGGGCACCCGGTTGGCATCATCGCGAACCAGCCGATGCACTTGGCAGGAACCCTAGATATCGAAGCCTCAGAAAAGGCTTCGAGGTTCGTGCGAACCTGCGACGCGTTCAACGTGCCGATTCTGACCTTCGTTGACGTCCCGGGTTTTCTTCCGGGGGTCGATCAAGAGTACGGCGGCATCATTCGGCACGGGGCAAAACTGATCTACGCGTATTCCGAAGCGACGGTGCCCTTGATAACAGTGATAACTCGCAAGGCTTACGGCGGTGCTTACGTAGTAATGGGCTCAAAGCACCTAGGTGCTGATCTGAATTTGGCTTGGCCAACCGCTCAGATTGCTGTTATGGGCGCACAAGGTGCAATAAACATTCTCTTTCGTAAACAGATTGCTCAAGCCAAAGACTCGGCTGCCGAGGCAAAGAAACGCATCACCGAGTACGAAGAGACTTTGGACAACCCTTACATTGCCGCAGAGAGGGGCTGGGTTGATGCAGTGATAAAGCCCAGCGAGACTAGGTCGCAGATAACCCGCGCTCTTCGCATGCTGAGGGATAAACGAGCGACACAACCGCCTAAGAAGCACGGAAACATCCCACTGTGACAGAGGGCATCTACTTTCTCAAAGGCAGACCAGACGAGTCAGAAATCGCAGCAGTCGCGGTGGCACTTCATGCGATCGGTGAAGAAATCAAACAGCGTCGGGCTAGCGAATCAGAAACATGGTCGCCCGCCCCAGCAACACTGCGAACCTGCCCAAGCCCGGGCTTAGATGCTTGGTGGGCCTCACAATTTAGGTTGCCCTGAGCCCCAGTCTTGAAGTAGTTCTGGCCTCTAGCTCTAAAGCGCGAGCGCGCTTGTTGATAGACGCCGGGCTAGCTATAAAAACTCATAGGCCAGATGTTGACGAAGACGCCATCATGAACGAGGCGTTATCTCGGGGCTTAACACTCGAAGACGCGCTCATTGCAATAGCCACCGCGAAGGCAATGACGGTGCCCGAAGATGGC